>Ga0247741_1000010_pt1 | contig 313691 bp, 282 predicted proteins | sample UWRJL213509R2_FD_180945 | JGI IMG/M metagenome (GOLD analysis project Ga0247741, IMG submission 180945) | Plant litter microbial communities from Arlington Agricultural Research Station in Wisconsin, United States - UWRJ-L213-509R-2 | ecosystem: Environmental > Terrestrial > Plant litter >...
CGACCTGGATACTTTTTGGCCTATGTTGGCCACACACGGTACCGGCCAAAACTTAACGGTTTACAATACCATATTAAGCGGCCCCCGCCAAACCAATGAAACCGATGGCCCCGAAGAAATGTACGTGGTGTTACTTGATAATGGCCGCACCAACCTGCTGGCACAAAAAGAGCAGCGCCAGGGCTTGTATTGCATCCGTTGCGGGGCATGCCTTAACGTTTGCCCGGTGTTTCAAAATATTGGTGGCCATACCTATGATACTACCTATGGCGGGCCTATAGGCTCTGTAATTGCGCCACACATGCGCGGCATGGAAGAGTTTAAACACCTCAGCTATGCATCAAGCCTATGTGGTAAATGCACCGAGGTTTGCCCGGTAAAAATCGAGATCCACCAAATGCTGCTGCTTAACCGCCGCGATGCGGTTAACGAAGGCCTTGTTACCACTAAAGAAAAATGGGGCTGGGCCGGTTGGAAAAAGGGCATGCTTAAACGCAGCCTTACCGACCTTTTTAGCGGCAAAACCAAAAACTTTTTGATGAAAACCTTCTTCAAAAAATCATGGGGGCATTATAAAGAGATGCCGAAAGTGTCCCCAAAATCATTTAGCCAAATGTGGAAGGATGGCAATCGGCCCGAATAATTGATTATGCGTAAAGTAATTTTAAACCTGGCTGTAAGCCTTGATGGTTTTATTGAAGGCCCTAACGGCGAATATGATTGGTGCCTTGCCGACCAGGACTATGGTATGGATGCGTTTTTTGCCCGTACTGATACCATCTTCATCGGCCGTAAAAGCTTTGAACTTATCCGTAATGACGCGGGTATGTTCCCGGTTAAGCATATCTATGTATTTTCGGATACATTGGTGCCTGAACCCGGCGAAAATATAAACGTTATTTCATCTGCCAATTTTGAAACCGCGGTTGCAGCAATCATGGAAGCCGAAGGTGGCGATATCTGGTTATTTGGCGGTGCCGAGTTGGTAACCCTCTTTGTAAATAAACGCCTGGTAAGCGAGTTGTTGTTAGCCATACATCCTTTGCTTTTAGGCGAGGGAAAACCCCTGTTTCAGCAGATTAAAGACAGGGTGACACTTACGCTTATCGACCAAAAAGCATACGATACCGGCTTGCTACAGGTCAGGTACGAGCTAAACCCCTGGTTCGATCCGGAAAAGATCCCGTTTTTAGGATAGGCTTGTTTGTGTTCTTAAAGTTCCACTTTTTCGCCCTTTCCAGGGAAATTGCACTCATCCGGGGCACTAACTTATTAGCTATTTAGTGCTTATCGCCAAAACCAAACTCTTTGTAGGTATTCGGCTCGTCATCATGGTTGGTGAATGAGAAGGTGTACGATGCTACCCACGATTGGTAATCGGCATCTTTGCTTTTCGATTCTTCGAACTTGGTGGCCCTTATCAGGTATATACCCTCGCGGCTCATATTAAAGTAAACCTGGCCAGATGCATCGCTGGTTAATTTTTGCGGGTACACATTGCCCGATTGCGTTTTAATGTACAATAACACCGGGCCTGCGTATGGCTTGCCTTTAAAAAGTACGGTGGCGGTAAGGTCATCCCCGTAGTTTAATTTATACGGGTTCTTTTTCAGGGTTATCTCAAATTCATCGCCCAACACTTTGCTGTATTCACTGCCACTTTCGTTATCAACCCGTATCAGGGTTTTTAAATAGCGGTTATATTTCTCGGTAAAGTTAAGCGCGTTGCTGTTCTTCAGTTTATCGGCAATCTCATCATAACCCTGCTCGGTTAAATACGGTAAAAAATCCTCGCGGGCAATATCGTTCAGCTCGTTGGTATTCATTTGCACTAACGCAAGGCCGCTGTTATCCATGGCATAACTCAACAATGGCGATGCATCCTTTTTTACAACAGTGGTTAGGTCGGTTTTTTTCTTGCCTTCGTATATTACAAACTTGGTGGTTTGCTTGGCTTCGTAAGGGACCTCGCGTTCTTTAATCAGGTTTTCGCCCGATAAAAGGTGCAGGTTAAACTTATCGCCCTTATGCAGGAAGAAGTTTTCGGGCATCAAAAATTGGTCGGGAATAAAAGATACCAAACCAATAAATGCAAACATTATAAGGAATCTGACGTACAAGTGCTTCATAGTGAAAAGATGTGTTGCTCAAACATACAAAGTTTTAAAAACTTCTTAGCTTTACCCGATGATTTTTGACCGGAAAAAGATAGATAATGACGGTTTGATAACGTTTTATAAGAAACTGTTATTGCCCCGCCTGGTTGAAGAGAAGATGTTAATTCTGCTCAGGCAGGGCCGTATTGGCAAATGGTTCTCGGGTATAGGGCAGGAAGCTATTTCTGTAGGCAGTACAATGGCCTTAAATGCCGATGAATATATACTGCCCATGCACCGCAACCTGGGTGTGTTTACCTCACGTAACATTCCTGTTTCACGGTTAATGGCCCAGTGGCAGGGCAAGGCATCCGGCTTTACAAAAGGCCGCGACCGCTCCTTCCACTTTGGCACGCAGGAGTTTAAAATCATCGGCATGATATCACACCTGGGGCCGCAACTGGCCCTGGCTGATGGGATTGCCCTTGCCGACAAATTAAGACATGATAAAAAAGTAACACTGGTGTACACCGGCGAAGGGGCCACAAGCGAGGGCGACTTTCACGAGGCGCTTAATATTGCCGCCGTGTGGGACCTGCCCGTTATTTTCCTGATAGAGAACAATGGTTACGGCTTGTCTACCCCAACCAACGAGCAGTACCGCTGCGCGGCGCTGGTTGATAAAGCAATAGGGTACGGTATGGAAGGCCGCCGCATTGATGGCAACAACGTGCTGGAGGTTTACCATACCATTAATGAACTTGCGAAAGAATTAAGGGAAAAACCGCGCCCCGTACTCATCGAATGTATGACCTTCAGGATGCGGGGGCACGAGGAAGCATCCGGCACCAAATACGTACCACAGCAGTTATTTGACGAGTGGAAACAGAAAGACCCACTGGATTGCTTTGAAAAATTCCTGCTGGATGAAGGGGTGCTCCGCCCGGAGTGGGTGCCTTATTTAAGAAATGAATTTACTACGCTGATTGATGCCGAGGTTGAAAAGGTATTTAGCGAACCCGATATTATACCACATGCCCCAACCGAAATACAGGGCATGTACCGCCTGTACAATACGCCAAGGCATACACCATCAGAGGTTAGCACCAACAAGCGTTATATTGATGCCATAAGCGATGGCTTAAGGCAAAGTATGCGCATGCACCATAACCTGGTTATTATGGGGCAGGATATTGCCGAGTATGGCGGTGCCTTTAAAATAACCCAGGGCTTTTTAGAACAATTTGGTAAAGACCGCATCCGCAACACGCCGATATGCGAATCGGGCATTGTAGGCACGGCCATGGGGCTTGCCATAAACGGTTATAAGGCGATTGTTGAAATGCAGTTTGCCGATTTTGTAACCTGCGGCTTTAACCAGATAGTGAACAACTTGGCCAAAACCTATTACCGCTGGGGCCAAACGGTTGATGTGGTGATCCGCATGCCTGCAGGCGGGGGTACAGGCGCCGGGCCCTTCCACTCGCAAACCAACGAGGCCTGGTTCACCAAAACACCGGGACTAAAAGTGGTTTATCCCGCATTTCCTGATGATGCCAAAGGTTTACTGATGGCCGCCGTGGATGACCCCAACCCGGTTATATTTTTTGAGCACAAAGCCCTGTACCGCAGCATGAGCGGCAATGTGCCCGATGATGATTATTACGTAGAAATAGGCAAAGCCCGCGTTGTGCGCGAGGGTACAAAAGCCAGTATTATTACCTATGGCCTTGGCGTACACTGGGCCATTGAATATGCCGATAGCCACCCCGACCAATCTATAGAGATACTTGACCTGCGCAGCCTGCAACCATGGGATAAAGAAGCAGTTGTAAAAACGGTAAAGAAAACCTCTAAAGTGCTGGTGTTGCATGAGGACACACTTACCAGTGGCTTTGGCGGCGAAATAGCAGCCTACATAGGCGAACACTGCTTTAAATACCTGGATGGCCCGGTAATGCGCTGCGCCAGCCTTGATACCGCCATCCCCATGAACAAAGCGCTCGAAGACCAGTTTTTAGCCAAAGCGCGACTGGCAGAAGCGATGGATACTTTGTTGAAATTTTAACTAACTTAGCATATGCTTACGTTAGAAGAACTATATGCGCAAGACCCCGACCAACGGATAATTGACGAGGGTGCAGGATGGGGGGCCGAACAGATGTTAAAGGCTGGCGTCCCTATTTTCTATCGTGACGAAAACTATCCGGAAACAATGCAAGGAAATCTTTTTGTAAAGGAATATACAAGCGGTGCCAAGTTCATTGTTAAGAAGACATTAACGGATGATTTGCGTTTGTTAGAAGAAACTATCAGACCGCTAAACGCTTTATAATGCCAGCTATCGTTGTAATTGGCGGCCCTAATGGCTCCGGGAAAACAACCTTAACTTCTCATCTGCTTCAAAAAGGGCGCATCAAAACCGATGTTATCAATCCTGATAATATTGCCCTAAATGATTTTGGCGGATATCAATTTCATATAAAGGCAGCAAAAGTTGCTTTAGAAAAACGCCACACCTTAATTCAGCAAAAAGCCGATCTCGCCTTTGAAACCACCTTTTCCGGCAGTTCAGAATTGCGCGATTTAGTGACTGCGAGCAATGCAGGCTATAAAACCATATTGTATTATATTGCTTTGCAATCAATTTTAGATAACGTTATTCGTGTTGAAGAACGCAAAACCAACATGGGCCACCATGTGGAGTTGGAAGACCTTATCAGAAGATTCGACAAAAGCAAAGCTAACCTTATAAAACATATTAGTTTATTTGATAAGGCTTACCTGTTCGATAATTCCGGCGCTAAGCGTTCGAGGGTTGCCATATTTGAAAAAGGCAACCTGGTATGGTTAAATGCGAAACATAAAGATCATCCTTTTTACAAGGATTTATTTTAACCCTCCTCAATCACCTCAACCTCGGCAACTGGGCTAAACAGGTAAACCCTGCGGGTACTTACTTCAATACACTTATAGCGCTTGCGCAGTTTCTCCTCCTTGCGGAACACGCGGCCATCCTTAAGTTTAAATAAGGCCTTTAGCGGCAACTTCTCAACCGTGTGCACAGATTCCTTCGGCGCATCGTATTTGCGCAGGGAACGGTACAGCGTGAGGTCGGAACAGCTGGATGCGGCGGGGTTGTTAAGATACCCGGTGATGGCCTGCTTCACGTCCGGCGGGAAAACATCCTTTTCAAAAAAAGGCTGCATCATTTTTTTAAAATTGTTTTTCCACTCGGTGCCGTGGGGTTTCGCCTTATGCTTGTGCTCGTTCCAGGTATGCAGGTGTGCAAACTCGTGCACGGTGGTTACCAGAAAGGCATAGGGGTTAAGGTCGAAATTTACTGATATGCGGTGCCCTTTGCCGGCATAGGGGGCGCGATAATCGCCAAACTTGGTGCCGCGGTTGCGCGATATTTTAAACTCACACTTAAAGTAATCTATCCAGCGGCCAATAAGTGGTGCCGCATCAGGCGGAAGATATTTTTCTAATACTTTTACTTTATCCAATTGCTACCTCAGTATCAAAATTAAGGTTTTATGGTGAAAGCTAAAAGGCCAAAGGTAACCGGTTTGTAGAATAACTGTCAATATTTACCGGTTTTGTAGCTGTACGCGCTTGCGCGCATTTACAAACGGCTTGCATTGCCTAACTACTTTACTTTTTATACAAAGGGCACCGTTTCAGCAAATACTCAAGCGGGCTGCTGTATGAGCCATCGGTATTTGTCCAGAAGGCTTTATGGCTTTGATTGTAGATACTGGCGTTAGTATCCATATAAATATGCAGGCTTACCGCCACCTCATACCGTTGGGCAGCGTTACTGTAGTTAGAGCCATAAGTTGATACCCCTTTTACATCTTTATCGCCATTACGTTTAACAGTTGTATTTGAGCTGCCGCTGGTGCTGCTGGTTTGCATGCCTTTGGTTTGCATAACGGTACCATCAATTACATATTCAACACCCAGTATATCGCAGATCTCTTTCATGGTGAAACCCATCATTTTATCCCTGGTGGCGCCGGCCTTAACCAATAAGGCATTGGTAGTGCGTGGGTCTAATATCGTGTAACCGGCAGAGTGCTGGGATAACATCGTATAGGTGTCCTCTTGCGCCTTGTAACCAATTTGCTCTGCCCCTGGTTGGTTATCCAGCAAATAAGTAAAAGGCAGTATAGCTATTTTGTTATGATGGTCAACCGGGCTAGCAGTCATGCTTATCGCATCTTTTTGCCTGTCCTGAGCAGGTACCGAAGGCTGGCTCATCATCTCCACCCTGCCGCTGGAGTAGGTGATCTTTAAAATATCCGATTTCTTGATGGTGTACTCCAGTGTTTCTCCTGTATAGATAAACGTAACATCGGTATCGTTTATCTTAGTCACTTTCCCTTTCATTTCATCGCCGTTGGCCTTTAAAACAACATCCGGCCTGGCAGCTGTTTTTGTTTGCGCAAACAAGCACAGGGAAATCAAGCAGGTAACAATAAGTAAAAAAGCTTTTTTCATAGGGCGGCATTTATTAAATCAAATATAAGTGTTTGCATAAATATTTCGTGCAGGGCAATATATATTTGATTTAAAAATAATATCCTTTATTTTTATAATATCTACACGAGCAGTAACTTTCCATTTATGATAAAAACAATCCCCTGCTATCTGCTCCTATTCTTTACAGTCCTATTTTTCGGCTTGCCATCATACGCTCAAAAAAAGGATACTGTAATAAAAGATACACCGGCAGTTAAGGCTGACTTTATGACCAAAATGCAATTATTTGCAAAGACCGAGGCTAAAAAGAGCTCGGATGAGTTTAATGCAGATAAAGCCGTAATTGCCCAAACCAAAATTTTAGAAGAAGTAAAAAAGACGATACAGAAAGCGAAGATCTACCTTAAAACAGGGGTTGATACCGTAGGCATTAAAGCGCAATTAGCGTTAATAGTAAAAGATTATGAAGTAGCCGGGGATGGCGTATTAACTAATAAAGGAACAGCGCAAACTTTCAGAAACCTAACGGCAACCTCTAAGATACTTATCGAATTATTGAATAAGGCAAACGCCAGCAAAGCCCGGCTTGATCTTCATCAGCATACACTTAGCACATTCAGGTACGAATTAGATTCGCTTTTAAGCGCATCATCGCTGTTTAAATTCCCTACAGACTCGGTCGTTCTTACCAAATATTTGCAGCAATTAATAGTTCTTGCTTATGAAGTGCACCCAGTTGATAGTGCCCTTAAACAAGCGAATGGAAATATACAGACATTGCTTAACAAAGTAAACCTGGAAGTCTTTAAACTGCAAAGCAGCCTGGAAGAGATAGAATTATACCAAAGACAGATGGCTGATAATACTTTTAAACGGGAGTTTGATAACATCTGGGGCACTGTAGGTTATTACAGGCCGTTTGATCAGATCCTGTCCCAGGCAAAAGCCAAGGGTATTCTCACGCTGTCGTTTTATGTACAAAATAATAGCGGCAAGCTGGTGGTAATGCTTTTATTAGCAATAACGTCCTTCATCTATTTACGATCATTAAAAAGCATCTACATAGAAAACAAGTTGCTGGATAGCAGCTTTGAAGGCCAGCTGGTGCTCAGGTATCCGTTGTTATCGGCAGTAATTATCATTGTTAATCTTTTCCAGTTTGTTTTTTTCTCGCCTCCTTTTATCCTAAGCGTTATTTTTTGGACGACAGGCTGCGTCTGCTTAACCATATTGTTTAAAAAATTTATCACCAGATACTGGACAAATGTGTGGCTTATTATGGTATCGCTGTTCATCATAGCCGTTTTGGATAACCTGATATTGCAGGCAACACGCGCCGAACGCTGGTTCATGCTGCTCACCTCTATATCAGGAGTTATTGCCGGGGTAGTTGTACTTTTAAAAGGCCGCACAAACGAGCTAAGAGAAAAATGGATAGTAATATCTATTGGTTTTATGGCTGTGCTTGAAGTTTTTTCAGCACTCGCCAATATATTGGGGCGATATAACCTGTCTAAAGCGTTACTGATAGCCGGCTTTTTGAATGTGATTGTTGCCATCCTTTTTTTGTGGACCGTAAGGCTCATTAACGAGGGGCTGTTCCTGGCATTTAATGTATATACCCGGCAGGACCGCAAGCTTTTCTATCTGAACTTTGATAAGGTTGGTAAAAAAGCCCCCTCTCTTTTTTATGTGCTGCTGATTGCTGGCTGGGTGGTGTTGTTCGGACGTAATTTTGCCGGATTTGAATTTATTGCCAAGCCCCTTAGGGAGTTCTTTAGCCGGGAGCGCACCCTTGGCGATTATACTTTTAGCATCAATACCCTGGTTCTGTTTATCGTTATCATGGGCGTTTCGGTTATCATATCCAAAATAGTATCCTACTTCGCGTCAGACAAGCATTTGCCATCTGATAAAGATGTAAAACGTGGCGTGGGCAGCTGGTTATTACTTATCCGCATCACCATCCTCAGTATAGGGCTATTTTTAGCTATAGCTGCTGCGGGCATCCCAATGGACAGGATAACCATTGTTTTGGGCGCGCTGGGTGTGGGTATTGGTTTTGGCTTGCAAACGCTGGTAAATAATTTAGTGAGCGGGCTTATCATCGCGTTTGAAAAACCTGTTAATGTTGGTGATGTGGTTGATGTTGACGGGCAGGGCGGCACCATGAAATCCATCGGCTTTAGGAGCAGTGTAATTGCAACCTGGGATGGCGCCGATGTGGTGATGCCCAATGGCGATCTGCTGAACTCGCATCTAACCAATTGGTCGCTTGGCGGAAACCGTAAACGGATGTCTATTTTGATCGGAGTGGCGTATAATTCCGACCTCGGAAAAACAAAGCAGATCTTAAACGAAATCTTAAATGCCGACGATCGTATTAGTAAACATAAAGGCCCTCCTGTTGTGCAATATGAACAATTTAACAACAGCGCTATTGAGATTAAAATCTACTTTTGGCCTAAGGATATCAAGGATGCTTTTGCTACCCGGAGCGATATCATTATGGCCATTACCACGGCATTCAGGGTGAATGGAATTGTAATGCCTTTTCCACAACAGGATGTTTACCACCACCACCCCGATAAGGCAAATGAAGGGGATGGCATTAGTGCGGTTTGAAGCTATATAATAAGTATATAATTTAATAATAACTATATAAAAGTCAATGATGAAAAGAATGTTTTTACTGGCATTTGCCTTTTGCTTATTAACAGGAACTGTAAATGCGCAGACAGCAAACGAATTAATTGGTAAATGGAAACTGGTTAAATGGACAAAGAAGGGTAAAGAAAAAAACATCCTTTCGGAGTTTAAAACCGATCAGGTTTACCAGGTTTTTCAGGAAAAAAACAAGTTTATAAGCATTAACGGAGATAAGCAACATAAAGGGAAGTGGAAATTATCTAAAGACAACACCATATTAACTATCCGATCGGGAGTTTTCGTAGTAAACTCAAAAATCGATTACTTCGACACAAAAAAACGCATTATCACATCAGATGAACTCGGCACGTTAGAATACGAAAAGGTTGCCGAGTGATGATTGAGCCAAACATTTTAAAATTAAAACCCGTATAATATTTCAACAACATATACACATTAGTTTATTAATACTTCTATTTCATGAAAAAACCACTACTACTCTTAGCTATTATTTTAAGTTTCAGCTGCACAGTAAAAGCGCAAAAAGGAGACAATCTGTTTCAAATCTCCGGGCAGGCATCCCTGCCTACATCCAATTTGGCCGATGTAGTAAAAACCGGCTTCGGTGCCGCTATTAAAGGCATGTATGGTTTTGGCGTAACAAAACAACATGTAACACTTGAGGTTGGTTATGACAGGTTCTCTGTGAAAAACCTGCCCAGTGGAGTGGATGCCAGCTATTCGGCTGTACCTATTTATACCGGCTACCGTTATACCATTGGTAACTTCAACCTCGAGCCGCAAGCGGGTATATCTATCAACAAGGTTGCCGGTTCATCATCTGTAGGTTCTGCCAGCAGCACCAGCACTAATTTTGGATGGGCAACTGGCGTAAGCTATTCTTTCACAAACCTTGAACTTGGTGTGAAATATCAAAGCTCCGAAATAAAAAACTCTGATGATAACCTAACTTTTGTAGGCATCCGTTTAGCTTATAATTTTAGTTTATAACCCACAGCCATTAAAGTGGGATTGATAAAAGGCCTCAAACTTTTCCAGTTGAGGCCTTTTTATGTGATATAACCTTAAGCGCTAAAAGCGGGTATGATTTTTAAATTTATTTCTAATATCGTTACGAAGGCACAGGGCAAAAACAATCAGGGTAATAATAATTAATAATGTTACTATAAGTACCATTATTAACGAGTTACAACAAATAAGGGTACTATAAAACAAGTACACAAACAGGCCAATGCCTCCAAGTAGTAATACTACAATAAATACGTACAATAGTAATGCGTTTAATTTAGGGGTCATTGAGGTTTAAATATGATGAGACTGCACCTGCAATCCATTACAAATACGTACCGCCAATGTGAAACGCTACCCGGGCTTTCTAATTATTTGAAACAGAGGAATAGTATAAGGAGAGACAAACCCGCGCCATTCTACCTTAAGGCGAGGCTAATACGTAAAATTTCAGGATGGCTTATAAAAGTATTATCCATCCGTATTGCATGGGGAAGGCGTATTAGCTATTTTCGGCGAATATTATTTTAGATGAAACAACAACTAAGTGCGTTAATTATAGGATTAAAAGAAAACACGGTATCATTTAATGATGTTATCGGATTCATTCAAACGTATTATCAGCATCAGCCAACTGCATTTAAAAATGGCGAAACTTACAACGAGGCAACGCAAAACCAGGGCAGCGCTAAAGTATTTGCTTTTGCTCAACTAAATGACCTGACCGCAGCAGATACCCTTTACCTGTTTGCCGAACATTACCGGGCGGTACTGGCTAACCCTAATGGCACAGATCATCAAAACATAAGGCAGTTTATGGCCCATGGCTGGGCCGGGATAATTTTTGAAGGTGAAGCCCTAAAAGCTCAATAACCGATAAAACGATCTACTGCGAATTGATAAAATTTAACATTTAAGATGATAATTATCTGACAGAGGTATTCAAATTAAGCATTAATTTTGTCTGACTAAAATGTCAAACTAATTAGTCAACGTAAAATGACTGTAAGAGATACCGGAGCAGAGCAGTTAATTAAAGACACCGCAAAACGCATATTTTTTGCCGAAGGGAAAAGAAATGCCACCACGCAGGATATTGCCGATGCGGCAGGTGTTACCCGCACATTGGTAAATTACTACTTCCGCAGTAAAGACATTTTATTTAAGCAGGTATTTGACGAGGCCATGCTTGATATGCGCAATAAGTTTGACGCAGTACTTGCTGCAGACCTCCCGTTCAGGAAGAAACTCGAAGGCTTTATTGATATGTTCTATGCTGAAGTAACGGCTTTCCCCTATAAAGAATCATTCATGATCACTGAGATCAACTCCCATGATTTTGATATCGATAAAAAAGAGATCTCGCCAGCTTTACGCGTTTTTATTAAAGATATTCAGCAGGAAATGGAGAAAGGCACCATTAAAAAAATGAGGCCTGCCAACTTTATGCTCAACCTTTTTTCGTTACTGGCTTACCCCTTGATTACGCGCCCCCTGTTTAAAAAGCTTTTTGAACTAAGCGACATAGAGTTTGAAAGATTACTGCACGACCGAAAAAAAATGATACTCGAAATGCTGCTCTGTTAAGATTTTTTTTATCTAAAAATTGACGCAAACGTCAAACAATATAGTCAACAACAAACGAAACATATATACAAAACAACAATCATCTATCATCTTATTAAAATGAAAAGAATAACATTCCCTGTTTTAACAGGCATAGCAATAATAGCATTATCGGCCTGTGGCGGCAAAAAAGAGCAAGCCAATGGCGCAGCTGCAGGTGGCGCCCCACCTATTGCGAGCTACCAGGTTTTTACAATAACGCCAAAGGCAGCAACGCTCAACAGTGATTATCCCGCCACTTTACAGGGCGAACAAAACATCGAGATCCGCCCGAAGGTGGATGGCTTTGTTGAAAAGATATTTATTGATGAAGGTTCGGTTGTTAAAAAAGGCCAGCCTTTATTTAGTATCAGGGCGCCCCAATACGAGCAGGATGTGCGCAACTCGGCAGCGGCAATCAGTAGCGCCGAAGCTGATGTAAGCGCGGCCCAGCTTCAGGTTAATAAAACCAAGCCACTGGTAGAAAAAGATATCATCAGCCATTACGATTTAGAGTCGGCACAGTTTACCTTGCAAACCCGTAAAGCAGCTTTGGCGCAAGCTAAAACAACTTTGGCAAATGCTAAAACCAACCTGGGTTATACCAATATTACCAGCCCGGTTAATGGCGTTGTAGGCAGCATCCCATACAAAATAGGGAGTTTGGTAAGCAGCACCAATACGCAGCCGCTAACTACGGTATCTAACATTGGTAAGGTTTATGCCTACTTCTCGCTGAATGAAAAACAACTTTTAAACTTTAGCCGTACGGTAAAGGGCACCACCATGAACCAGAAACTGGCTAACACACCGGCGGTATCCCTGCTTTTATCTGATGGCAGCAACTACCCGGAACAAGGCCGTGTAGAAACCATCAGCGGTTTAATTAACACCGAAACCGGCTCGGCAAGTTTCCGTGCTACCTTCCCTAACCCCGTTGGTTTATTACGCAGCGGCAGCAGTGCTACGGTACGCATCCCGCAAGAAATAAAAAACGGGATACTTATCCCGCAAAAATCAGCATACGAACTGCAGGGCAAACACTTTGTTTACGTACTAGGCCAGGGCGATGCGGTTAAAAGCACCGAGATAGAAATAATGGACCAGGCAGCCGGCCAGTTTTATGTGGTTACCAGCGGCTTAAAGGCGGGCGACAAGGTGGTATTTGATGGTACAAGCTCATTAAAAGATGCTACCACAATAAAAGCCGAAGCCATGGCTGATGACAAAGTTTACGAAGGCTTAAAGTAACCCAACACATTTACACGGGCACCAAACCCGTATCACTTATTCAACATAATATTATGTTACGTACATTCATAGAACGGCCGGTACTATCTACCGTAATATCGGTCATCATCGTAATACTTGGTGTGCTGGGTTTAACCTCGCTGCCAATCTCTCAATACCCCGAAATTGCACCGCCAACCGTACAGGTATCCACATCATACCAGGGTGCCAATGCTGATGTGGTGATGAACAGCGTTATCGTTCCGCTTGAGGAGCAAATTAACGGCGTTGAGAACATGACCTACATGACATCTACCGCCAGTAATGATGGTACTGCCGCTATTACCGTTTACTTTAAACTGGGTACCAATCCCGATCTGGCAGCGGTAAACGTGCAAAACAGGGTGTCGAAAGCAACAAGCTTATTGCCCGCCGAGGTTACCAAATCTGGTGTTACCACCAGCAAGCGCCAAAGCAGTATGGTGATGATTTTCTCGCTTTACAGCGATAACAAATCATTCGACCAAACCTTTTTGCAGAACTATGCCAACATTAACCTGTTGCCACAAATTAAGCGTATTGAAGGTGTGGGCGACGCCAGTGTATTCGGCTCAAAAGACTACTCGATGCGTATCTGGTTAAAGCCCGATGCAATGGCAACTTATGGTTTGATCCCTGATGACATTAACGCCGCATTAGCCGAACAAAACGTTGAGGCTGCGCCGGGTAAATTTGGCGAGAACAGCAATCAATCTTTCCAGTACACCATCAAATATAAAGGCCGTTTAAAAACCCCTGCCGAGTTTGAGAACATCGTTATCAAATCTACCGGTAACAGCCAGGTATTAAGGCTTAAAGATGTGGCCCGTATCGAGTTAGGCTCGCAAAGCTACTCGGGTAATACCAAAACAGATGGCAACCCATCAATAGGTATTGCCATTAACCAAACAGCTGGCTCTAACGCTCATGAGCTGATTAAACAACTGGAAACAACTATTGAGGGGGCTTCAAAATCGTTCCCTCCGGGCATAAAATATACTTCGTTATTAAATGCCAACGACTTTTTGGACGCTTCTATAGAAAAGGTTATCCATACCCTGATAGAAGCCTTTATACTGGTATTTATAGTAGTATTCATCTTCCTGCAAGATTTCCGCTCAACATTAATACCCGCTATTGCGGTACCCGTGGCTATTGTGGGTACCTTCTTCTTCCTCAACCTGTTTGGTTTTACCATTAACCTGCTTACGTTGTTTGCATTGGTACTGGCTATTGGTATTGTGGTGGATGATGCCATTGTGGTGGTTGAGGCCGTACACGCCAAGTTAGACCACGGCGCAACCTCAGCTAAAACAGCAACTATCGAGGCTATGGGCGATATCAGCGGCGCCATCGTATCTATTACCTTAGTTATGGCGGCGGTGTTTGTACCTGTATCGTTCATTACAGGTTCGGCCGGTGTGTTTTATAAACAGTTTGGTTTAACCCTGGCTATAGCCATTATTATATCGGCGGTAAATGCATTAACATTAAGCCCCGCATTGTGCGCCCTGTTATTAAAACCACATGCGCCTGATGAGAAACACAAAACCACCTATCTGCAACGTTTTTATGATGCTTTTAACACCTCGTTTGAAACCGTAACCGGCAAATACAAAAAATCGGTTAACTTTTTAATTAATCGCAAATGGCTGGCTATTGCGGGCATCGCAGTTTTTGGTGTGATATTCTGGTTCCTGATCAAAACTACCGCATCCAGTTTTGTGCCCAATGAGGATCAGGGTGTATTATTCGCCAATATCAGCCTACCGGCAGGTTCATCGCTTGAACGCGGTGAAGTGGTAGCGGCAGAAGTTGACGGCATTATTAAAAAATTACCCGAGGTACAATCTACCCTGCGCATATCCGGCCAAAACTTTATTGCAGGTGCGGGCGGTTCGTATGCCATGATCGTTATCAAACTAAAACCCTGGGGCGACCGCGGCGGCAAAGGGCAGGACCTTACCAGCTTAACCGGTAAGCTTTTCGGGATGACAGCCGGCATCAAATCTGCACAGGTACTGTTTTTTGCGCCACCAACCCTGCAAGGTTTTGGTAACAGTAATGGTTTCGAGTTTCAGCTACAGGATAAAACCGGCGGCGATATCAGCAAGTTCAGCGATGTTAGCAATAAGTTTTTAGCTGCTTTGAACCAACGCCCTGAGATACAATACGCGGCAACATCGTTCAACACCAACTTCCCGCAATACCAGGTTGATGTTAACGTACCTAAAGTTAAAGAGGCCGGGCTAACCGTAAACACCGTTTTAGGTACACTGCAAGGTTACTATGGTGGTTTATATGCTTCTAACTTTAACGAGTTTGGTAAGCAATACCGGGTAATGATACAGGCAGATGCCGACTACCGTGGCACCCCCGAAAGCCTGAACAAGATATATGTGCGCAATGCCAATAATGTAATGGCGCCAATATCTGAATTTATAACCCTGAAAAGAGTTTACGGCCCCGAAGCTATTAACCGTTTCAACCTGTTCACTTCAATAGCTATCCAGGGTTCGCCAAAACCGGGCTTCAGCTCGGGCGATGCCATTAAAGCCATCACAGAGGTTGCGGCTAAAACCCTCCCTACAGGTTATACTTATGAATACTCTGGCCTTACCCGCGAGGAGCTGGCAGGCGGCAGCCAAACCATCTTCATATTTATGCTTTGTTTAATATTTGTGTACTTCCTGCTAAGTGCGCAGTACGAAAGCTACATTCTGCCATTCGCGGTATTGCTTTCGTTACCTATTGGTTTGGCAGGTGCGTTTATCTTTGCCAGGATATTTGGGGTACAAAACAATATTTACCTGCAAATTACCCTCATTATGCTGATTGGGTTGTTAGCCAAAAACGCCATCCTGATAGTAGAATTTGCCGTTGCCCGCCGTAAGCATGGCTTAAGCCTTGTACAGGCGGCAGTAGAAGGCGCGGTAGCCCGTTTAAGGCCAATACTGATGACCTCCTTTGCCTTTATACTGGGTTTAGTACCGTTGATGATCGCATCGGGGGCGGGTGCCGTAGGTAACCGTTCAATAGGTACGGGTGCCGTAGGCGGCATGCTTGTGGGTACCATCTTCGGTGTATTTGTAATACCGGTCCTGTTTATCATTTTCCAATCCTTACAGGAAAAAATAGGCAGCAAACCAGTACCTGAGGAAATCAAAGCAGTATAACTAAGCTATTTATTAAAATTTTGAAAAACATATCATGATCAATTCATATAAAAAGCAACTATACACCGCGCTGGTTACAACGCTGGTATTTGCTTCATGTGTAACCAAAAAATACCAGCCACCGGTAGTAAATACCGATAAGCTATATCGCGATAGTACCCTTACCGATACTTCGTCATTAGCTAATATGCCGGTAAACCAGCTGTTTTCTGACACGGTACTGGTAAATCTTATCAACGAGGGCATACAAGAAAACCTTGACCTCAAAACGGCTGTAGAACGCATTAACGAAGCGCAGGCAACGCTGGGGCAAACCAAAGCGGCCTTCTTACCAAGCTTAAGCGGGTCAGTGCAGGCAACAAGGGCCAAATCTTCTGCGGCAAGTTTAAACTTCCCGGCAGACTTTGCGGGTTCTATCAACCTAAAAACCACTACCTACCAGGCTGCTTTAAATACCAGCTGGGAGGCCGATATATGGGGTAAACTAAGCAGTGCTAAAAGATCGGCACTGGCTGCCCTGTTGCAAAGCGACGCGGCAAAAAGAGCGGTACAAACCCAGCTGATAGCTAATATTGCCAACAACTATTATAACCTGTTAGCTTTAGACCAGCAACTGGCCATCACCAAACAAACACTGGCTATCCGCATAAAAGATGTGGAAACTGTTAAAGCTTTAAAAGAAGGAGCTGTTGTAAACGGCGCCGCGGTAGTACAAAGCGAGGCCAACCGCTACGCCGCCGAGGTTACCATACCTGATCTTAACCAAAGCATCCGCGAGGCAGAGAACGCGTTAAGCATTTTGCTTGCCCGCTCACCCGGCCCTATTAAACGCACCTTATTAGCCGACCAAAAACCGGTTGCCGATCTTAAAATTGGCATACCATCCCAACTGTTAAAAAACAGGCCGGATGTACAACAGGCAGAATTTGCTTTCAGGAGCGCGTTTGAAAGCACCAACCTGGCACGTACTTACTTTTATCCGCAATTAACTATTACCGGCCAGGGGGGGGTATCAAGCCTGCAGTTAAAAAACATTTTTGATAACTCTATATTTTACAACTTTGTTGCGGGTTTAACCCAGCCCATATTTAGCCAGGGCCAAAACAAAGCCCGTTTAAGAACCGCGCAGGCGCAACAAAAGGAAGCCTACTATGCTTTTCAGCAATCATTGCTAACAGCCGGGCAGGAGGTTACCAACGCTTTGTTCTCTTACCAAAACGCAATAGAGAAACAAGGATCAAGAACCAGGCAGCTGGAAGCCTTAACAAAATCTGTTGATTATACGAAAGAGCTTTTGCGATACAGCTCGGCCACAAATTATACCGATGTGTTAACATCAGAACAGAGCCTGTTGGCCGCCCAGCTGAGCAGCGTTAACGACCGCCTGCAGGAACTGCAAGCCATTGTAAACCTTTATAAGGCACTTGGTGGCGGCTGGAGATAGATTCCCCTCCCACTAATATATATAATTACGGGGTTTGGCTGATCGGCCAAACCCCGTAATTGTAAAGTATCACTCATCGCGCAAGGTTTTTACAGGGTTTGTAAGTGCCGCCTTATAAGTAAGATAAATTGTTGCCGTGAAGGAGATAAGCATTAATATTACAATTGGTACCGCAAATTGCCACCAGGTTATCTGCACCCTAAAGGCATAGCCTTGCAGCCATTGATAAATAAGCACCCCCGCCACCGGCAAGGCAACTACACTTGCCGAGAGTATCAGCTTTAACAGATCGTTTGTTAGCAACTGTATAATGCTTTGGGCCGATGCACCCAGTACTTTACGAACGCCGATCTCCTTTTTACGCCTGGCGGTTGAGTAGGCTGTTAAACCAAACAGGCCCAGGCAGGCAATAACGATAGCCATACATGAGAAAAGCATAAATACCTGCCCAAAATGTATATCCTGTTCATATTGCTTCGCATAAAAATCGTCCAGAAAAAAATAATCGAAGGAGGATTCCGGGAAAATATCCGTCCATAGCTGACCGAGGGCCTGGTTAGAACCCGCCATTTGCGCCTGGTCTATCTGTACAGATATAAACTTAAGCGGCACCCAGGTAAGTTTGGGGTCCATAAAAAGTACGGTTGCGGTATACGCTTCTTTTAATGATTGCTGGTGGTAATTCCTGATCACCCCGATTACCTCATTGGGTTCTTTATCCAAAGATTCTATCCATATTTTTTTGCCAACAGCATCCTCTGGTGATTTAAAACCAAATTGCTTAACGGCCGCTTCGTTAAGCACCACCTTGGTTGAATCGCCGGGGTTGGCACTATCATAACTTCTACCGGTAATAAGTTGTAATTTGTACATCTTCATAAAATCGAAATCAACCCGTAACATCTCGTAGGTCCGTTCGTCGCTTTTTGATGTGCCGTATCTCCTGCAGGCCGCAGCCATACCAACCTGCTTACCTGGTACCGCACCCGATATACTGATTTCCTGTACCCCTGCAACTCCCGTAGCCCTGTTTTTAAAGCTATTAACTTTTTGTATGTAATTATCTGTATTGGAGGGTGCTTTAATAACCACGGTCTGTTTTAAGTTTATCCCGGTTTCCTGGCTGCTCATATATGATAGCTGCCTGTAAACAGCAAATGTACCAGCCAGCAGCAGCAGGGATGCCGCGAATTGAAAAGACACCATCGCTTTGCGCAGCCACACACCGCTTTTTGAAAACGCAAACCGGCCTTTGAGCACCTTGATAGGTTGTAACCTTGATAATACCGTTGCCGGGTAAATGCCCGATAACAATATGCTGCCTATAAAAACAAGTACAACTTTTACAATCAGGCTGCCATCTATCAATAACCGGTAGGTTTGGGTATCGCCAGCTATTTGCTGCAACAGGTAACTGATCAATACAACCAACAGGGCAGCAACGCCAAGCGATATCAGGTTGATGATAAATGATTCTATAAAAAATTGAAATATGAGCTGAGAAGTATGCGCCCCGTTAACTTTTCTTATCCCAATCTCCCGGGCCCTGTCAACTGATTTTGTGGTCGCGAGGTTAATATAATTGATACAGGCAATAAGCAGGATGCCGTATGCCATTATTGCCAGGAAGTTTACTGCCCGCCTGTTGCCTTTTGCTTCCATTTCATAAGGCTTTGCAGTATTCAGGTGGATATCGGCAAGCGGCACCAGCTTTACACTCCATTTAAGTTCTTTTAAAGGCGCTTCGGTTTTAAAGCGCTCGGCAAGCGCGGGGAACTTTTGCTCGATACCGGCAGCCGTTGCACCCGGTTTAAGTTTTAAAAACGTATAGTTTTCATGCTGATACCAAAATTCTTTGATCCAGGCGGGTGATGTGGCCCATGATACCAGCATATTAAATTGCAGGGTTGAATTTACCGGCAGGTCTTTAAACACGCCGGTAACCATACAGTTGTAACTATTAAACCTTGACGATAGCTGCATCATTTTCCCCATGGCAGCATCTGCATTGCCAAAGTATTTTTTTGCTTCGGATGCTGAAATTACCACGCTGTTAACATTTTTCAATGCTGATGACGCCTCACCTTTAAGCAGTGGCAGCCCGAAAAAAGAAACGAAATTACTATCGGCAAAACACACGCGCTGCTCGCGGTACTTTACGTTTTGGTAACGTACCACCCGTTCATTATCATTCCAGCTGATGCGTGCATAACTGGCTATGCCCGGCAGGTTGTCGTACATGGCTTTTGCGTAGCCGTTGGTGGCGGTTGCCCAGCTATCGGTGAGTTCTCCCGACCTGTAAAACTGGCTTTCCACACGGTAAATATTATTACTCCCGGGGTACATCTGATCAAAGCTCTTCTCGAAATGTACATACGCGCTAATAACAATGAATGCCGCAAGCCCTAAACTTAACCCTACCACATTAATTGAGGTGTAAGACTTGTTTTTGATCAGATTGCGATAGGTAACCAGAAGCAGATTGCGTAGCATAAAGTGAGTTTTTTGCTAATCTAATGATTTCGGGTTTCAGATAAACGCAAAAAAGCCTCAAATCTTTCGGCTTAAGGCTTTTACCTCGGTGTAAGGAGCAAGCTCTGATAGGCAAATGAGTAAAATGCACTTTTAATTCTGGTGTCTTTGTTTTTTATTATATTGCTTTAACGCACCACAAAGCTTACCACAATGAAAAAAAGCGTATTCAAATTAACCATCCACATGGTTTCGAGCCTTGACGGGTTTATTGCGAAAAAAGACAATAGTGTTTCATGGTTTGAGACTGTTGATTACTATGAGCAAGGGGTTACACTTACTGAACAGGATATGGCGGAATTTCTGAAAACCATAGATTGTTATATAATGGGGGCACATACATACGAGCACGCGCTAAAACTTTCAAAATCTTATGGGTGGGTTTATGGCGACGTGCCGGTTATTGTATTAACGCACAGAAACTTGCCTGTTGATAGACAGACTGTGGAGTTTTATTCAGGCGATCTGAATAATCTTGTGAATGAACGGCTAATACCAAACTACAAGAATGTTTGGATGGCGGGGGGCGCGATACTTGCCAAAGATCTGATCAGTTTAAAGCTGGCCGACGAAATAAGGGTATCCATTATGCCCATTATTTTGGGCGAGGGGAAACTCTTTTTTGATGCTATTGGGCATGAGCAAACATTACACTTAAAAGGTGCTACGGCCTACAAAAATGGAATAGTGGATCTGCACTATGAAATAAAAAAATAGTTGAAGCCCGCCCCGGCCCAACCGTTTTTTTGATCATTTACAAAAATTAGCGCAGTGGGTTGCTTATGGAGAATGAAAACCCATCCTGAAACCCGGAGAAGTCAGGATTTAATTTCCTGGAGGTAACCTCTAACTTTTCTTGTGCCCGGCTGATCTTAAGGTAATGAAATGCGGGCTTGTAATCCGCAGAAATATCATGTATCATATCATTATTGGCTTTTAAAGGCTGGTGTAAACCGCCCCCGCCGCCAATAACCAAAAAATATTTGCCCTTCATCTTAAACCGTTCATAGTTATGTGAGTGCCCGGAAAGGAATAACACACATTTGGTAGCGTGCAGAAACGGCTCAACAAAATTTTCCTGTACGGCTACGGACGGATTCACGATCCGGCTGTTGGTATAAGGTGAATGATGGCAACCAACTATCACAAATTTAACTGAAGGGTCTTTGTCAAGCAGGGTAAGTTCCTGCTTATACCAATCATTCTGCGCTATGATCTCAGACACGGTCATCGCCCCAAAGTTCGAGTTCAGCAATATTATAGCAACGGAGTCAACAATCTCGGTATAGCCGGATGGATTGTAAGCCGGAAAACGCTTTCTAAAATTACGTATCCCTTTTTTAGAATTAAACATCACTTCGTGATTGCCAAGGGTTGCATAAACAGGAATAGAATCGCTGACCATTTGCGCAATGTAACGGTCAATATTTTTCCAGGCCTTTTTGCTTTTCCCGAGCGAAACCACATCGCCCAAAATAAAGAAAGCTTTAGGGCGCAGGCTATCTACATCCTTAAAGATCATTTTTGTTGCCTGCAAGTTATGATTGGGTTTAAGCCACAACTTTTCTACCCACATGGGTTCCTGGGTATCGCTGGCAAAAGCGATAACGGGCTTTTCATTTTGCGCATTCACTATCTGCACAAAACCCATTAGTAGGATGTATAGACAAAAGGTGCGTTTCATGCATTAAGAACGATAATTGTAAAAATTTAGTTTTAAGTGTTTATTTGGCGAGCGTTGGGTTCACTTATGGGGTATCGGGAGCAAGCCCGGGGCTACTACAGCATTATTCATTGTAATCTGCTATCATTTCTTAGCCAGATTATAAGAAAATGGCAACTAATACCCCGTATTTACGTAAAGCCTATAAATTGAGTTATTTTAGACGCTACTATTAGACTATGGTTGAAAAAGTGAATATTATTTGGCTTAAGCTAATAGGTAGTTCTTCTAATTTCTCCTTAGAAAGTAGAATATTTCACTCTATTAGTGCTGGTTTAATTATACTGGCGGCTTTTTATGTCCCTTATAATTTTTTTGCCGGGCTTTATGTAGCATCTTTATCTGCCCTGCTAATAAGTTTGTTTTTTTTATATGAGTATTATAATTCGCGCTTTAATAATAAACCGCACAGCAGTATTTTATTTGGTGTAACCGGGATAATTATTTTTTCGGTTAACTATTTCGCCAATTCGGGCATTAATGGCTCAACTGATATTATATGGCCTGCCTATTTGTTGCTGGTATTTGCTATATCTCCTTATCGGCAGCACCTGGCCTGGCTAATAGCCTATATTGTGCTTTTTCTGGTGTTGCACATTGTAGCTTATTATAACCCAATGCTGGTTGAGCACCCTTTTAATGCGGGAAAAGGCGAGCTAATAGACAGGATTACCGCGTTCCCAATGCCGGTTATCACCATTTATATCGTTATTAAATACCTCCGAAAAAATTACGATAAAGAACGTTTAGCAGTAGAAGAAAAGGCAATAGCTATTGAAGCCCAAAACCGGCAAATATTGCTTCAAAAAGAGCAGATTGAAAAAAGTGACGCCGAAAAGAATAAGTTAATGTCAATTATATCGCATGATATGCGGACACCATTAGTTAACATACAAAGTTATCTGCAATTACTTAACGGGAATGAACTGGACAACACACAACGGCTAACAATAGAGCAAGAGTTGCTGGCTGATACCAACAGTACCATGGATATGCTTACCAATTTGCTACAGTGGTCTAAATCACAAATGGAGGGGTCGGTGGTTAATTTGGGCCCGGCAAACCTACTGGACATAATGAAAAGCACGCTGGATATGGCCAAAATGCAAGCTGGTAAAAAGAATATTGCCCTGAACTATGACATTAATCCGGCGCTGACGTTGATTGCAGATATAAACATGCTGCAATTAGTGGTGCGTAACTTAATTAGCAACGCCATTAAATTTACCCCAAATGGTGGCATAATTAATATAGCTGCACAAGTTGTGCAGCATGAATGTAAGATAACTGTTAGCGACAACGGCAAGGGGATAGCGCTTGAGAAACAGAAGAAAATATTTTCTATTAATGCCGAACCAGACTTTGGCACAAATAATGAAAAAGGAGTTGGCCTGGGCCTAACTTTATGTAAGGAGTTTATTGAGCGACAGAATGGTAGAATAGACTTTGAAAGCATACCGGGCTGGGGTTCAAGCTTCTTTGTTTTTATACCGGTGGGGTAACCAAAAAGCCTCTTAGATTTCTCCAAGAGGCTTTTATTGGGGGTAACTAGAGCAAAACTAAAGCCGGCCGTTTATCAGATGAGTTAGATCAATTTGACAATATTACCCTTGTGCATCATTACAAATTCTTTTCTCCTCTTAAAGGATGCCAGCTATAAGCAACTTACAACTCTTTAATTTTTAAGTTTTTAAAAGACACACCTTTAGTCCAGTCCTGTAAAACGATGCGCCCGTTTGTATAACGGCCAAATTCGGGGTAGTTTTTAAAATTACTTTGCTTTATTGTATTTGACCACTCGGCTGTGGTAAAGTCCTGTTCTACTGTAAGCACACCATTTAGGAAAAATTTGATCTTCCCGTTTTTTTGGATTATCTCCGAATGGTTCCATTGCCCGTTCGGTTTGTTTTTAGCGGGATGTAGTTGCGGGCCAAAATTGAAAAGGCAACCCGAGATCTTGTTCGGAACCGATGCGTCCGGATGTTTATCACCAAGCAACTGGTACTCAGGACCCGAAGCCCAAGCGGTAGCAATATCCTTACGTTCTAATACGTTGATGAACACGCCGCTATTACCGTCTTCGGGTATCTTCCAGTCAAAAACAAAATCGTAGTTGCTGTAAGCATCATCGCTTGCAAGGTCACCGTGGTCAAGGTCGAGATTTGGGTTGCAGTAAAGTACACCATCCTTCACCAGCCAGATATTTCCAATAGTGTTAACATTGTATAAATGCCAGCCATTCGTTGTGGTACCGTCAAACAAAAGTTTCCAGTTTTCGGCTTTTTCTTTTTCAGTCAATTGGTTATCGCCGGGTGTATTGCTAACACAGGCGCTAATGAGAACAGATAACATGCACCCGGTCACAAGTTTTTTAATTGTCAACATATTTATAATTGGTTATTGGTTTATAAATGAAAGGAAAATGATCGATATTCTAACACATATCCACAGTTTTGTTTTTAGTTCTTCAAAAAAAGGCAGGCCATTGGCAGAGAGAACCGATTGCTGAGATATAATTTACAAAACTAAAAGCATAAAAAAAAGCCTCAAATCTTTCGACTTGAGGCTTTTTACTTCTGAGGTAGCGGGAGCAGGACTATTTTTAACTTTCACGAAACAATTTATTATCTTTGCATATCGGTATTAAACAACTGATAATCAATTATTAATAAACGCTTTTTCTTTCGTTTGTTTTCCTGTAAATAAATCTAAACGAAAGAAATTGCACCGCACATTGCACCGCAGATTATGGGAGTTAAAAGAAAACATGGAAGATTTTATTTGGACACCAAGCCCGATTTACAGGGCCAATTACCCCTTATGTTTGAATTCACTTATAGGGGAGTGATTGATCGAGACAAATATAAGAGAAATCGCTTACGCCATTATACAGGATTACGAATTCCGGGTAAACAATTATCCAATAAAAAAATATTGACCTATGCTTGCTGGGATACCCGCCAACAGACGGCAAGGGGTTTTAAAGATGCCGATGATGTAAACGCGTATATCACAACGCTGACCGACAAGGTATCCAAATATGTCAGAAACAAAAAGGAAAGTTTTCAGCCTTTGGATATGTTTGAACTGAAGAAACTGATTACCGTAAATCATTCGGTCAGCAATGAGAATATTGTAGCCTTTTGTGAAACCTACCTTAAACGATATGATAAACCGGGCCAAGAAAGCACAAAGAAGAATATCAGTACCATGATTTCTTCTTTAAAAAATCATACTGATAGCCGCCCGCCGCTGCTGGCCAATGTCAACAAAGAGTTTATGGACGGCTTTATTACGTACCTGACCAATACAAAAAAGAACAATAACACAACCGTAGAGAAAAAGGTTTCGATGCTACAGCAAATTCTGCGTGACGCACATAAACAAGGGCTTTTAAGCGGTACTACTGCCTTAGAAGAAATTAAGGTGCAAAGAAGCTCGACAGATATTATTTTTCTAAAGCAGAAAGAGTTGAAGACATTAGAAGTCTATAAGCCAGAGATCGACCGCCTCAAAAAATTGAAAGACGTATTTTTATTTGGCTGCTATACCGGTTTACGGTATAGTGATTTAGATCAGATACATCAGGCCCACTATCACAAAAAAAGCGACAAGGGCGAAAATTACCATGTATTACATTTTGTCATTAAAAAAACACGTAAGTCGCATGAAATCGCGTTACCGCCAAAAGCCGTTGCCATTATTGAAAAATATTGGGACCAGCAAAAATTCAAAAGACTATTGCCCGTGCCCTCCAATCAAAAGTTTAATGATTATCTTAAAGAATTGTGCGAAGATGCCAAACTGAATACCGAGATCGAAATAACGGCGCAATTTGGCAGCGAGGTGAGAACCGAGATCAAAAAGAAATTTGAAATTCTTTCCTGCCATTCCGCCCGCCATACTTATGCAATCTTAAGTTTAGAAAATGGGATGCGCCCCGAAGTGTTACAACGCAACTTGGGCCATTCTAAATTATCGCAAACCATGGATTATGTCAAAATACTGGACAACGTACGGCATTTCGAGACGTTAAAAGCATTTTCGGTTTAACTATTTATTTGAATATATATTTATGCATTTAGACCGATATAATTATATAGCCACAAACGATTTCCAGGACTATGAATTTTATAGTGACGGACCAAAAGGGAGAATCAAAAAGGTTATTCGTTACAAAAAGGTAGCCGACGATCCTATTACCTATAATTTGGCGTTTGGCGATGAAAACGATATGGGAATGATCAGCGACACTGTAAAAAGTAACAACCAAGACCGGGAACTAGTATTAACTACCGTGGCGAACACGCTGCATACATTTTGTGATCATTATGGAAATCATTTTGTTTACGCCGAAGGCAGCACTCCTGAACGAACCAGGCTGTATCAAATGGGTATCGCCAGACTTTGGAATGAAATTCGCATGGATTTTGATATATGGGGTTATCATGATGGCGGCTGGCATTATTTTGAAACGAATGTCAATTATGAGGCGTTTTTGGTAAAAAGAAAATAATTTGATAAATTTGAATAACAAAGGAGGCATCATGTCAACAGTGAAAAAAGCGGCAATAAAAGGGAAGGGGTATAGTGAAATCATCGTGAGCGATCAGGTAAGAAGCTATGCAAATGAACCTTTCTTTGTGGAAAAGGAAGAAAAAGCAAAAGAGTTTTTACGGCAACATCCTATTCCGGCGCATCTAATAAAAAAGTAGTAAATAATGACAACAATATAAAGCCGGAGCGATCCGGCTTTTTTGTTTCTTGGTTTCAGTGCTGTGTACAGCTATTGTGTTGCAGGAAAACATCATACCCTGACATTTGTTATATTCATTTGTCGCAATCTGTAGGCCTATGCCGGACGTAAAATATAAAGTACGTGATTTCTTTGACGTACGACTTCTTAGTAAAATCAGTTCCGTACACAGATTCCTCCATAGGGTGGCTTACGGAGATCAGAAGCCCGTTAAAACCAGGCTGTTCGCTGATGCGGATCATCTTCTCGCGCATGCCTTACAAGACCATTACTCTATTGCCCTGATACAGTGTCCGTTTGAGTTTAATTTTGAATCTTTATTGAGTCATTTCGGCTGGTTCTGCCAATTCATGTATTTTAATTTCTCGGAGACCACATTGCAATTTGACCTATTAAAAAAGCTTCGGGAGAAGAACCTTAGCCGCGAGGAACTTGATTTACTACTCGGTATATTAGCTGAAAACCCCGAGCCATACACGTTTGCCTTAAATGCTTACCAGGACAAAGCAAAATTTGCACTGATGAAGCGGCAGAACATGAAGGAAACGGGCAGCGAGGCTCCTTTCTTAGAAAGAGACCGCCAATTCAGGCGGGCCTTTGGGGAAGCCATGAGTAAACTTCGTGGTGAAAACATTACAGGGTTGAATGAAGGTTTATTTTTAGACAAAAGCCACGAGGGTAAATTCGTTGAAGACAGGTCAAAACCTGTACCTTCCGAGACCTCAACTATAAAATACGAGTCTTCTTTGTATGGCTATCTGCGGCTTAGTGACAACCTGGCGGCGGAGCAACAAGCAATAGTCATCCGTTTTTTATATGATCTTTTCAAAGAGTTGTTTTATACCGAGTGCCCTTTCAAAAAATTCGAGGGTATATTCTTTTATGAGCAAAGCGACGCGGTTATTTTAGACCTGTCAAAATATAGCAGTCACCATCTTGACGCGCAAAAGTTACATTGGATATTACGCTCACTGAAAGACACTAAAAAAATATTATCCGCCAGTTGGGAGATAATCCGAAAAAAGATCATTGTCTATAATAAGCAGGGATTGATCGTGCAATCTGTTTACCAGATCAGCGAAAGCAAAATACCATCACAGAAAAGAAGACAGGTTGAAAAACTCCTTCAGCCTTTGTTTGATCAACTCCCCTACAACCTCTCCCGTTAACATACGGTATCCGAAAATAGGCGCAAAAGTTTTTTCCAATATTTCTTCCAGTTGCCAATAATCGACCAATTAATGGAAAGGCCTCCTTGTTCCTTTGCTCAAAATAATTATTTATGGAACAGCAAATGCAATTTATCGGGTTTAGCTACGAAGAGGCGGAACGGTTCTTAAAAACCATCGTCATCCGCTGCATCGAAGAACATCAATCGAAACAGAAGTGCGGCGAAGCGGAATTACCACTTACGCCACTACAAGCCAGCAAGGCTTTAAAAGTATCTGCACCGACATTACGCAGGTATGTCCGGCTCGGCCTGATCCGCAGGCATGACCTCGGCCCCCGCCGAAAGGTATTCTATCTGTCGGAACTGGAGGAGGATGTCAAACGGGTACAGGCTTCCGCATTCACCCATCGGTAGAACGGTAGCTCGGCATTGCGTCCCGTCCGCAGGGCAACCGGTCAGGCTGGCATCTTGGCCACGCTCCGAACAGCACGCGGTCTATTGCCGATGAAAAAAAGTTATTCAGCAAAATTTTACAACGAATTTTTAATTTATGAGCAAGCTCAATTGTGATGAAGCCAGGAAGCTATCGATAGTCGATTACCTGGCAGAATGCGGCTTCCAGCCGCAATATGTTAAAGGTGCCGACCATTGGTACTTGTCCCCGATACGGGAAGAAAACACGGCCTCGTTTAAGGTCAATACTAAACTCAATGCCTGGTTTGATCATGGTATAGGTGAGGGCGGTAATTTTATCGACCTGGGTATCCGGCTGCATGGGTGCAACGTCGAAGAATTGCTAACAAGGTTAAGCACCGGTGACCGTTCCCTTTCTTTTCACCAGCCCGTGAAAGCTGCGGCGCAGCCCGAGCCGGAAAACAAGGTCATTATCCATGAGGCGAGGGAACTCCAGAACTTGATCTTAGTTAGGTACCTGCATGAGCGGGGCTTAGATTTTTACCATACCCGGCGGTATTGCAAAGAAGTATTATTTACAGTTAATAACCAGCGCCAGTTGGCCATCGGCTTTGAGAACCGCTCCGGCGGTTATGAGCTGCGCAACAAGCAGCTCAAATTATCGTCCTCGCCCAAAGACCTGACCTTTATCGACATGGGTTTTGATACCCTCCATGTGACCGAGGGTTTCACCGATTTTTTATCCCTACTCACCATGAACAGGTGGGATATGCCAGGCAATTTTTTAGTGCTGAATTCTTTAAGTTTTGTTTCGGCCAGCCTGGACATTTTAAAACTTCATGACAAGGTGGAACTCTATCTTGACCATGACAAGTCCGCTCAAAAAGCATTGACCTTTATCAAAGAACAGGTACCACAGGTACATGATGCCAGCCGCTTTTATAACGGCCATAAAGACCTCAATGCCTATCTCAAAAACGAGCACCAGCAAAGCAGGGGGCTGCGCTTATGAAAGAGATCAGCAAGGCAGCATCGGCAATTCCGTTTTTTGCGGAGCCAGCTATGTTTCGGCCCTGCCGAAACTCGCTGGCCCCCCTCATGCTATCGCATTCGGGGGGATTTTTTGAGGACTTTGATAAGATTGGTTTTAGCTATATAAACATCTATACACCTATTTATTTATATGCAAAAAATAATTAAAAAAAGAACAGGCAATAAGGGTGGCAGGCCAAAAGCAGAACTTAAAAGAAACACACACTTAACCGTTATGTGCAATATCCTCGAAAAAAAGATCATCCAGTCCAATGCCAAAAGTGCCCGCACCAATGTGTCCGTTTATCTGCGGGAATTAGGGTTAAACGGTCGTGTCAGGATGGTGGTTAAAACCTTACCGAAAGAGGTGCTGCAAATTACCGGAATGCTCAACCACATGGCTGCTAATTTGAATCAGATCGCAAAAAAGCGAAATAAAGGGGAAGACCTGAATGCGCTGGACAGAGCATTGCTCAACCAGGAGGTTAGAGCCATACAGGAGGTAGTAAAGGACGTTAAATTCTATTTGATATGATAGGAAAAATAGCAACGGGAAAAAGTTTTCGGGGTTGTATGCAATATCTACACGAGGGCAGGTTACAGGAAAATGAGGAACTACAAAAGGTCGAAATGGAAAAGAAGCAGGCAGAAGTGATTTATTATAATCAATGTTTTGGCAACAAGAAAGAATTGATCCGGCAGTTTGTCGAAGTCAGTAAGCTTAACCCTAACGTAAGCAAGCCTGTCTTTCATATGTCAATCAGCCTGGCGCATCAGGACGCCAATCGGTTAGACCGGCAGGACAAAGCGGATATTGCTGCGGCGCTGGCTCAAAAATTTGACTTTGCAGATAAACAGTATGTAGTCATCACACACGCGGATACTGACCATGAACACCTGCATATCGTGGCTAACCGGATCGGTTACGACGGGCCGACGGCCAGTGACAGCAACAGCTATAAGCGCATGGCTGAATTTTGCCGGGAAATGGAACGGACCTATAAGCTGACACCAGTGTTAAGTCCGAACAAATTTTTGAAAGCAGAACAACGTGTAACACAAAGTCAGCGAGTAGACCAGCGCAAAGAAACCTTGAAAAAACATTTAGGCCATGCAATCAAACAATGTGCAAACATAAGGCAGGTCAAAAACTATATGGAAAAACAAGGGTATGCCGTAGAGCTTGGTAGGGGTATCGCTTTTACCGACCAGCAGCAAGTTCGCTTCAAGGGCAGCCAAGTTGGATATGCCTTACTGGATATTGAAAATAAACTTAAACAGGAACAAATGAAACAACAACAGCAAATCCAACAACAAAAACGACAGCAGGAATTACTTAAAATGCAGCAACAAGAACGTAAACAATCTCATGGTATAACCCGATAAAACTAAAAAAATGGAAATAGACCAATCTACCCTGATGACCATATTAAAAGATATGGTGGAACAGGATATCAAAACGCAACAGTTTATGGAAGCCGAAAAAGAAGCACGTCAAAAGCGTGACCAGGTTATAGACGGGCTGATAGATCAGATCAGGAATTTTAAAGTAGATGCACCAAAGCCCGATCTTTCGCTGGTCGTGGCCGCCATCGATCAGGGCAATCAGCGCATTACGTCGGCTATAGAAAAAAAGCCGATGTCAATCGAGCGAAAGCTGAAGATCAACCTGTTCCCCGAAACTAATGTTAGAGAGTATTATCGAATTGTTTTTGGCAGGCTCTTTTTCTGGGGGCTGATGTTTTTAATTGTCCTATACCTCGGTTCTTTCATCAACCGATCGATAGACGCCTATCAGGCCCACCAATACAATAAAGAGGGTAATGCCTGTATTTCAGCATGGAACGAGATCTACGCTCAATCGGGAAAATTACAACGGGAAAAGATGTCAAAAGCTTTGGCTAAGGCAAAAGAAGAACAGTAATAACAATTATTAAATCACTTATAATTATTAAATTTGATAGACGTTATGGATAAGAGTATGGAAACACAATTTGTGACAGATGCCACCGGGATACCAGTTAGGGTAGTGATGGATTACCAGGATTACGTTAAGATAGCGGAACAATTGAACCTGCCATTAACTGCCACTTCAACGGTACAGGAACGTAACCCACTCGATTGGTATTCATTAACCGAGAGTGCTAATTCTATTTTAAATGGATTAGTTGCTCTTGCTTCAAGAGAGCGCCGAAATGAACTTAATAAGGTAAATCCAGATCAGGATCGTGTCAAAGAATTAGAAACGTTACGCGATGAAGGAATTAAGGTGAGCCGAGACACAGAAACATTTTCCAGTTTGGAAAAGATGGAACAAGTCATAGAAAAATACAGTCCGATTTTATTAGCTGAGAAAAAAAAACTCCAGATCTAAGCAGCGAGGTGGCCGCAGACTTTACGGCGTCATTAAAAGGACTGTATGCCGTTACACCCGATGAGTTCAACCTGATACAAGGCGATATTATTGATGATCTGACTCGCGGCATTCTGCCATCAGACAGCCCTACTGTTATTATTTTAGGTGGTCAGCCAGGTGCTGGCAAAACAGAATTAGAAAAGCTGGCTATTAAAGAGTTTGGCGGCCAGGTGATCAGTTGTAATGCTGACCTATTCCGTGATTATCACCCTAAAGCGGAGGAAATCAAAAACAGGTACGAAGCCTACTATCCTGAAATAACTGTTAAATATGCGCATGATTGGAATAATGGTCTGCGAAGTTATTGCGAAGCCAACCGGTTGAACTATATTCTGGAAACTACATTCTCGTCCGGGCCTGCTATGAATAAGACCATTGCTGAATTGCGGCAAAAGGGTTATCGTGTGGAAATCAAATTGCTTGCCGTTCATCCGCGTTTGAGTTTATTAGGCACCCATATCCGTTTTGAGGACATGAAAGCCAAAGAAAAGGGCGGAAGAGCTGTCGGTAAAGATGCCCACGATTCCAGATACAATTTGATTGCACCGACCTTATTTGCAGTACAATCCGAATTGCTATATCATAAGTTGCAGATTTATGGACGCGCAGTCGAGGCACTCGAGGGCTCTTACAAAGAGGGGGTTCATCTGCTGGGGACTAATCCGCCCAATGCAGTGCAGTTATTCCAGGAAGAGATCGACCGCAAATGGACAACCAATCTGATCTTATATTTTGACCAACGCGTCCAAATAGTGCTCGATCTGATGAAAATGCGGAATGCCGATGAAAAAGAAATCAAAGCGTTCAAAGTGGCAATGAACTCGGAATACCCGACCCAAAAACAGTTGCAAACTCAAATGGCGCAACGAATCCAGGAGCAGAAAGCGGCAGAGCTGCTGGACAGGCGTTTGGCGGGTGAACTACCCCATATTGATATTGCAGGTACCGACTTTACGATTGATTGGCGGTTAAAGCAAATACGGGAAACAGCGGTCCCGGGTAATCTGCTTGAATTTAGAGATATGGAGTTATCAGCGTCTGGTGACGCTTACTTATGTTTTTATGATAACAAAAAACATAGCCTGTACGAACCTCCTGAAAATATTAAGGTCTTGCCCAAAAATGTAGTATTACTGGAAATACCTAACGAAATTACGCTTGATCCAGTTGGCGTAGCAAGAGAACACGAAATAGACCATATTGCGCTGCTAAAAGAAAATCCCATTCAAAGCGAATTAAGGGCCATTGTTAAACCTTTATCTGAATCAGGGTTACCGAAATTGATCGCAGAAAACCTGAAGAACGAACAAATATTAAAAAAAGGGAGGGGCCCCGGTGAAGATTTAGATCAAGGCTATGACCGTGGCCCGTCATTAGGCCGATAAGTTCAAGAAACAAAGGAAGTGGTTAAAGCATTTCCTTTGTTTTCTTCATAAAACAAGTAACCGTTCGTTTATTTGCAGTGTTTACGATTAATAATAAAAACTGTATGAACAACCTTTCAAACCGATTTTTGAGCGATCATTTAAAGAAATGCAGGAATTATTAGAACCCATCATTCAAAAAGTTGAGCAAGGTCTGCTTGAAAAGGGCTTATATATTAGTTATAGGAATGAAAATTGTACGACCTCCGACCTGCTCATGCACCGTTATAAGACGGGCGAAAAGAAATGGTTAGCGTAAATGCCCAAACCGGCGAAATTACGCTTGTTCGCACCTTCTGAATAGCAATCGGTTTTTTTATAAATGAACTGGGGGTAATCATTCTTTTCTTATTGTTTCACCGTCCACACCGCCAAACCGAAATGGAATAACTGCCATTCCTTATTCACCTGTGCCGCGAAGATAGCCCACCTCCGGGATAAAAAGTAAAGGCTAAACAAGCGGGCGGGAGTTGTTCGCTTTCAGCGGCCCCGCCCGGCCTTGACTTTTTACCCGGCTCGCGCTGTTGGTTGCTTAACAGTTGAATAAGGGATGGTGGGTTCAGCTGGTCGCAGACCTGTCGCCTCGATTTATTCCTTCAACATTCAAACATTTCCTATAAATTAATATTATCAAGGTGTGCTTTGGCGATTAATTATTTGGCCGGCAGATAACACAGGAATATGGAAGGAACCAGTTACCCGGTCAACTTACTTTTGGTGGACGACCAAACGGCCAATCTGGAGATCATTGCAGCTGCACTGGACGGGCAGGATATCAATGTATTCAGTTGCAATGCGCCAAAACAGGCCTGGCAAAAATGCATCGATCACCGGATCGCGATCGCGCTGATCGATGTGCATATGCCGGGTATGGATGGATATGAATTGCTGGCTATGATCAAGAACCACCCTTTGACCAGCCATGTCCTGGTTGTGCTGATCACGGGGCAGCAGATGGGCTCATCGGACATCGTTAAAGGCCTGGATCTGGGCGCGGTGGATTATTTGTTTAAACCGCTTGATCTCTATATTCTTAATGCAAAGGTCAGGTCACTGGTATCGCTCATCCGCTACCAGCTGGAGGTAGAGGATAGCCGCGCAAAAAAGGAGAACTTCCTGGCCAATATGAGCCATGAGATACGGACCCCTGTCAATTCCCTCATCGGCCTGATCTATTTGCTAAAAAATACGGGCCTCGACCCGGCGCAGAGCGAATTATTGGGTTTAATGGATTACACCTCCACCGCTTTACTTGGGATCGTGAATGATGTGCTGGAGAGTGCAAAGATCGATGCCGGCAAGGTAACGATATCGCCTACCCGGACAAACATCCGCAGTCTGATCAAAAATGTCTGCGGGATGCTGACCCCGCTGGCAGCGGAAAAGCAGCTGGCGCTTACCTGTGAGCTGGCCGAGGACCTGCCTGCCTATCTGCTGGCAGACGGTTTAAGGTTGAACCAGGTCCTGCTGAATCTTATCAATAACGCCATTAAATTCACGGAAGCCGGATCAATCATCATAATTGTCAAAAAGCTCGAAGACCGGGAGGACCGGGTGCAACTGTCTTTCATGGTCGCAGATACCGGCATTGGCATACCAGCGGCTGCTATTAAGAATATTTTCAAGCCCTTTGAACAGGTCGATGACCGAAGCCTGCAAAAATTTGGCGGCACCGGCCTGGGACTCTCCATCGTCAAAAAGTTAATTGAATTAATGGGGGGCACCTTCCAACTTGAAAGCCAGGTTGATATAGGGACGAAGTTTTATTTTAACATCTGGTTTGGGCTGCCTCCGACAGTCCCCCCGGCTCCTGCTTCCATTAACGAAGCTGCTGGTTTTGAGAACACTCATGTTCTGTTAGTGGAGGATAATGCGATCAGCCTTCGTTTTGTAAAGGCGATCCTGGAAAAATGGGCCATCACCGTCGACGTCGCTACCAATGGCGAAGAAGCTTTTAAAAAAGCCGGTCTGAATAACTACGACCTCCTGCTGATGGATATCCAGATGCCAGTGATGGATGGGTTCGAAACCACCTACAGGATCAGGACGGAACTGACCGGTCCTAAAAGGGAGGTGCCGATCATCTGTTTTTCGGCTTCGGTTACGGAACACGATCGGGTAAAGGCAATTGAAACAGGGGTGAATGATTTTATCAGCAAGCCATTCAAGGCTGAAGAGCTGCAGCAAAAGATAAGGACGTTGGTGCGACAACCTTCGGTCTCAGGTAGTTAACTGTGCACCGGCATTTCATCGACGGGCTCCGTTTTAGGACTGAGATCCCGTGTCACTTTTGTAAAGCCGATCACCTCGTTGTTTTCATTATGGATGGCGGTAATGACGATGCTGCCCCAAAACTGCGTACCGTCTTTTCGTACCCGCCATCCCTCGTCTTTGGCCACCCCATAGCGCGATGCTTCGGCGATCAGCAATTCGGGTTTCCCTCGCTGCCTGTCGTCCTCGAGATAAAATATGCTGAAATTTTTGCCGATAACCTCGTTCGCACTATACCCTTTCAACAACTGCGCCCCTTTGTTCCAGTTTTCTACATTACCGCGCTCATCAAGCATCAAGATCGCGTAATCCTCAATTTCTTCCACCATACGGTTAAACCGGATCAGCTTCAAATCTTTATCCGGCATGGATTCACTAATAATGGCCCTGATCTTTGCATCAAGGTCATCGGTGGAGGTAGTCATCATAGCCAGCCAATCAGCATCAACTGCCTGCAGATCGCTTTTGACCAGGTCGACCAGTCCAATAATAGAAGCTAGCGGCTGCCTGATATCATGGGATTGCATATAAGCGATCCGCGTGAGCGCTGCATTCTTGGCTTCGGTTGCTGCTATTTGTTTCTTTAGTTGCTGTTTGTTCATTTCCAGTTCCATCAGCGATACCGCCTGCCGTGATAGTATGGTCAACGCTTTTCGCTGCAGCGGATTGAGTTCATTTACTTTAACGTCAAATAGGCATAGCGTCCCCAGTTTCAATCCATTACTTAAGGTCAGCGGCGCTCCCGCATAAAACCGGATATGCGGATCCTTATTTACCAGCGGGTTGGCCTCAAACCGTTCGTCGGACGAAGCGTCGGGGATCACCAGTACACTATCCTGCCGGATACCGAACCGGCAAAAGGAAGTACTGGCGGGCGCCACCGTTATATCGACCCCGGAGCGTACACTTAACCAATTGAAGTGTTCATCCAGTAAGGTGATCAGCGCGATCGGCTTATCACAAATTTCTGCCGCCAGATCCACGATGTCCTGAAGTTCCCTTGACCCGCTGAGGTCAAGTGCCAGGTATCGCTGTACCTCTGCTATCCTTTCTTTTTCATTGTTGTTCATTTTGAACGGAGCTTGCTGCCTCTAAATAGCTTAAGGAATTTAATGCAGATTTGTTTGAACCAGCCTGAAGTTACATTATCTTTTTGTAACAGGAAAATTACTTCAACAACTATTTATTTGCCATCTTCGTATAAGATCAATTGAAACTGTGAAGCAACACCCAAGACCAGATAACGAGCAGGCAAGGCTAACCGCACTTAAAAACTATGAGCTACTGGATAGTTTAAGTGAGGAGGAATTTGACCGGATCACCGAGCAGGCTTCTCTGATCTGCGATGCGCCGATCTCGCTAATCTCGCTGATCGACGAGGACCGGCAATGGTTCAAGTCAAAAATGGGGCTGTCGGTAAACGAAACCAGCCGGGATCTGGCTTTCTGCCAATACGCTATCCTGGGAATAGACACCTTTGAGGTGGAAGACGCAACAAAAGACGAAAGGTTCAAGGATAATGACCTGGTGACAGGAGAGCCGAACATTCGCTTTTATGCCGGGCAACCCCTTATCGATCCTGAAGGTTACGCACTGGGCACATTATGCGTGATCGGCCCGGAGCCTAAAACTCTGACGCCCACGCAGACCAGGCTCCTGCAATTGCTGGCTAAACAAACCATGGCGCTGATCATCGAGCGCCGGCAAAAAGCGGAGCTCCGGAACTTTGAAAATCTTTTTGAATTATCGAACGACCTGATCTGCATAGCGGGTACTGACGGCTTTTTTAAAAAGGTCAATCCCGCGTTCGAAAAAGTGTTGGGCTGGGATAAGGCGGTATTGCTAACCACCTCTTTTTTTGAGTTGGTACATCCTGACGACCTGGAAATAACCAAAAACGAGATCCGGCGCCTGTCCCAGGGTTTTAACACGATAAACTTTACGCACCGTTTCCTGCAAAAAAATGGCGATTATAAGATACTGCAATGGGTGGCCACGCCGGAACCCCTGACGGGGAACCTGTTCGCCATCGCGCGGGACGTTTCGGAAGAAAAGTTAAAGGAACAGCAGCTGGTATTGAGCGAAGAGCGGGCACGGGCCTTTTTTGAGAATTCACAGGGTTTTATGTGTACGCATGACCTGGAGGGCCGGTTCCTTTCTGTCAACAGCGCGGGCGCAATGATACTGGGGTATACGCCGGAAGAGATCCTGGGTATGAGCTTGTTTGACATCGTTCCGCTGGCCAGGCACGCAAATATCCGGGGCTATCTGGAAAGGGTCACCAAAACCGGGCAGGACAAAGGACAAATGGTCACGCTGCCCAAAGAAGGCGGCTACCGCATCTGGATGTATAATAATATACTGGAGCGCGGCCTGGACGGAACGACCTATATTATCGGTAACGCGATTGATATTACGGAGCGGCATCACCTGGAGGAAGACCTGCGGAAAACCAAGGAAACGCTGGAACAAACCAACCGCGTCGCTCATGTAGGCGGCTGGGAACTCGATATCCAGAAGCAAAAGATCAGCTGGACAACGGTTACGAAGGAGATCCACGGGGTGCCGCCGGATTATGAACCGATATTGGATAAAGCCATTGATTTTTATAAGGAAGGCCCCAGCCGGGATACCATCAGCGTGGCGGTTAATGAAGCGATCACCAGCGGTACACCATGGGACCTGGTACTTCAGATCGTCACCTTGCAGGGGAAAGAATTATGGGTGCGCGCCCTGGGAAACGCGGAATTTGAAAATGGTAGCTGTAAACGCATTTACGGCACTTTTCAGGATATTGACGAATCCAAACGCGCTGAACTTGAAGTGCAAAGTTCCCGCAAACTGCTGGCCGACGTTTTACATGCAGCCTCCGAGATCAGCATCATCGCAACCGATGTGAACGGGCAGATCACCGTGTTTAACAAAGGCGCCGAAAAATTACTGGGATACGCCGCTGATGAAATGGTCGGCAAACAAAGTCCCGCGATCATCCATTCGCCGGAGGAAGTGGAAAAGCGCGGCCAGGAGCTGAGTGAAACGCTTGCCCTACCGGTAGCAGGTTTCCGCGTATTTGTGCAACAGGCGGAAACCCTGGGTTCAGAGCAAAGGGAATGGACCTATATCAGGAAGGACGGTACAACCAGGACCGTATCGCTGGTGGTTACCGCGATCAGGGATATCAATGACCGGATCAGTGGCTACCTGGGTATCGCCACCGATATTACCGAACAAAGAATTATGGAGCGCGCGCTGATCGTAGAAAAAGCACGGTTAGCGTCGTTTGTGGAACACACACCGGCCGCTGTCGCCATGCTGAATAACGATATGCGGTTCATCGCGGTAAGTAACCGCTGGCTGGAGGACTATCATTTGAAAGGCCGGGATATCATCGGCGTCTCTCATTACGAGGTTTTTAGCAATATCGACGAAGAAAGGCGCGCCCGTCATTTGCGTATACTTAACGGCGCGGTAGAGAGAAAGGAAGAAGACCGGTTCCGTTTCAATGGTGAAGAGGAAGACAGGTATATTACCTGGGAAATGCGGCCCTGGTACCAATATGACGGCACCGTGGGCGGCATCATGATGTTTACCCAGGATATCACCCCGATCATTCGCCAGCGCGAAGAACTGAAGCTCGCCAAACAGCGTGCCGAAGAGGCCAATATTGCCAAATCAGAGTTCCTGGCCAATATGAGTCACGAAATCAGGACGCCGTTGAACGGGGTCATCGGTTTTACCGACCTGGTGATGAAGACCGCTTTAAACGAAACCCAGCACCAATATATTCAGATTATCAACCAATCGGCCAATGCCCTGCTCAGTATTATCAACGATATCCTCGATTTTTCCAAGATCGAAGCAGGCAAACTGGAGCTCGACCTGGAAAAATGCGACCTTTATGAACTCAGTTGCCAGGCCACCGACATCATCACCTATCAGGTGCAGACCAAGGGACTGGAAATGTTACTGAATATCCCAGCTGACCTGCCGCGCTTTATCTATGCCGATGCCATCCGCATCAAACAGGTATTGGTGAACCTTTTGGGTAATGCGGCCAAGTTCACCGAAAAGGGCGAGATCGAATTAAAGATTGAAAAAATTAGTGGCAGCAACGAAGAGGCCGCCCTGCGTTTTGCCGTAAGGGACACCGGTATCGGTATCAAACCGGATAAACAGCAGAAGATATTTGAGGCTTTTTCGCAGGAAGACAGTTCAACGACCAAGAAATATGGCGGTACCGGGCTCGGGCTGACCATCTCCAATAAACTGCTTGGTTTGATGGGCAGCAGGCTGGAATTAACAAGTACTCCGGGAAAGGGCAGCACATTTTATTTTGATGTTACCTTTAGGTCCGAACAGGGCCAGGCGCTGGAATGGGCTGATCTGAGTGAAATAAAAAGTGTCCTGGTCGTAGACGATAACGAGAATAACCGGCATATCGTTGCGGCGATGTTATCGCTGAAAAATATACAGACGACCGAGGCGGCCAACGGTTTTGAAGCCCTGCAATTAATGACAAGGGGGGATAACTACGATGTGATCATTATGGATTACCATATGCCCTATATGGACGGCCTGGAAACGATCCGCAAGATCAGGGAGAGTTTTTTCAGAACGGGTTCCGAGCAGCCGGTCATTTTACTGCATAGTTCGTCAGACGACGGCAAGATTATCGCCGACTGTGAGGAACTGGAGGTGGCTTACCGCCTGACCAAGCCGTTGAAGATGCAGGGTCTCTACGACGCCCTGTCGCGGCTGCATCATAAAGAAGCAAAAGTAAATCAAGCCGGATCGGAAGAAACCAAACCGTCTGCGCTGGCATTCCAGGTTTTGATCGCTGAGGATAATGCGATCAATATGTTACTGGCCCGTACGATCATCAAAAACATCACACCCAATGCCAATATTAAAGAAGCGCAAAACGGCCTGGAAGCACTGGCGTTTTGTAAAAAACATTTACCGGATCTGATCTTAATGGACGTCCAGATGCCGGAAATGAACGGCTATGAAGCCACCAGGGCCATACGCGGTATCAGCGGCCACCGGCATATCCCGATCATCGCGCTAACGGCCGGCAATGTAAGAGGGGAAAAAGAAAAATGCCTTTCCGCCGGAATGGACGATTTTGTGGTCAAGCCTATCGTAGAGAATAACATCGTGGCTGTTTTTAACAAATGGCTTGATCTTGGGCAACAAGAAGGAATTAATACATCACCTGAATTTGAAAACGAGTCAGCCCAACATTTTAATCCCGATAAACTTAAAAGTTATTTAGGAGAGGATAAATCCGTGATCCGGGAGGCATTGGAACTGGTGGTCAACGAATTGACGGCTTCCCGTTTAGTTATTGAGAAATACCTGGGGACAAAGGATACCTCAGGGTTGAACAGCGCTGGTCATAAGTTATACGGTACAGCGGTGTCATCAGGCCTCTATCAATTATCGGTATTGGCCAACGAACTTGAACAGCTGAATGAAACTGATCTTCACGGGTTAACCGAACTTTGTGAAAAGATAGCCGGTGAAATTACTATTGTGCTGACGATGATCAGAGAGGTATTTTGACAATACCACGATGCGCCTTAAAAAGAACGCAGTTGACGGCTTAGGGTGTCAGATCTCATTTTTCTGTGTTTGTTAGCTGAAAGCTATTGGCCCGGACAATAGCATCCAGCTCTTCAGAGACAGTTTTTAGGCGGGTCACGATTTCGCGGCTTTCCTTGTCCAGGGACGCATCTAAAAGTAAATCACTTAATGCGATAACGGAGCATAAAGGCTTGCGTAACTCATGCGAGTTAGACCAGGCAACCTGTAAAAGGGTCTCGTTGCTGGTTTTTAGTCTTTGGTAGGCTTCGTTTAGTTGCTTTTCATTTCTCAGTAGTGCGGTTACATCGCTGGCCATTACCAGCTTACAAGGCCGATCCTCCCATTGAACGGGGTGCGAAGTGACCGATACATCAAATAGCTCGCCGCTCCGGCTCTTATGCTGCCATATCCCGGCCTGGAACAATTCTTCGTGTTCCTTACTGACCAAAGCGTCCAGAGAGGGATGCGCCTCCTTCGGACGGATATCATAAATGGTCATTTTCAGGAAGCGTTCACGTCCGTACCCGTATTTGTCCACGGCCGCGCTGTTTACCCGAAGGAAGCGCAAGGTCTGCCGGTCATAGATCCACATCGGGTTAGGATTGGCTTCAAACAACCGGCGATATTCTTCTTCCGAACGGATCAGGGCATATTGCTGTTTCCTTATCCGCAGGGCCATGACCATCGAAACTATGCAGATCGCAATCACGTCATTGATGCGGCGTAATTGATCCTGCCGCTCAGGGTGGAGGTGGCCAGCCAGGTAAGTGATCGCCGGGTCGGCAAAAAACGCCCAGGCTAGCCCGGAAGCCAATACCATGCCGGGGACTAGCAAAAAACGATATCTGTTTAAATTCCACTGCATCTACCTGTATACAATTTTTTCTTAAAAGTAAATTAAATGTTGATAAAGCGCAATTTTTTACTTAATGCAATTTATGCTTTAACCGTTTTTTGAGCGGGATGATCATACTCAATGAAACATGGTTCGCTTCAAACAGGCTATGCCTCGCTGCGATTACTTCGGTGTTATGCAGACAATCAAATACTAAGATTGGTATCAAAAACTTATATTTACCACTTATTTTAGCAGCTTATGACAAGCCCATTCAATCGTAGTCTCCGGCTGAGCTATGGTTTTTCTATAGTGATCCTGCTGATGGTGAGCCTCGTGTCTTATCTTAGCCTGCAAACCTTACTGTCCAGCAATCGGGCAGTGACGCACAGCAGTGAGGTCATGCAAAAACTGGAACAGATACTTTCCGTGATGAAAGATGCCGAGACCGGCCAGCGCGGGTACCTGCTCACCGGGCGTATAAGTTATTTGGAACCTTACAATGGCGCATATCAACAAGCAGAACAGTTGACAGATCAATTGATCCGGCTAACCACCGATAACCCTCGTCAGCAAAGCAGTATCAGGGCGATCCGGCAACTGTTCGACCAGCGCCTTGAAATACTGCAAAACATAGTCGCAAAAAAGAAAAGCGGCGAAATGATCCTCGCCGCAGACCTCGACGCCGGTAAATCAGCGATGGACGAGCTGCGACGGGCAATAGCGCGCGCAGAGGCTAACGAAAAGCGGTTATTAGCCGGAAGAGCTGCCCGGTTCAGCTATTATACCGTACTGGTACCGGTGTTTTTTATCCTCGCTGCTTTGACCGCGATCGGCATTACCATTTACACTTACCGCAAATTAGCGCGTGACTACCGCGACAAGGAAAGGCTGCGCCTGGAGCTGGTATCCAGTGAAGAAGAGACCCAGGCGCTGAACGAGGAATTGACGGCCGCCAATGAAGAGATCACAGCGGCCAATGAGGAATTGACTGCGATCAACGAGGAACTCGTTGAGGCCAGGGAAACATTGGCTACGGTCAACGACTCACTGGAACAAAAAGTGGACGAGCGCACCCGGGCGCTCCAGGAAAGTGAAGAAGAGACGCAGGCGCTGAACGAAGAACTGACGGCTATGAATGAGGAAATGGCGGCCACTAATGAGGAACTGCTGGCGACAAACGAAGAACTGGCCGCGAGCCGGCAGCACTTGCAAGAAGCTTTTGACGAACTGCGGCAGGCAGAGGAACACAGCGCCAAGCTGGCGGCCATTGTCGAGTCTTCCGATGATGCGATCATCGGCAAAGACCTGGGCGGTATTGTGACGAGCTGGAACCGCGGCGCTGAAAATATCTTTGGCTATGCGGCAGCGGAGATCATCGGCCGCTCGGTCCTTGAGCTTATCCCCGAGGCATTGCGGCATGAAGAGCCGGACATTCTGGCACGCCTCCGCAACGGTGAGAAGATCGATCATTATGAGACCACCCGCTGCACCCGGGACGGACAGCTGATCCAGGTAGCGCTGACCATTTCGCCGATCCGCAACAAGGAAGGCCAGGTGACCGGTGTTTCTAAGATCGCCCGCGATATTACGGAGAAAAAACGCGACGAACAACGAAAGAGCGATTTCATCGGGATGGTCAGCCATGAGCTAAAAACCCCGCTGACCTCGCTGAGCGCTATCCTGCAGGTGGCCGGCGCCAAACTTAAGGCTAGTGAGGACGCGTTCCTGGCCGGCGCCATGAGCAAGGCCAATACCCAGGTCCGGCGGATGTCTGCCATGATCAACGGCTTCCTGAATATCTCCCGGCTGGAATCCGGCAAGATCCTGATCGAAAAACAGCCTTTCGAACTGGGGAAATTGATTGAAGAGGTGGTCGATGAATCCCAGCTGACGGTCACGACCCATCAGATCACCTATATGCCCTGCGCGCCAGTCGAGGTCGTGGCCGATCGCGATAAGCTCACATCGGTGCTTTCCAATCTGATCGGCAACGCGGTTAAATATTCACCCAAGGGCAAAACGGTCTCGATCAGCTGTTCAGCAGACGAGGATGAAGTGACAGTGAGCGTAAAAGACGATGGCATGGGCATTAAAACCCCCGACCTGGCAAGAATCTTTGACCGCTATTACCGGGTCGAAACCAACCATACGCAACATATCTCGGGTTTTGGTATCGGCCTGTACCTGAGCGCGGAGATCATCCAGCGTCACGAGGGCCGTATTTGGGCGGAAAGTGAAAGCGGCGTGGGATCGACCTTTTACTTTAGCCTTCCTTTGTGCAGTACCGTTAGTCCACCAGGGGCTGGTGATTGAAGATCCTTACGACCTTAGCCACCAGATCTTCCACGTCGAACGGCTTGCGGATATAATCGTTGGCATCACATTCGGTCACGATCAGTTCGATATCATTGGCCGTGGATAAAATGATCACCGGTACCGCCGCTAAAGCAGCAACTTGTTTGATTTTCCGGCAGAGGCGATGCCCCGGCCGGCTATTGATAAACTCATCCAGCAGTATCACATCCGGTGCAAAAGGAATGATTGCTGTGAGATCCGAAGGTTCCGGGATACTCAGCGTTTCAAAGCCTTGCTCGGCTAAAATAAAATCGACGATCTGCCGGATGCTATAATCATTCTCAATGATGAGTACTTTTTTTTTCTTCACCCGTTTATATTTTCGGTAAAGATAATATTTTATAACGAGTAATGGTTTGGTCGAAACTTTCTGCGCAGTTTGCTGTAGTTAGTTGGCGCATCATAAAAAGCATGGATCATTTGGACACCCACTTTTTAATTCGGAAAAAAGAGACTTTGGCGAAATATAGCAGATTGCTATCCCTGGAAACAAAATAAAGGGGGTCAATTGAGTGATAAAAGTATTGAACTTTAGTTGAAGACGTTGAATAATTGCATCGTCGCATTTATCTTTCATTAACTTTGGTGATTATAACGTCTTGCCAGGTAGTGTAAACGTTATAATAATGAATATAAATGACTAAATTATACTCAAAATGAAAAATACCTCGTGGAAGATTATTGAAAATTGCACCGCAGATTGCACCGTGCTAAAATAAAAAATCCTCACAACTTGTTGATTTTCAACTAATTATGAGGATTGTGGGTAGCGGGAGCAGGACTCGAACCTACGACCTTCGGGTTATGAGCCCGACGAGCTACCAACTGCTCCATCCCGCACTATCTTTTTGGTATATTACATAACGGGCATAACTCCGAAATGTTTGTTCCAATTGTCAAAAAAGCAATTTGCTGTTCCTTTTAATTGGACTGCAAAGATATAATTCGTTTCTTTGCAGTCCAAATAATATTTTAATTATTTTTTTATGGCGCATAAGGCAGGTTTTGTAAGTATAATTGGTAAGCCCAACGCGGGTAAGTCAACCCTTATGAACGCATTGGTGGGCGAAAAAATGTCAATCATCACCCCAAAGGCGCAAACCACCCGCCACCGTATCCTGGGGATTGTTAATACCGACGACTACCAGATCGTGTTTTCGGACACCCCTGGCATCATCAAACCGCACTACGCATTACACGAAAGTATGATGCACCAGGTTGATGGCTCTATTGTAGATGCCGACCTGATCTTACTGGTTACCGATATACACGAGGAGTTTAACGAAGAGGACGTGGTCAAAAAATTGGCCGGCTCAACAGCACCACTGGTTGTCCTGATCAATAAGATAGACCTTTCGAGCGAGGAAGAAGTAAAAGAGAAAGTAGCGTACTGGCAGGAAAAATTAAACCCTAAAGCTATCTATGCGATATCTGCCCTGCTTGATCATAATATAAAAGCCGTAATGGATTTTGTATTGGATGGCCTGCCCGAGCACCCTGCTTATTATGAAAAGGATGCATTAACCGACAGGAACGACCGCTTCTTCGCTTCAGAAATGATCAGGGCGCAGATCTTTAAACAATACAAAAAAGAAATTCCATACAGCACCGAGGTTATAGTTACCGCGTTTGTTGAGGGCGAAAAACTGCACCGCATCAGCGCCGAAATTATTGTTGAGCGCGATTCGCAAAAAAACATCATCATAGGCACCAAAGGGGAAATGCTGAAAATAGTAGGCACATACGCCCGCAGAGATATGGAAGAGTTTTTCCAGAAGAAGATCTTCCTGGAAATGTTTGTTAAGGTTATCCCCGACTGGCGCAGCAAAAAAAATTACCTGAAAAAATTCGGGTACGAATAATAAATAATTACGATTTACGAATTACGATTTTAGATTTATGCTGATCGGATTTGTAAATTAGCATATGGATTTGGGTGCGATAAATCGTAAATCTAAAATCTGCAATCTAAAATTGAAATGAGTAATATAGTAGCTATAGTAGGCAGGCCAAACGTTGGCAAATCAACTTTATACAACCGTTTAACCGAAAGCCGTAAAGCTATTGTTGACGATTTTAGCGGCGTAACCCGCGACAGGCATTACGGTACATCCGAATGGATCGATAAAAAATTCACGATTATTGATACGGGCGGCTACGTAGCCAATTCCGAAGAACTTTTTGAGGTCGCCATCCGCGAGCAGGTGCTTATAGCCATTGAGGAGGCCACCGTTATTTTGTTTATGGTTGATGTTACCACCGGTATAACCGACCTTGACGACGAAATAGCCAACATCCTGCGCAAAGGCAAAAAGCCTGTATTTGTTGTAGTGAACAAACTTGATAACAACGCCAATCTGGCCGATGCTACCGAATTTTATAGCCTGGGCTTAGGCGAGATCTACACCATATCGTCAATGACGGGTTCTGGTACGGGCGAATTGCTTGATGATGTTGTTAAGCATTTTGAGGATGTGCCGTTTGAAGAGAACGAGCGCCCCAAGTACGCGATCATTGGCCGCCCTAACGTAGGTAAATCATCTATCATCAACGCGCTTATCGGCGAGGAGCGTAATATTGTAACCCCTATCGCGGGTACCACGCGCGATTCTATCCATATCCATTATAACCAGTATGGTCATGATTTTATGCTGATAGATACCGCCGGGATGCGTAAAAAAACCAAGGTAAAAGAGAATATAGAATTTTACTCGGTTATGCGTACCATTAAAGCTTTAGAGGAAGCTGATGTGGTGATCATTATGATTGATGCCGTAGAAGGCCTTGAAGCACAGGATGTGAACCTTTTCCACCTGGCCGAAAAGAACAAGAAAGGTATCGTTATCGTAGTGAACAAATGGGATCTGATAGAAAAGAACAATAAAACCGTAAAGGTATTTGAAGAGACTATCCGCCAAAAGATAGCGCCGTTTACCGATGTACCCGTTGTATTTACATCCGTTACCGAAAAACAACGTGTGTTAAGGGTAATTGAAGTAGCCAACCAGGTGTATGCAAACCGGGCACGTAAAATCCCGACCAGTAAACTGAACGAGATCATGCTGCCGATCATCGAGAAATATCCGCCGCCATCACTAAAAGGCAAGTACGTAAAAATAAAATACATTACGCAGATAGCGGGCACATCACCCATGTTCGCGTTTTTCTGTAACCTGCCGCAGTATGTAAAAGAACCATACTACCGCTTTATAGAAAACCAACTGCGCCAGAACTTTGAGTTTTCGGGCGCGCCTATACAGGTTTGGTTCAGGCAAAAGTAATTTAACCGATATAAGATTTGAAAGCATCTGCCTGTTGGTAGATGCTTTTTTGTTTACACCCTCTTTGCGCAGCGGAAAGGGGCGACCAGCGAAGCATAGCCGGAGTGAGTAAACCCATACTATTTATTGCTTTGCTGAGTTTTAAATATTAAATTTGAGTATGAACTTGATCGCCGAAAAATTAGAATTAGCTAAACGCCTGCTGGACGTTGAAGACGAGGGATTATTGCTTCAACTTAAACAAGTGCTCGATAACGATGGGAAGGATTTTTGGGATGACCTGCCGGAAAATGTAAAGCAGGGAATTGAGCGCGCCAAAAAACAAGTGACAGAAGGTAAGTTAACCCCACATGACGAGGTAATGGCTAAGTATGCCAAATACCTATGAGCCACGCCATTTATTGGACGGACGAAGCACATGAAACCTTTGATGCCATTGTGCTAATCATTGAAGATAAATGGGGTTTTAAACAAGCGGGGATCTTTGTAAAACGAGTTCAACAAATTTCAAGTTTAATAGCTGAACAGCCCTATTTATTTAGAGCATCAATAACCCGCGATTTGCGGCAGGCTATTATATCCAAACAAACCTCTGTGTTTTATGAGGTGAAGGAAACTTCAATAAATATTTTATTCTTTTGGGATAATAGGCAGGAGCCATTGTTCGATCTTTAGTCGGACGCCACATTTATTCAATTATGCAATCTCCACTCAATAAATATAACATCAAATTTCAGGAAGCGCTGGCCGGTTTAAACCCCGAGCAGCTGGCCGCTGTTAACCAAATGGATGGCCCGGTGCTGGTAGTTGCAGGGCCGGGTACGGGTAAAACGCAGATCCTGGCAGCACGCATTGGTAAAATATTAATCGATACCGATGCCCTGCCAAGCGAGATCCTTTGCTTAACTTATACCGATGCTGGCGCGGTTGCCATGCGCAAGCGCTTGTTCGAGTTTATCGGGCCGGATGCTTACCGCATTAACATCTACACTTTCCACGCTTTTTGCAACGAAATTATCCAGGAGAACCTGGAGTATTTTGGCAAGCTGAATCTGGAGGCTTTGTCTGACCTGGAATCGGCCATGTTTTTTCAGGAGCTGATAGATGAATTTGAGAACGACCACCTGCTTAAACGCCTCACCGGCGATAAATACTACGATGCCCCGCGCCTGAAAAAATTGTTCTCGACTATGAAAACCGAGAACTGGACGGAAGACCTGATCAGGCAGGCCGTAAAAGAATATTTAGAAGACCTGCCCAACCGCGAGGAATTCATTTATAAAAAAGCAAACGCCAAAGCCGGCATCAAGGCAGGCGACCCCAAGCAAAAGGACATAGACAAGGCTACCGAAACCATGGAGAAGCTGCTTGCCGCCGTTGCCGAATACAAACGCTACGATGCCAAAATGAAAGCCCGCGGCCGGTACGATTATGACGACATGATATTGTGGGTGCTGAAAGCCTTCCGCGAAAACGACGAGATATTGCGCCGCTACCAGGAACGCTACCAGTACATTCTGGTGGATGAGTTTCAGGATACCAGCGGATCGCAAAACCAATTGCTTAGGTTTTTGCTGAATTATTGGGAAACGCCAAACGTGTTTGTGGTGGGCGATGATGACCAGTCGATATTTAAATTCCAGGGGGCAAACATGAAGAACATTCTTGATTTTGCCGGCGATTATGTAGCCACCCTGCAAACAGTGGTGTTGAAGCATAACTATCGCTCAAACCAGCACATCCTGGATATTTCGCGTGCGCTCATCAACAACAATAACGAACGCTTAACCGCACAGTTAAACCTCGATAAAAACCTGAAGGCATCGCACCCACGCTTTAACAGCGAAGTTGTTGAACCTACCATATTCGAATACGAAAACCCAAGCCAGGAACTGGTTGACGTGGCCCTGCAAATAAAGAAACTGGTAACAACAGGTACTCCTCCCGGCGAAATAGCGGTGATATACCGTAACCACAGCCAGGTAGAAGAGTTGCTGCATTTTTTAGATACCCAACAAATTGCCGTTAATACCAAACGCAAAATAGATATCCTCACCATTCCCTTTGGCGAAAAGATCATCAACATATTACGTTACCTAACTATGGAGCTGGATTCGCCGTACAGTGGCGATGAACTGTTGTTCGAAATCTTGCATTACGATTTTTTTAACATCCCGCCTATCGAGATAGCCAAGGCCAGCATCGCGGTATCAAAAGAAAACTTTGGTACGGCAAGTAATAACCTGCCAAAAACATCATTGCGCCGCTACATCCACGAGATAAAGCTGGCAGCACAAACCGACCTGTTCAGCAAACAAACAGGCACGGAAATGAAGTTCCTGATCAATGATATTGATGAGTTGCTTAAAGATGCCGTGAGTGTTACGCTACAGCAGTTTTTCCAGGATGTGATTGCCAAGATGGGCATCCTGAAGTATATTATGCAACAGCCGGATAAAGGCGTGCATATGCAAATGCTCACCAGCTTCTTCGACTTTTTGAAAGACGAAAGCCGCAAGAACCCCGAAATAAAACTGCCCGACCTGATTGCCACCATCGACCTGATGCGCAAAAACAATATCAGGATGGACCTGAATAAGGTGATCTTTTCTGATAACGGCATCAACTTTTTGACAGCGCATGGCTCCAAAGGATTGGAGTTTGAACACGTGTTCTTCATTGGCTGCGATAAAAAAACATGGGACAGCAAAGGCCGCAACACGGGCTTTAGTTATCCCGATACGCTAACAAGGGCGGCGTCTGACGATATCGCACAGAAGGAAGAATCGCGCAGGTTGTTTTATGTGGCGCTTACCCGCTCAAAACAGTGCTTAAACATTTCTTATTCGGGTAAAGACAAGAACGGTAAAGATCAGGAGCCATCGCAGTTTATAGGTGAGATATTGGCCGACACGCACCTGCAGGTAAAACATCCGCATGTAAGCAGCGATGATATGCTGGAGTTTTTCGCCACGCAATTCAGCGAGGCCGATAAACCGGTAGTTGAACTGCTGGATCATAATTACATTAACCAGCTGCTGCAAAACTATACGCTATCGGTTACGCATCTTAACAATTACCTGGATTGCCCGCTGCGATTTTACTTCCAGTGCCTCATACGCGTGCCATCGGGTAAAAGTCCGTCGGCAACCTTCGGACAGGCTGTCCACTGGGCGTTAAATAAGGCCTTCAGGAGGCTTAAAGAGAATAACGACGAGTTCATGTCCACCGAAGAATTTCTAAAGGAATTTGGCTGGTATATGGCCCGCAACCGCGATTCGTTCACAAAGGATGAATTTAAAACCCGCATGGCTTATGGCGATAAGATATTGCCACCCTACTATGAACAAAACGTACCCACCTGGAACAAGGTAGCCCTAACCGAACGCAGCATCAAAAATATTGAGGTGCAGGGCGTGCCGATAAAGGGTAACCTGGATAAGATGGAGTTTGACGGCAAGCAGGTAACTGTGGTTGATTATAAAACCGGCCGCGTACGCAACGCCAAACCAAAACTGGAGCGCCCAACTACGGATGACCCCAACGGCGGCGACTACTGGCGCCAGGCGGTATTTTACAAAATATTGGTTGATAACGACCGCACCAACGACTGGGAAGTGGTAAACACCATTTTTGATTTTGTAGAACCTGAAAAGGAAGGCGAATATTACAAAGCAAAAATTGTGATCAGTCCGCAGGATATTGAGGATGTTACCGAACAGATAACCACGGTTTACCAGAAAATAATGGCCCACGATTTTAACACCGGCTGCGGCAAAAAAGAATGCGACTGGTGCCACTTTGTAAAAAGCAATTTTAAACAACCGGAAGGTTTGTTGGAAGTTGCTGAAGGGGTAGATGGGGCTGAGTAGCCGAATATGCCTCTTTTGTCATCCTGAGCATACTGAAGGATCTATTAATGAACTGTGCCTGGCCGATATTTATGGCGGCGGATAGATGCTTCACGCGTTCAGCACAAGTTTGTTTTTTATCGCTTCACTAACACACCCCTAACCCCTCTCAAGAGGGGAACTATGGTTTATAATAATCTGGAATAGTAAATCCGTGGAGTAGTTATTTAATGAAGCGAAAACTAATACCATATAACCAAAATCTAAAGCAGCTGGCACGTAATCTCAGGAACGATAGCACCCTTGGCGAGGTTTTATTGTGGAAAGAGCTTAGAAACAAACAAATGTATGGGTTCGATTTTCATCGCCAAAAACCCTTATTAAACTACATTGTAGATTTTTATTGTACGAATTAGGTTTAATAGTTGAGATAGACGGCCGTTATCATGACCATGAAGAGCAATATAAACTGGATATAGTAAGAGAAACCGAACTTGCAGCGTACAATTTAACAATACTCCGATTTACTGAAATGGAAGTTAGAAAAGATATGCCCAACGTACTGAGAGCTATTGAAAAACATGCTGTAGAACACACTTCAGATCCATAACTTATAAGCACAGGCTCATCGATCCCCTCTTGAGAGGGGCTGCACAAAAAAACAAAAAGCACTCACTTTCATGGGGTGTGTTAATGAAGTGATTATTTGCCTGTTCAATAACACACCCCTAACCCCTCTCAAGAGGGGAACCGTGGCAACAGTGCCTATATAAATTTTATTCAAACTTACGGTGACACTATATTGCCAGTAGGTGTTTTTTCAAACTACTGATTATTAATGTATTAAATATGTTCACAAGTGTTCACGGCAGTGAACGTGAACACTTAACGAGGGAATAAAACAAGAAAGCCTCCAAATTGGAGGCTTTCTTGTTTTATTTATTTTCCAGCTTACTGGCTGCGGGTTCGTCTAAAAACCATTGGAGATCGGCGCCTTTAATGAGTTGGGCGGGGTACTCCTGTATATTTTCAGGGTCTTCCAAAATATGCTTTACAGCTTCTGCCTTGCCTGCGCCGTATACCAAAAATGCGATATGATGCGCGTTATTGATGAGCGGGGCGGTAAAGGTGATGCGGTTCATTTTTACCTCGTCTATATACAATGCTTGTACCGATGCACTTTCGTCTGTTAAAACAGAGGTGTGCGGGAACAATGATGCGGTGTGCGAATTGTCGCCCAACCCTAATATCACCAGATCAAAAGAAGCATTCTCTCCGTCAAAAAAATGGTCGAGGTGGCGGGTGTAATCTTTAGCGGCCTCTTCGGCACCCAAAGGGGTTTGCACGGCATAAACATGCGATGGATCGATCCCCAGCGAGTCAAACAAGGTTTGTTTTGCCATCAGGTAATTACTCTGAGAATCCGTTAAGGGCACATCGCGCTCGTCACCAAAAAAGAAATACACTTTATCCCATTCAATTTTGTCGCGGTATTCGCTGGCCAGCAGCTCATGTAATTTCTTGGGAGAGCTACCACCGCTCAGCGCCACACTAAAGCGGCCACGGGCTGCTATGGCCTGTTTGGCGGCATCCGCAAAGTACTTGGCCAGTGCGGCCAGTACTTCGGTATCCGTTTTAAAAATATTCAGCTTCATATCCATTACTTTTTACCGTTAACAGGCAGGGTGAACCAGTTAAATCCGTCGCGGGCAATTAATGCCTCGGCAGATTCAGGGCCCCATGAGTCGGCGCTGTAGTTAGGGAAATTCAGGCTCTTTTTATTTTGCCAGGTGTTTAGTATCGGCATTACCAATTCCCATGCAGCTTCTACCTGGTCGCCACGCATAAACAGGGTTTGGTCGCCATGCATGGTATCCAGTATCAGGGTTTCATAAGCCTCCGGAGCCTGGTTAGTATAAGTGCCTTTATAATCGAACACCATATCAACAGCGTTTAATACCATATCAATACCCGGGCGTTTGGCCTGCACCTGTAAACGGATGCTCATCTCCGGCTGTATGCTGATGATGAGCCTGTTCTGCTGCCAGCTTTCGGTAGCCTCAGCCGGGAATACCAAATGCGGCACATCCTTAAACTGTATGGTAATTACCGACGATGATTGGTGCATGCGCTTACCTGTACGCAGGTAAAACGGCACCCCCTGCCAGCGCCAGTTATCAACAAAAAATTTAATGGCGGCAAAGGTTTCGGTGTTACTTTGCGGGTCAACCTTTGGTTCTTCGCGGTAGCCGGGTACTTCCTGGCCTTTCATCCATCCGCTGCCGTATTGGCCCCTAACGGCCGAGTTGCGTACATCCTCAGGCGTAAACTTACGCATAGATTTTAGCACATCAACTTTACGGTCGCGTACTTCATCGGCGTTAAAGCTTACCGGCGGCTCCATGGCTATGGTACAAAGCAACTGCAATAAGTGGTTCTGGATCATATCGCGCATAGCGCCCGAGCCATCGTAGTAGTCGCCGCGTTCTTCAACGCCCAACTGCTCGGTAACTGAGATCTGTACATGTTCAATATAGTTACGGTTCCACAATGGCTCCATAATGGAGTTGGCAAAGCGGAACGCCATAATATTCTGCACGGTTTCTTTACCCAGGTAATGGTCAATACGGTAGATCTGGCACTCATCAAAAATACCTTTCAGTAATTCGTTCAGCTCTTTTGCTGTTTCCAGGTCGTGGCCAAACGGTTTTTCGATGATGATCCTCACCTTATTTTTATCCTCGGCCAGTTTGGCTTTTGATATGTTTGAGGCGATGATAGGGAAGAAGTTTGGCGCTACTGCAAGGTAAAATAATACGTTGGCTGAAGTTTTCCACTCTTTGTTATGTGCATCAATACGTTTGCCAAACTCTTTATAAGTTTCCGCATCGGTAGCATCAGAAACCTGGTAATAGATGCTTTTTTCAAACTCGGCCCATTTCTTGGCATCGGCTTTTCCGCTGCGCGAGAACTGGTCAATATCGTTATGCAAATTTGTCCTGAACTGTTCATCGGTTAGTTTAGTACGGCCGGTACCGATGATAGAGAACTGGTTTGGCATCCACCCGTCTAAGAACAGGTTGTACAATGCCGGCGCAATTTTGCGGGAGTTTAAGTCGCCCGTACCACCAAATATAATAAATATAGTAGGTTCGGATTTTGTGTTACTACTCATGATAGTATGTTTTTTATTTTAAAAAGGAGGCTAAGTGTCTTAATCCCTGCCTCCTCATTCTTGTTTCTTTATTTATCGTCAACCGGTGCCCATTGCGTATGGAACGTACCTTCTTTGCCTATCAGTTCGTAAGTGTGCGCACCAAAATAATCGCGTTGCGCCTGCGTAAGGTTTGATGGCATCCTTTCATTACGGAAGTTATCAAAATATTCTAAAGACGCCGCATAAGCAGGTATTGCAATACCCGCGTTAACAGCAGAAGAAACTATTTTGCGGATACCCGGAAGCGTGCCTTTAACCAGGGCAGCAACATCAGCATCTAAAAGTAAATGCTCGAGGCCTTTGTTTTTGCCATAAGCGCCGTAAATGTTTTCCAGGAATTTTGAACGGATGATGCATCCGCCTCTCCAGATCTTGGCTATCTCATCAAGCTTCAAATCGTATTTGTACTCGGCAGAAGCAAGCGACAGCATGTGCATACCTTGCGAGTAGCTGATGATCATGGTAAAATAGAATGCCTGCTCTAAAGCAGTTAACAGTTCATCTACATTGCCATCAATAGTCTGGTTTTCACCCTTACTATAAATTTCCGACGCTTTTGTGCGTAAGGCTTTGTATTTGGATAGGTCGCGCATTTCAACAGCGCTATCTACCGTTGGGATAGGTGCCTGTAAATCCATAGCGCTTTGCGATGTCCACTTGCCAGTACCTTTTGCACGGGCTTCGTCTTTAATATCGTCTAAAAGCAGATGGTCGGTTCCGGGCGCTTTAAAGGCGAAAATATCCTTTGTAATGTCTAAAAGGAATGATTGCAGTCGGCCGTTATTCCAGTCGGTAAATATTTTACCGATGGCATCGTTGTCCAGTTTCAAACCTTTTTTCATGATCTCGTAGGTTTCGGCAAGCAATTGCATAATACCATACTCGATACCGTTGTGCACCATCTTTACAAAGTGACCGGATGCGCCGGGGCCAATATAAGTTACGCAGGGTGCGCCATCAACTTTAGCAGCAATAGCTTCAAATATTGGCTTCATTACGTTGTAAGCATCCTTATCGCCACCCGGCATCATGCTTGGGCCGCGGCGGGCACCTTCTTCACCACCAGATACACCCATACCGAAGAAATGCAGGCCTATAGCCTCCAGCTCATCAACACGGCGGTTGGTATCGGTAAAGTGCGAGTTACCGCCATCAATTAAAATATCGCCTTTATCTAAAAGCGGGGTAAGCTCCTCAATTACGGCGTCTACAATTTTACCGGCAGGTACCAGCATCATAATAGCGCGTGGTGTACTAAGGCTTTGTATAAACTCTTTTACATCGCCAAAACCCTTTACTTTTCTGTCGCCAGCCTCTTCATTTAAAGAAGCTACTTTCTCAGCATCTTTATCGTGGCCGGCAGCCGCATAACCGTGATCGGCTATGTTCAGGAGCAGGCTACGGCCCATTACGCCTAAGCCTATCATACCAAAAGCATATTTTTCTGTTGTTGCGCTCATGTTATTTGAGGTTTTCTTTTTTTAAATTTTCTAATATTTCCTTAGTAGCTTCAAAGGAGGTATGCTGGTAGGCCTGCATGCCTAATTTATCGGCGGCCAATGCAAACATCTTCCGGTCGTCAAAATACACGCATTCCTGCGGGCTGGCAAGGGCTATGCCCATGGCAAGCTTAAATATAGCCGGGTCTGGCTTACGGATCTTCACTTCACATGATGACACAAAAGCGTCAAAAACCTCATGCAGCTTAAACTTTTTCACCCGGTAATCATTCAGCTCCTTGCCCTCGTTATTGATAGCTATAATGCGGAAACCACAATCTTTTTTCCATTCCTTTAACCACTTCAACATATCAGGCAGTTCTTTTGACTGCTTGAACATGAAATTTTTGAAGTCCTCGCGTGTAAAATCGCGCGGATGGTTAAATATAACGGTGTCCAGGTACTCGTCAAGGTCAACACCAGAGGCTTCGTATACGTTAAATATAAACGTATGCAACTCGCTCAGCTCTTTATAGTCCAGCCCAAAAAGCCGGGCAGCCTCCTGCCGGGATTCGTGCCCCCAGCCATTGGTGAGCAATACACCGCCAATATCAAAAAATAAGACTTTTACTGATGTAGCTTCCACTGTATTTATGCTTTAGCTTTTTGATCTTCGATAGCTTTGAGCAATTTTTCGAAAGGTTTGTTGAATTTCTCAATACCTTCATCTTCCAGGTCCTGGGTAATTTTGTCCAGATCAATACCTAAAGCTTTTAACCTGCCTAAGGTTTCGGTAGCCTGGTCTAAACCTAACATTAAAGTATCGGCTGCAATACCATGGTCACGGAAGGCGTCGATAGTTTCCAACGGAACGGTATCAACAGTATCAGGGCCAATAAGGGCCTCAACATATTTGGTATCTTTAAACGCAGGGTTTTTGCTACCTGTACTTGCCCAAAGTAAACGCTGTGGTTTACCACCTTTAGCGGCTAATGCTTTCCAACGGTCGGTGCTGAATACACGTTTGTAAATTTCGTATGCTTTTTTAGCAGATGCGATAGCAACTTCGCCAACAAGGCCATTTTCGCCTTTTTCCTGTAGTAATGGGTCAACAACCACATCAATACGGCTCAGGAAGAAACTTGCTACTGATGAAATATGTTCGATGTTATGGCCGGCGGCTAAGTGGTCTTCTAAACCAGAGATGTAAGCTTCGGTAACTTCTTCGTAACGCTCTAAACCAAATAGTAAAGTAACGTTGATGTTGATGCCTTTGGCGATAGACTGGCGGATGGCTTTTAACCCCGGTTTTGTGCCCGGGATTTTGATCATCACGTTCTCACGATCAACCTGTTTCCAAAGTAACTCGGCTTGTTTGGCCGTACCCTCGGCATCTAAAGCCAAAAACGGAGAAACCTCAAGGCTTACGTAACCGTCAGATCCTTTAATGCCTTCGTTATATACACCACTAAACAGATCGGCAGCAGCCTGGATATCTTTGATAGCTAAACCAAAGAAAAGCTCTTCGGTGGTTTTGGCGGTTGCGCCAAGTGTTTTTATATCCGCATCATAATCAGAACTGCTGGTTATGGCTTTTTCAAATATCGCGGGGTTTGAGGTTACGCCTCTTACGCCATCTTCGTCTATCAGTTTTTGTAATTTACCCGATGAGATGATTTCGCGGTCAATAAAATCAAGCCAGATGCTCTGGCCGAAATCATGTATTTGTTTTACGTTATTTGCCATGATGAATGTATATAGTGTTGTTTTAAATTCTTGTTATTATTAATTTTTTGTTGCACAAATCTCTGGTTTAATAAACCCGATAGTGTAATACTAATCTCCTTATTATGTTAGGCTTAAGTCACAATTATCAGTTATTCTCTGCCGTTAAAATTTGCAGGTTATAACCAATAAAGAGTCCGCTTTCTATAACGCCGGTTATGGCTTTTATATCACGCTCAAGGCTATCTTTTATTTTATCAAAATAGCAATCCAGTATCAGGTTGCCATTTTCGGTAATAATAGAGCCATCCTTTCCTTTTGCAGGCCTTAAGGCAATGGTGTTTGCGCCAAGTTTTTTCAGTTCGGCCTCCACATGCAGTAAAGCCTGTGGGAAAACCTCAATCGGTACCGGGAAATTTGTACCCAGCTTTGGCACCAGCTTGCTATCGTCAACAATAATATAGTTTATTTTGCTGCTGCTTATCAATAGCTTCTCTTTAAACATTGCGCCACCGCGGCCTTTTATCAGCCAGTTGTTTGGGTCAACCTCATCGGCTCCGTCAAAAAGCCAATCGGGGGTATGCTCAAACAAAGTAGTAAGCGGGATACCCAGCTTGCTGCAAAACATGGTTATCTCTAACGATGTTGGGATGGCCAATACGTTCAATCCATCTGCTTTTATCCTTTCAGATATGGCCAGTAATGCCATATAAACCGTAGAGCCCGAGCCAACGCCAAGTACATCGCCATCTTTTACCATTGCGGCAATTTGCTGCGCTACTTTTTGTTTGCCTGCCGGATTAACGATCTGTGACGACCATTGAAGCGTACTGATTAAACTATCCATGTTTTTATAGAATCAGGGGTTTTAGAGTCAGGGATCAAGAAAGAAAACGCTTGTCTTGTCTCTTGATTCCTGACATCTTGCTTCTTTTACAAAAGCGCTTTCGCTCTTTTAACTACATTATCAATTGTAAAGCCGAAGTGTTTGTACAGATCATCTGCCGGGGCCGATTCACCAAAGGTGGTCATACCCAGCATATCGCCTTCATCTGTTGTGTATTTATGCCATCCCATTGGTGATGCCATCTCAACAGCTAAACGTTTGCGGCTTGCTTTAGGGAATACTTTCTCTTTGTAAGCAGCATCCTGCGCCTCAAACAACTCCCATGATGGCATACTCACCACGCGGGTAGAGATACCGTCTTTTTCAAGCTGAGCCTGTGCGTCTAATATCAACGCAACTTCAGAGCCGGTAGCTACCAGTATCAGGTCAACATTTTTGCTGGCTTCTGATAAGATGTACGCACCTTTTTCCAGTTCGGCAGCTTTACCATATTTGTCCTGATCAAGGATAGGCAATGCCTGGCGGGTAAACACCAACACTGTTGGGCCGCCTTTTTTCTCGATAGCAACCTTCCATGCAAATGCGGTTTCGTTTGCATCGGCAGGGCGTATAACCGTTACGTTAGGGATTGCGCGCAGCGATGATAAATGCTCAACCGGCTGGTGGGTGGTACCATCTTCACCAAGGCCAATACTATCATGCGTGTAAACAAATATCGGGCTTATCTTCATAATGGCCGCCAAACGGATCGGCGGGCGCATATAATCAGCAAATTGCAGGAAGGTTGCGCCAAACGGCAACAAACCTTTTGTTAAAGCCATACCATTTAATGCAGAACCCATTGCATGCTCGCGGATACCGAAGTGGAAGTTACGGCCGCCCCTGTTCTCAGATGTAAATGAATCAAAGTCTTTTAGGTTGGTTTCTGTTGATGGTGCCAGATCCGCAGCACCACCAATAAGGTTTGGCAGGCTTGCAGCAACAGCGTTCAATACTTTACCAGATGCCTGGCGGGTTGCCATTTTAGGGTCTGAGCCCTTAAATACCGGTAGTTTATCTGCCCAGCCTTTTGGCAGGTCGCCTGCAAAAGCAGTTTCGTATTCGGCAGCCAGTTCAGGGAATTTCTCTTTGTATTTGGCAAAAAGCTCGTTCCATTTAGCTTCGGTTTTTTCACCGCGCGCACCTTTTTCGTGGTAGTATTTTAATACTTCGGCAGGTACGTTGAATGATTTCTCCGGGTCGAAACCGAAAAACTCTTTTACCAGTTTTATTTCATCAGCGCCCAGCGGTGAACCGTGTGAGCCAGCGGTGCCAGATTTGTTAGGACTACCGTACGCGATCAGTGAACGAACGCGGATCAACGATGGTTTCTGCGTTTCAGATTTTGCGTTGATGATGGCCAGCTCTAAAGCGTGGGTATCGTTAACATCCGGCAGGTCCTGTACATGCCAGCCGTAAGCGCGGAAACGGGCGCTTACATCCTCATTAAAGGCGATATCAGTGCTGCCTTCAATTGAGATATGGTTATCATCGTATAAATAGATCAGGTTACCTAACTGTAAGTGCCCTGCCAATGAGGCTGCTTCAGAAGTTACTCCTTCCATCATGTCGCCATCACTCACTATCGAGTAAATGTTGTAGTTGAAAAGATCGAACCCTGGTTTATTGTAACGCGCAGCCAAATGCTTTTGGGCGATGGCAAAACCAACACCATTTGCAAAACCCTGGCCCAACGGACCGGTTGTAACATCAACACCTGGCGCCAAGCCGTACTCGGGGTGGCCCGCTGTTTTACTGTTTAACTGGCGGAATTGTTTGATATCATCCAAAGAAAGATCGTACCCCGTTAAATACAAATAGTTGTACTGTAGTATACAAGCATGGCCGGCAGAAAGGATAAACCTGTCGCGATTTGCAAAATCAGGGTTTTGTGGGTTATAATTTAAAAACTTGGTCCAAAGTACATGGCCCATTGGGGCTAAAGCCATTGCCGTGCCCGGGTGGCCCGAATTTGCTTTTTGTACTGCATCTGCCGCAAGTATCCTTACGGTATTTATTGCTAATTGTTCCAGTTCTTTGTTTTGTTTTTCCATTGTTGTAAGTAAAAAAAGAAAGATGATTATTTTGTTGGGGTTGCCATTGCGGTATGTGTAACGGGGTGCTTATCCTCCTGCCACAACTTGGCCCCGCCTTTAATGCCGTCGGCATTGGTTACTATTTTCATGTTTTTGTCCAGCTTAAAATCAAGCAGGTCAGAGTTGCCGCCGCCTATATATAAATAGTCGTAGTTGAATACGGTTTTTAATATTTCGAAAACTTTTTTGATGCGTCGGTTCCATTTTTTCTCACCAATTTCATCAAGCGCCTTATCGCCAATATACTGGTCGTAATCGCGGCCCTTTGATACCGGGTGATGTGATACCTCCAGGTGCGGCAGCAGGTGCCCGTCCATTAACAGGGCTGTGCCAAAACCAGTGCCCAGGGTAATTACCATTTCAAGCCCCTTGCCGCTTACTACGCCAAGGCCTTGCATATCAGCATCGTTTACAACCTGCGCATCCTTGCCCAGGTCGTCCTGCAGCAATTTTCTAAAGTCAACGTCCTTCCAGAAATCGTTGCCCAGGTTTGGTGCTGTTTTTACAATACTATTGCGTACATAGCCCGGGAAGCCCACCGATATCTTATCGAAAGCCGGGAAATCTTTCACCAGTGTATTAATAGCCTTAACCACATTAGCCGGATTGGCCGGTTTTGGGGTTGCTATTTTTTTGTAATCCATGGTAAGGTTGCCCTTGCTGTCCAGGATAGTAGCTTTAATACTGGAGCCACCGATATCAATTGAAAGGATTTTTAACTTAACAGGCGTTGTTTTCATGTAACCGGTGATATGGATTGAATGTATTAGCAGGTTTCAGTGCGTAAATATCACATTTTTAATAATAAATAGGTATTATTTAGCTATAATATTAAACGCCAAATAAACAGCATACGAATAACATAATTGTAATGCGGGTGTTATTTTATTAGCGAACACGTTGTAGTACTAACCCCATTACCGTAAAGCGGTTTTTATTAATTGGCTTTTATGACATTGAAGCAACGGAACAAAAGGTGAAACCGAACCATTATTGCAATGACACGCGGAGCGTGCTGACGATTTAACGCGTTGCTTACTTAATATCCCTAACCATAAATTCAAGCGCTGCTTTATCTTCTAATGGTTTAGCCGCAGGTTTCTCGCCCAGATACATTACCTGGTTAGTGCTGTTATTAAATGCGGGCCATACCGGCAAGCCTGTTCCATTCGGGCTGCCGTTTTTAACAAAATTTACCCAGTAGGACGATATGGTTTCGGCCAGCTGATCGTCCACCGGTCCAAACGGGCGGTGTAAAAATTTCAGGTTGTTGAACACATAAGCCACTTCGCCGGTGTGGAAAGCGCCGTACTTTTTAAATGCTTCGGTGGCAGGCAGGCGGCGGGTAAAACGGTACACATAAACCTTTGCCCCGCTTTGTGCGCTCTGTACTTTAGCCCAGGTATAATTTTGTATGCCGAAGGTTTGATCACGCGAGATATTTATCTGCGACCTTGCAGCTTCTTCATCGTTTGATGCCGGGTATAGCTTTAAAAATTCTGCTGCCCTTTTACCATATTTTTGTTTTGCTTCGGAGGTATAATCTGTCGCATCCTTTAGCTGGCCGATGAATGCATCGTCGGCGTTCCAGCCAGTTAATACTGGCACTTTATTCTGCTTATTTGCTGCAAAAACTGCAGCGATGCTTTCTGGCAGTACATATCCGTCTACAATTGGCCGGCCACCAAATTGCTTCAGCAATGCTTCGGCAGGTAGTTTGCGCAGTTCGGCCAATGATGATGCGCCAAGCTTTTGGGCGGTTTTTACTCCCTCGGCTTCTGCCTGTTTTAGCGTTATACCCCCAAACTGGCCCTCCAGAAAGTTTGCACCGCTTTCGGCAATAGCTTTATTAAAAAGCCCCTTGCCCAAAGGGGATGCAACAAGGTCATTCACACTCATAGATCCTGCCGATTGCCCTGCAATGGTTACATTGTTAGGGTCGCCACCAAAAGCCGTTATGTTTTTTTGAACCCATTTTAAAGCGGCCAGCATATCCATTAACCCGTAATTGCCCGATGCTTGGTTAGGCGACTCTTTGGTCAGTTCAGGGTGCGCAAGGAAACCCAGTATACCAACCCGGTAAGTAATACTTACCAGGACGATCCCTTTTTTAGCCAGTGCCTCGCCATCGTAAATAGGCACGTTGGTACCGCCGCTTACAAAGCCACCGCCATATATCCACACCATTACCGGCCTTTTTTCGGCTGGTGTTTTGGCACCTGTCCAAACGTTCAGATACAGGCAATCCTCGCTCAGTGGTTCATCCTTGATCAGGAACTCGCGGGTGTAAACGCCAAACTCGTTGGGCTTGCCCTGTATAGGGCTTTGGGCAAAATCGCTGCATTCTTTTATACCGCTCCATGGAGTAACCGGTTGAGGTGCTTTCCAGCGTAAATCGCCAACAGGCGGCGCGGCAAACGGGATCCCCTTAAATATATGAACGCTTTTATCTTTACTTGTTGTACCTGACACTTTACCGGCATCCGTTTGCACTACATTGAGATTGCTTTGCGCAGTAGCATAACAAGCAGATACAAGAAATAATGATAAGATAATTAAGCGTTTCATAATTAAGGATTAAGGTTTTTTACCACAGAGAACACAAAGGAAAACCACAGAGGGAACAGAGATTTTTTAAGTAAGTTTCTTTGCGCCACTGTGAAAATCTCTGTGTACCCTGTGGTAAAATAATAAACTAAACCGAATTTACGGTTTTACAGCAGGTTTAATATACTTGGCTGTGCGGGCATCTTTGATAATACCTTTCCAGTTTAAACCGTAACCAAAATCGTAAACATGGCCTTCAGAATCGGTGTAGCATTTCATATCATGCGGAACATCTTCATATTGTGCCTCTACCACTTTCATATCCAATGGCATTTGTAGGGGTAATAATGCCGATGGCTCTGCTTTACCTGTCAGGATATCCAGGCTGGCTTGCCCTTGAACGCCAAAATCGGCAATAATAGCGCTGGCTTGTTTCTCCAGTTCGGCAAAAACCATGGGGTTGTTCAGGTTTACTGATACAATAACCGGCTTGCCCTTCATTTTGGCATAAGTGTCAGTCACCATAGCCAGGTCCGTAACATTGGTTGATATTTCTGATTTGCCCTTATAACTACGGTTGGTGAATGTTTCTAAAGGGTCGCCGCCTGCCAGGCTGGTTTCGCGGGCTGTTTCGGCAGTGTATTTACCGTATTGTAACGATACTGGCAGGTAGCCGTTGCCGCCGCTTTTAACATCATCCTCGCTATACCCGCCATGGCCAATAGGGCTGGCAATAAATACCAGCGCGTAATCGGCCTCGTCAGGATTTTCGGTCACCTTAAAATATTTTTTAACGGTTTCTATATTAACCGGGTATTCTGTTTTTTCGGGATAAGGAATACCCAGGAAATTTTTACCTGCCGGGGTATATTTTTTAGGCACATAAACGGTTTTGCCCGTTTGCAGCGGCAAAATGTTTGCTTTGTTTTTCAGCATCACGATAGATTTTAGCTGTGCCTCATAACCCGCTTTCATAAATTCGGCGTTGCCGACTGTCTTTTTGGTTGTTTCAACATCCAGATATGGGTTCTCAAATAATCCTGTACGGAAACTACCTCTCAGTAAACGCACGGCCGACTGCTCAAACCGGGCGCGCATAAATGCTTCTCCATGTTCTTTTACGCCCATTTTGTACGCCTCTAAAACAGGGGCCATATCATTATTGCCGCCAAACTGATCAACACCAGCCATCAGTATTTTATAATGGCGCTCGGCAATGGTAGCTTTTTCCATCCCCCATGATTTCCCCGACAGGAAGCTATTGATAACCGTTTCGTCGCCGGTAACCAGCCAATCGGTACAAACCACGCCATCGTAATGGTACTTGTTACGCAGCAGGTCGGTGATGATATATTTGTTATAATTGTTGGCCACATTCTCGTGGTTTTTGGTATCCTGGTTAAAGCTGATAGTATAATATGGCATCACCGCAGCAGCCATGCCGGTTTTGCCCGCAAGTTTAAACGCGCCCTGGGTAAAAGGGATCATGGCTTCGTTAAAGTTATTGCCGGGGTAAACAGCATACTTACCAAAGCCATAATGGGCATCGCGGCCTCCCTCGCCTGCACCACCACCCGGCCAGTGTTTTACCATGGCGTTAACACTGTTGTAGCCCCAGCCACCGCTTATTTCTTTTGCGCCGGTTGAGGTTTGAAAACCGTCGATGTAAGCACGTGCCATATCGGCCGCCAGCTGCGGGTCTTCACCAAAAGTACCGCTTACACGGTTCCAGCGCGGGTCGGTAGAAATATCAACCTGTGGCGATAGTGCTGTTGCTATCCCTAACGCACGGTATTCCTGCGCGGCTATGTTGCCAAATTTTTGTGTCTCGGCGGGGTTAAATGTGGCGGCCATCCCCAACGAACCGGGCCACATGGAAATAGTACCACCCGCACCGCCATTGTATTCGGCAGTAGCCACGGTGCCGTGGCGTGGGTCTGAACTGTTGTTGGCCGGGATACCCAGGCCAATGCCTTCTACAAAGGCTTGCGCATTGTTGCTCCACTTTGCGGCCACCTCCGGGCTTTGTACCGAGGTAACCAACACATGGCGCACATTATCTTTTTCTAAAAACTGTTTCTGCTGATCGGACAGGTCGAACGGATTAGCACCGCTTCCGGCGAACGCTTTACCGCCATAGAAACCCGCGAATGGCCCAACCGGTGCAGCGGGGATCATCTGGTGGCGACTGTATAGCATCAGTCCGGCTATTTGTTCTACGCTCATCTTCGAGGCGAGGTCTTTTGCCCTTACATCAACCGGCAGGCGCCAGTCTTCATACTTATCCAGTTTGCCGTTCTTGTTCAGGTCTTTAAAGGCAAGGCCATCAACCGTTAAAATTTTAACACCCGATGTGGTTGAATACCCAAGGCTTTGGCCGCCTTTGTTGTTTACAAAGACAATGTTCCCGTTTTTGGTTTCGGTCCATTTGGTTTGTGCGGATACAGCAGCAGGCAACAATGCCAGCAGCAGCAGGTAGTTTTTATTCATAAAGAGTTTTTAGCTTAAAGGATTAACAGCTATGGTAATTGGTTACATTATGCCCACAACAATTAACATTGTGTCATTATTACACAATGTTAATTATTATAATTGTAAATAGCAAGGGTTTAGGCAATTAGACTGTTTGGTTTTTGCTGATGATAAAACCATGTCGGCATTTACCCTTTAAATAGTCGCATTAACACCCCATAAGTGTTTAACTATGGCAATACCTTTGAGCTATAATATTAACCAATAAAAACTAAACATCATGACAAAGGAATTATGGATGAATCTGCCGGTTAAGGACCTTAACCGTTCGAGAAAATTTTTCACTGCAATAGGCTTTTCTTTTAAAGACGGGCCGGGAAACAGCGATACAATGGCACCGCTTGTAGTTGGAGATAAAAATACCATTGTAATGCTTATAGTGGAAGATGTGTTTAAAGGAGCAACACAAAATGCTATAGCTGATACCGAAAAAGGTACCGAAGTGATATTTTCTTTTAGCGCCGAAAGCCGTGCCGAGGTAGAAGAGGTAGCCAAAAAGGTGACTGCCGCCGGCGGAAACGTTTTTGCCCCACCTGCCGAGATACAGGGATGGATGTATGGCTGCGCTTTTGCCGACCTTGATGGCCACCGCTGGAACGCATTGTTTATGGACATGAGCAAACACCAATAAGTTGTAAATTAGCGTTACCTAAAACCAAATCATATGGCTATGCAAAAACCCAATAACGCGAATGAATATATTGCTGCCTTCTCGGCAGGCGTACAAGAGCGCCTGCAGCAAATTAGGGAGATAATTAAAAAAGCCGCACCGCAGGCGCACGAGGTAATAAGCTATGGCATGCCGGCATATAAAATAAATAGTGTACTGGTTTATTTTGCCGGCTGGGATAAACACGTGGGCTTTTACCCCGGCGCGGGGGCAATAGCCCATTTTAAAGATGACCTATCGGTTTATAAAGGGGCAAAGGGTTCAGTACAGTTTCCGCTGGATGAACCGCTGCCGGTTGATATGATAAACAGGATAGTAGCATACCGGATAAAAGAGGATGAGGAACATGCTTTGGCAAGACGCCTGAAAAAGAAAAAATAACGAATTAAATACTACACCCACTTTATCACCAGCGTTTCTTCGGCCTCTATGCTGATATGATTGCCGCCTGCTTTACCACCGTTGTTTGCGAAAATAACAATTGGCTGCAGGGCGGCTTCACGAGGGATCAGTTTAAACTCGCGCCGCAACTCTGATTTATTGATAATGATGGTTACCCACTCTTTGGCGTTGCCCATCACTTTCATCAATACGGCTTTTTGAGGTTCTTCAAAAATAAATGGCAGGTTTAACGAGGTATAGTTGAGCGACCTGGCAAGGAACAAATTAAGGTGGTTATAATCGCCCAAAATACGGCTGCCGAGGCCAACCATTGATGGCAGCCAGTAAACTACGCCTTTACCATACCGGTTTTTTGTAGCCGACGGCTCATCGCCTTTGTGAGCCAAAACGGTTGCTGTTGTTGCTTTTAAAATACCCTGCCATTGATACGCAGGCAGGGCAATGCCATCGGCAATTAATTCTTCCATATCATCAATAGCCTTGTATTCCAATACATCGGCACCGAATAAATTACGCAGCGGGAAGCCCAAACGCATGGTGGCAACAGCGTTCTCATCATAATAGCCGGTTAAACCCTCGGCAATTAATTTACCTCCCTTTTGTACAAATGTTTCCAGCGGGTGCCAGTATTTTGAGGGGATAGAGATTTGATGCGGCAGGATAATGGTTGCACCTTCGTAATAACCGGCCGTGAAATCAAACTCGCTGATCTCTTTAATGTTGACCTGTAACCCGGCCTCACTCAATGCCTCAAAATAAGCAATGGCCGACTTCATCACCCCGCCCTCATCGCGCCCCTCGTAGCTTTTACCGCCCATCTGCAATTTTTTCTCTATCCAAAGCGATTCGCGGGTGTACAGGATGCTGATGCCTGACGATACCTCTTTTGCATCTTCAAAAAAGCCAATATGTTCATTAAGAGTATCTATTACATCGGTGGTGGCTTGCAGCCTGTCGGAATGGGTGTTATGATAATTAAGCATGGCCCATTCGCCCGCTTCCATGCCAGATGAACGCGGGTTTAAACACCAGAATATAGCGCCCTTGCTTTCGCTGCCAATCGCTATCCATAACCACTGGCTTATTTCTTCTTTAGTGGGGCACAGCGCTAAAAAGCCGCTGTAAGTATTGTTGCCACCCTGTAGTTCGGTCATAAACCAGGGGATCCCGCCCGCACCCGAGCGGATGATCTCGCAGTTAGCGGCAACAGCCAATGCATATTGTTCGCGGTTAAAATAACCAAAATGCCAGCTGGCATGTGCCGAGCCGCCAAGGCTGGTCAAAAAACTGCGCCACGCGGGGAAATCATATTCGGCTACATTTTTAAATATGGCGTGGTTGTTTACGTGGATGATACTACCGACATCGTGCTTATGGATCTCGTCGGTAAGCCATTTCAGGAACCAGGTATTGTAATACAAGTGAAAACGCTCGTCGGCAAAATCAAAATGATCATAGCCTCCGCTGTTATAATCCGGATGGGCCTGTTCCTTTTTCCATTCCTGATATTTATCGGTAGCAAATTGCTCTTGTGGGAAATGGCCCACGCCGGGCTCGTTCACCGGTACCCAACCGTAGCAGGATTTGAATTGTTTAAAATGCGAAACTACATGCTCAATGTATCGCGCAATAGCGCCCAGGTGATCTTCATCCTTGGGAAATTTTAACCCACCCAGATCGGTAAAAGCTGTAGCGGGGAACAGGTTACCGTAAACTTTAATACCGTATTTATCTGCAGCTTTGTAAGCCTCATCAAATAAATTATAATCCCATTTGCCATCGGGTTTGTGCATATAGGTTTCAAAAAGGCGGATTCGTGTAACCGTCATACCGGCCTCCTGCAGGCGGCGAAACCAAAGGTCTATCTCTTCAGGTGTCTGCCCGGGCTCTATAAAAACCTCGGCACCTATCATAATGGGGGTGGCTTGTTGTTTTGACGAATATGGCATACTTATTCACAGGAGTATTAACCCTGTAAATATTAACTTTTTAAAGACGGAATGGTTTTAAAGGCCTGCTATGTAGACTGGATATAACTGTGCAATTGCTCAATGGTTTCTTTTTGTGAGTGGATGGTTTCGTAAACCACATCGTTAATGGAGATGATACCGCAAAGTTGTTCCTCCTTGTCAAAAACCGGCAGGTAGCGGATATTGTTTTCGCTCATAATAAGCATACAGCTATCCACGGATGATTCGGGTGTTATTTTTGGGAAATTATTGCTCATGATCTCGCCCACGGTGGTATCGTCAGAGTGTTTACCCATTAGTATGATCTTACGGGCATAGTCACGCTCGGTAACCAGGCCAATATAGTTGTCGTTCTCGGTCACCACTACCGAGCCAATATTCTTTTCCGACATCAGCTTCAGCACATTTAAAACGGTGGTTTTGGCAGGCACAGCAATAACATTGCTGCCCTTGCGGGCAAGGATGTGTTTTACGCTTTTCATACTTTGGGTTTATTTGGTATTTGAATTTACGAATAACTAATAGAAAAACAACAAGTTATACCGAAATAAATTTAATCGCCCCCGTGCGCCTGGCCGGTATAGCACTTATGAAAGCCCTGATTTACGCATCTGCGCTGCCCAGCCCGGCAAGTGTTCACGTTCACTGCCGTGAACGCTGTTAAAATTTATAAAGTGCTTATAATCAAGCGTTCATAAAAAAGCAGGTAACAAACTATTGCAACCATTTTCTAACTATATTATCATACAGCACCGGCAGCAAAAAGGGTATTATAACGCTTTGATTCGCCAATAAACGGCCTCAAACGCCCCTGCCGTATCAGCCTATGGCAATAACCTTATCTTTTAACACCCCGAACACCTTATCGGCCTTCCGGCTCAGAATGGCTACCTTACCCGTAAACTTACCGAAGGACGGCAGGATAGCCTGGTTTTTGCCAAAAGCAAAACAGGGCAGCGTAACGCTTTGCCTGCCCCGGCCAACCAAACTAACCCCGGGGTGGATGTGACCGCAAAGCACGTAACCACCTTCGGCTTTTACTTCAGGGTCGGGCAGGGGGTGGTGCAACATCAGGAATGGGCCAATAGTTAGCTCCTTGTGCAATGTGATGCCCAGATCAGTATAATGTTTATCACTGATGATATCGTGGTTGCCCTTTATCAGGATGATCTGCAGTTTGGGGAACTGGCTGCGCCAAAGTACAAACCAATCCCAGTCGTTATTCATATCGCTGTGAAAAAGATCGCCCAGGAAGATCAGCTTTTCGGGTTTGTGCTCGTGGATCAGGTCGGATAATACGGCCAGGTCGTCCTGCTCCATATTACGGGGGATAGCGATACCCGCTTTACGGAAATGCCCCACCTTGCCAAAATGCACATCAGCCGCCAGCAGCGCTTTTTCCTGCTGCCAGTAAATAGCCTTTTGCGGTAATAGTAAAAGGTCCTGATCTAAAAATTGGAAAGGGGTACCCGCACTCATCGTCATATCGGGTGCAAAGATAAAGGTTTTGGGAGTTTGGTGAATGGTTTTTGGGCGGCGATTTGACTCACCCCGCGGCACTACGTGCGCGCCCCTCTCTTCGCTGCGCGTAAAGAGGGTTTAAGAAATCCAAATTTCCCCACCCTCTCTGCTTCGCAAAGCGGGTCGACGAGCGAAGCAAAGTCGGGGTGCGTTAACCCGCAAGGCTGGACTTTATGAACTTAAGACTCCTTGCATGCGGGCGGACGGAATGATGCCAACTCTTTTCGATAGGCCTATCTTCTATGACTGTAGGGTCTACCGCTTTGTAGCCAAAAAAAGAAAATAGTTTTGCCCTGTTAGGGGCTACCCTTTATACGCTTTTCGGGTATAAAAACATACAAAACAGTAACCTGTCTGACAGATGGATAGCCGCTATGCGGCACAAATTATAATTATTACTATTTCGACAAAGCGGTAGACCCTACGGGTCATTTCGCCTTGAATTTTAAAAAGCCCCTGATCTAAGTCTCCAACATAGACCAGTATTTTAAATTATTGTAATATTGTTTTATGGAAATTAAAGAAGCGCAGCATCTTGTAGATAACTGGATAAAAACAACCGGCGTTCGGTATTTTAATGAGCTCACCAATACCGCCATGTTAATGGAGGAGGTTGGCGAGGTAGCACGCATTATGGCAAGGCAATACGGCGAGCAATCTTTTAAACAATCGGATAAGGAGGTGAACCTGGCGGATGAAATGGCCGATGTGCTGTTTGTACTGATCTGCCTGGCCAACCAAACCGGGATAGACCTGACTGACGCGCTGGAGAAGAATATGCAAAAGAAAAACATGCGCGATGCAGACAGGCACCAGAATAATGAGAAACTAAAATAGCTATCTGCGTTATATAATTCTACCAAAACAAATAAAACAATATATTATTCTGTTTTATTTGTTTATTCGAAATATAATAATGTAGATTTGTTATTAACTAACCAAATCTATGTTATTATGAAAAAGCACCTGTTATTTATTCTGTTTGCCATATTTATGGCCTTTGCATCATGCAAAAACAGATCCAGCGAATCTTCAATGGTAAAGGATAAAGTTATGGAGGTGAGCCTGCCGCCGCCTGTTGTGAAAGCTGATGAAGAGGTTCTGGCTAATAAAAAGTCTGGTTATGAACCGCCGGTGGTAGAAGCGGTTGCCGATGTAAGGTCTGTACCTGCCGCCAAACCTGCCGAGGTAGAAAAGAAGATCATCAAAGAGGGCGATATCCGTTTTGAGAGTAGCGACGTTGTGAAAACACGCAAACAAATCATCAGCTCTTTAAAACTTTTAGGGGGCTATGCCGAAAACGACAGCGAAACAACCGATGGCGCGCTGAATAGCAAGGAATACACCATTGTCATTCGTATCCCGGCCAAAAATTTTGACGCCTTTTTGGGAACAGTATCATCAACCGCCACTAAAATAGATAGCCGCAACATCCGTGTAAAAGATGTTACCTCGGAGTTTATTGATACCAAAGCCCGGCTGGATAATAAACTGCAACTGGAAAAACGCTACCTGAACCTGCTGAGCCGCGCCGGTAAAATGCGCGACCTGCTGGATATTGAAGAAAAATTAACCGAGATCCGCAGCGATATCGAAGCTACCCAGGGTCAGCTGAATTATATGAGCAAACAGGTTGCTTATAGCTCATTAAACATCACTTTTTATACCGTACAACCAGAACAGGTTGCCGCCGGTAACGGCTTTGGTTATAAATTTAAGCATGCCTTAACAAATGGCTGGGATTTTTTGCAGGATTTGTTTTTCAGCCTGATTTCTAACTGGCCTTTGCTGATTGTTTTTGTTGCAGTTTTTGTATTGATCAAAAGATGGAGAGGCAGAAGGATTCCTAAGCAAGCTTAACCAGCTTTTCTTGTGCTGTCGCGAGTTTAGCGCAGCGTAACTCGTGACACGGCATGGATAAAGCTGAAAGCTTTATCCATGCCGGAACATTATCTTTACAGTAGCGCACGCGATTATGCAGATGGGAAAGGTATGATAGAAATTTTATTGATGGTTTAGTATGTTAAGCTGAAAGCTTACCTTGTGCTGCATCACGAGTTACGCTGCGCTAAACTCGCGACAGCTTTATTTTTGCAATAGTATTTGTAATCAGTAAAAGATGGCGCAGGCGGAGGGCAGTTAAACAAGCTTAACCAGTTTTTCGCCCTGCAATACAGGGATAGCTGTGATCAAATCAACCTGCAGACAAAACGCGATATCTTTTTCAATGCCCAGCTTGCGGAGGCGTTCGCCGTGGGAGGTTTTGCCGAGGTATTTAGCAATATCATTTTTGCCGATCTGGAACAGGTCGTTGGCAGCGATGGCCGGGTCGTCTAAAATGTAGCCGTTACCTTTTAACTGCTCAATAACCGCACCGGCAAAAAGGCTATCCTCCAGGTTAAAGTTATTTTGCCAGCCGGCGCAAACCAGCAGGATATTGCCTTCAATGTTTTTTAAGTAGTTACATAGCGAGGTAATATTCAGGAAAGAGCCGATCAAAACCTGCCTGGCACTGCGCGAAAGGTGCAGGGCATGGGTACCATTGGTGGTAGTTAATACAACGGTTTTACCGGCCACCTTTTCGGCGGTGTAAGAGAATGGCGAATTGCCAAAATCAAAACCTGCAACCACCTCGCCATTACGCTCGGCTGCCAGTAAATAATCTAATCCTTTTTCGCGGTAGGCGGCGCATTCTGCTATTTCAGCTACCGGGATAATGGCTTCGGCCCCGTTCTCTATCCCATAACAGATAGAAGAGGTAGCACGAAAGATATCGATGATCACCACGGTATAATCTTCTACCTTATATAGGGGGATTAATGCGGGGGTAAGGCAAACGTCTAAACTTTTAGTCATTGGTCAATTGTCATTAGTCATTGGGAGCAATGATAGATTAACCAAAATGACTAATGACCAAATAACTCAATGACAGCGCTTCGCGCTTATTTATAAAACGGTGGTTTTACAACCTGTGCTTTTACTTTATTATCGCGGATGCTGATGTAGATCTCGGTTCCTTCTTTGGCGAACTCATTTTTTACATAGCCCAGGCCAATTGCTTTTTGCAGCGATGGCGATTGGGTGCCCGATGTTACTTTGCCAATAACGTTACCGTCGGCATCAACAATCTCGTAGTCGTGGCGGGGGATACCGCGGTCTATCATTTCAAAACCGATCAGTTTGCGCTCAACCCCTGTTTGTTTTTGCTGCTGTAATGCCGCAGAATTTGTAAACTCCTTGGTGAATTTGGTTACCCATCCCAGGCCGGCCTCTAATGGCGATGTGGTATCGTCAATATCATTACCGTACAGGCAAAAGCCCATTTCTAAACGCAGGGTATCGCGGGCGGCTAAACCAATTGGTTTAATACCGAATGGCTCGCCTGCTTTAAATACCTCGTTCCAGATATATTCGGCATGCTCGTTATCAAAATAAATTTCGAAACCACCGGCACCGGTATAACCTGTTGCAGATACTACAACATTATCAATACCGGCAAATGTGCCTTTTTTAAAGGTGTAGTACTCCATCGAACCCAGGTCGATATCGGTAAGGCTTTGCAGCGCATCTGCCGCTTTGGGGCCTTGTACTGCCAGTAAAGAGGTACGGTCTGATATATCCTTCATATCCACACCTTCGGTGTTGTATTTAGCAATCCAGTTCCAGTCTTTTTCAATGTTTGATGCGTTTACCACCAGCATATAGGTTTTCTCGTCAATACGGTAAACCAACAGGTCGTCAACAATACCACCATCTTCGTTTGGCAGGCAAGAGTATTGCACTTTGCCATCATATAATTTTGAGGCATCGTTACTGGTAACACGCTGGATCAGATCAAGCGCTTTTTCGCCTTTTAAAATAAATTCGCCCATGTGGCTTACATCAAATACACCTACGCCTTTACGCACGGTATCGTGTTCGGCATTAATGCCAACGTATTGTACCGGCATATTGTACCCGGCAAATGGCACCATTTTAGCACCCAGATCGGTATGTACTTGTGTTAAAGCTGTGTTCTTCATATATATTTTTTGTCGCGTGGCAAAAATAGCAAAATAGTGTTATTATTCAGTTCCAATTTCCCGGTGAAGGTTTTGGAGAGCGGCTAAATAGATTCTGGGATAACCAAATGTTCTTTTAACCACAGCGTACACAAAGGAAAAACCACAGAGGGCGCAGAGATTCTATTGGTCATCAAAATAATTCATAGAAAACCCCTGTGCTTCTCTGTGAAAATCTCTGCTAACGCTGTGGTTAAATAATAAATTATACAGCTGTATGGAAGGGGGCTGTTTATGCAATTGATTCATAAAAACCGGCAAGCTGGGGGGTCACGGTGTTTACATCGTGCTGCTGCTCTATCAGCTTACGGGCGTTGCGGCCTATCTGGCGGCAAAAATGTTCGTCGGTGATGCATTTATGCATGGCGTTATAAAACTCGTCGGTATTATTGGCAATAATAATGTTGCTGCCATTTTTAATGTTGATACCCTCGGCCCCAAGTGTGGTAGATATAATGCATTTTTCCATGGCCATGCCTTCCACAATTTTTACACGCATCCCCCCGCCCGATAACAGAGGTACAACCATGATGCTTTTGCTGTTCACAAACTCCAGCGCGTCATCAACCTCGCCATGTATAAACACTTTGCCCAGCACCTCATAATCATCAAACTGCTCGGGGATATTATGGCCGGCTACGTAAAACTTGGCTTTCAGGTCACCGTCAACCAGGTCTTTATGAAAATTATCAATAAACCACTCAATGCCCTCGCGGTTGGGCAGCCAATCTAATGATCCCAGGAAAAAAAGGCTCGGAAAATCGGTTTTACTATGATCAGGCTTGTAAAGGGCAAGGTCTATCCCGATAGGCAAAACCACTATGGGTATTTTTGCCCCGTAGGATAATATCGAAGCTTTATCCTGATCGGTAAACGCCACAATACCATCAAACTTATTAAATAGCTCAAGCTCGTAGTTTTTGATACGGCGGGCCAGCAGTTGCAGGTACCAGCGTTTAAACGGGTCGCTTTTTTGCTGGGCCAGTTTTTGCCAAACCTGGTGCTCAATATTATGCGCCCTGAAAACGACCCTGGCTTTTGAGTTTTTGCGAATAATGTTCAGGTACGGTGCTACAAAGATGCCCTCAATCTGTATAATATCGTACTTATTGTCGGTTAGGTTTCTAAACAGTAGTTTTTCAAACCCGGCGTTGTAATACCTGTCAATATTATACGAGTTTTTGGTGAACAGGTTACTCACCGCTTCAACAGCCGTAATGCGGATATCAATATCGTATTCAATATAGTTTATCTGATCAAGCAGGGCGTCGCGTTCAACCAGTACGCTGTTCTTTTTTACGTTGAGGGATATGAGGGATACATCATGCCCAAGGGCCACCAGGCCTTTTATGGTATTGCCTACCACAATAGGGTACCCGCCATTCTGTGGGAACGGGGCGCGGTGTGTTAATATCAGGATCCTCAAGGCCGGTAAAAATTGGTTGCTTCAAAGGTATTAAACCTTGCAGGGTTTGGCAATTAACTTTTATAAAACAACCGGTTCGGGGTGGGTTACCCTGAAAGTTTTACGATGATATGGCGTATGGCCCAGGTTCAGCACTATTTTACGGTGGCTAATGGTAGGGTAACCCTTGTTACTATGCCATTCGTATTCGGGGTGTTCTAAAGCAATTTGCTTCATATAATCATCGCGGTAGGTTTTGGCCAGTATTGATGCCGCTGCGATGCTGAAGTATTTTGAATCGCCTTTAACGATACAGGCGTGCGGTATATCGGCATATTTGTTAAAGCGGTTGCCATCAATAATTAAATACTGCGGGATGCAAAGCAGCTTATCAATAGCGCGGTGCATAGCCAAAAATGAAGCGTTTAGGATGTTGATCTCATCTATCTCCACATTATCGCACCAAGCTACGGCATGGGCTATGGCTTTTTCCTCAATCTCGGCACGCAGATCATAACGGGCTTCTTCGGCTATCAGCTTAGAGTCGTTAAGCAGTTTGTGTTTAAAATTGTGCGGAAGAATAACAGCAGCAGCAAAAACAGGCCCCGCAAGGCAGCCACGGCCAGCCTCGTCACATCCTGCTTCAATAAGTTCCTTCTGATATCGGGCTAATAACATTTATTCTTGCGCTTCCGTTGTTTTACAAATATCTTATTTATTGGACAAATAAAATAGGATCCGCAACGGCTTGTATGAATATTAAGTTTGGAGTCAACTAAAAATTAAAAAAAATGTCATCTCGACGAGGTACGAGGAGAGATCTTGTTCATTATGCAACGTATGCGATGTGCATAGTTCGCAACCTGTAGTTTGAACAAGATTTCTCTTCGCCCATGCGCCACTTCCTTCCCGCGGCTCATCGAAATGACATGGGATGTTTAGCTTTAAATTTATTGATCCCTGTTAAAAGAATTTAAAGCCTACGCTTAACGCCCAGATGTTTTGGCGCTGGCCGTAGTTCTCGTTTATTTTGGTAAGACCGCCCTCGTAACGCAGGTCGGCAGTAATGTGGCCAATATCAACGCCACCACCTACCTGGTAGCCCAGGGTGCTTTTTTTATAATCGCCAAAATCATTAAGCGCGCCGTTTACGTTGTCGCTAAAGCTTTGGTTCTTATCTAAAACATAACTAAAAATTGGCCCGGCCATTACCCTGAAATTAAGGTTATCGCCGCCAAAGCCTTTACCTATTAAAAGGGGCACGTTTAAGGTTGTAAACCTAACTTTCCCTTCGGTGGTTACCGTACCGCCGCTGTTGTTAAAATCAAACTTACCGCCGCTGCTGCCCAGGTAAACCTCTGGCTGCAGGTAAAGGCTGCTGCCAAACCTGGCAAACAGGCCGGCCTGGTAACCGGTGATGGTTGATTCGCTTACGTTGTTGGTGTTGATCTTAGAGAAGTTGATACCGGCCTTAGCACCCAGCGAAAATTGCGCTTTGGCACTTATGGCAGCCATAAATAATATGGCTACGCTTAACAAACATTTTTTCATAGTGGTAATTTGTTTTTTAATGGATATGAAGCTATCATGAGTGCTTTTTGTTTTTGTGGTTTTAGTTTATAAAAACGGTTTGAGGCGCATTTGTGTTAAAAGTTTGACACGCCGCAGCACATTAAACGTACTCGGCGGTGTATTTTTTATATTTTTGCCTAAATATTTTATTTTATGGCAGAGATAACTATCAGTAACAAAGACTGGGAGCGTATAAAAATAAAGGTGCAACGAAAGTATAACCACCTTACCGATGAGCAGTTGCAGTACACCGAAGGACACGAAGAAAGCCTGATAACCCGCCTGATGGACCTGGTTAACCGCGACAGGAAATATGTGGTATTTACCCTTACCAAAGCATTGGTAAACATAGATACTAACCGGCTGTAAAAACAGTTTATTATAAAAAGCCGTTAGGCTTTTATATATTTATATCTCAAGAGGTTAACGGACGATGGACAAAAGGATGATAAGCAAATACAAAAAGCCTGCGCTATATGCCGGGACTTTGGCATTGGCTATAAGTGTGTGGAGTTTTCAGGACGATCTTTTCCAGATATCCAAAAACCTGGATGTTTTTGCATCGGTATATAAAGAGGTTAACATAAATTATGTTGATGATATTAACTCGGCCAAGCTGGTAAAAACCGGCGTTGATGCCATGCTGGATGGCCTGGACCCCTATACCGAGTTTGTCCCCGAATCTGAAATTGAAGATTACAAGCTGCATTACGTAAGCACCCAGTATGGCGGCATTGGCGCAAGTATTTTTCTGCGCGATAACAAGGTGTACATATCTGATGTGTTCACCAACTTCCCGGCGCAAAAGGCTGATATACGCCAGGGCGACCAGATGCTGAAGATAAATGATATTGAACTTGACGGTAAAACCAACGACCAGGTGAGCCAGTTGTTAAAGGGATCTAAAGGCGCGACAATTAAATTGTTAATGAAACGCGATGCAGAAGCCCCGGTAGTAAAAAGCCTGGTGCGCGACGAGATAAAACAGCCCAATGTTGTTTACTCGGGTATGGTGGCAGGCAATATGGGTTACATCAAACTGAATAAGTTTTTAGAGAATTCGGCCGATGAGGTAACCACCGCGCTTGCGGCTATCAAAAAAAACAACCCCAATGGCATCATCCTCGATCTGCGATCAAACGGGGGTGGCATTTTGCAGGAAGCCGTAAAAATTGTGAACCTGTTTGTACAAAAGGATGTGCAGGTGGTATCGCAAATAGGCAAAATAAAAGAGAAAAACTTTACCTACAATACGGTTTCAACCCCAATGGAACCTAACCTGCCGCTGGTTGTGCTGGTAAACAACCGCTCGGCATCAGCATCAGAAATTGTTGCGGGTGCCTTGCAGGACCTTGACCGGGCTATTATCATCGGTCAGCGCAGTTATGGTAAGGGGCTGGTGCAACAAACCTTTAATTTACCCTATAACAGCCTGGTGAAAATAACGGTTGCCAAATACTACGTACCATCTGGCCGTTGTGTGCAGGAAATTGATTACACCCACCGTAAGGATGATGGCAGCGTTATCAAAGTGGCAGATTCGGCCATACATGAGTTTAAAACAAAAAATGGCCGCTCGGTATATGATGGCAGTGGCATTTACCCGGATGTTTTTATCAAGCAGGAACGTTTTGCCAACATCACGCAAACGCTTATCAGCAAGCTGCTGATATTTGATTATGCTACCAAATACCGCAATACGCACCCAAAACCTATCAACCCAAAAGCCTTTGCGTTGACAGACGATGATTATAACGATTTCATCAAGTTTTTGGACGGGAAGAACTATACCTATAATACCGTATCCGAAAAAATGCTGAACAGCCTTAAAACGCAGGCAACTAAAGAGAAGCAATTTACCGAGATCCGGGCGGAATATGATGCCCTTAAAGCCAAAATGGCCAGCAGCAAAAAAAACGACCTGCAACTGCATAAGGATGAGATTAAACAGGTAGTTGAGAACGAGATCGCGTCTCGCTACGAGTATGAAAAAGGCCGCTATGAGATTAACTTTAAATACGATAAGGAACTTGCAGCAGCCGTAAAGGTTATGCAGGATAAAACCCAGCTGGCATCGATATTAAAAGGTGTAGGCAATTACAAAACCATTGGCAAGCCTATGCTGGCCATGGCTGCTAAAAAACCTGCCGATAAAGATGATGATGACGATTGATAGCACAAGCGAGATACAAGCATCATGGTTTCAGACCATAAAAGCCTTTCAAATTACTTGAAGGGCTTTTTTATTGTTTGTGCTTGGTTTATTTCTGGTGCCTTTAATCTTACATCTCCATTCTACCAATGTAACATCGCTGTTATAACCCTCTTTTTATTAAACTATAGTTGGTGGTGGTTGTCATACCTACAAAAATATACAACCATGAAAAAGATCATTATTACAGCAGCCATATTTTTTAGCTGCATAGCATACAAATCGGCCGAGGCACAAATTAGTTTAAGCATTAACATTGGCAGCCAGCCTGAGTGGGGCCCGGTAGGGTATGACCATGCAGACTATTACTACATGCCCGATATTGATACCTATTATGACGTACCGGCCCATCAATATGTTTACCTGGAAAATAACACCTGGGTACGCAGGGCAAGTTTACCGGCAAGGTATAGCAACTACAATGTTTATAACGGTTATAAAGTTGTTGTGAACGAACCAAGCCCATGGACCCATGCAACCACATACCGCACCAAATACGCCAATTACAGGGGCCGCACCGGCCAAACCATTATACGCGATAGCCGCGATGTTAAATACCGTAACCATTGGTCAAATAATAATAACAATAACCGCCCGGTACGGGTAGAGCATCGTAAAGTGGTAAAGCATACTACCCAAATAACAAAACATGATAACCGTGGCGGCGATAAAGGCCGCGGCAATGATAAAGACCACGATCGTGGGCACAGAAACTAATTCAGCCCTTTGATATATAAAACAGCAAGGCCCCTCAATTGAGGGCCTTGCTGTTTTAGGGAGAATAACTATTTATCCAAAATTCCCGCAACAAGCGATTTCCATTGCGGGCCGGAAAGGCCTTCACGGGCGGCGAGCGCTATAATGGTATTACGAACGGTATCATACAAACCCACATCCTTATTATTAGGGGTTTCGTTACGGCCATATGAAGCGGCACTAACATGATTCAGATAGCGTTCTACAATAAAAGTATTGGTGGAGTGATGGCCAAAGAAATGCGCGGTGGACCTATCGGGATGCATCGGGCTGGCAACGGGCCTCACGGTCATGGTGATGTATTCGCTTTCGGCATTGGCATCATCAACTTCTTCAATGGCTTCTATCCGCACCCATTCTTTACCATCGCCGGCAAGCGGGCCAGGTGCGGGCAGGTTTATATAAAAAAGGTCGCCTTTTTCGGCCATTTTATAAACTTCGTTACCTGCAGCATCAGTTATGGCAAACCTAGCCGAATGCGGCCCGCTTAATACATGCCATTGCGAAATATCTTTAAGCCTGTCTTTAGCCAGTAAAAATAAATGGTGCGCTTCCTGTACCGATTCGTGGTCGGCAAAGTGTATCACATCTGTTTTTTCGCCCTCGGTTTGTGGCGGGATGTTGTCGGCGGGGTTATTCATGGCTTGTTGGTTTACATCAACAACAAAGCATTATGTATGGTTGTTTGATACCCTCCGCACATAAAAAAAGCGGCCTTTCTCAAAGCCGCTTTTCCCTATAAATTCATACCCTCTTACCAAAAGAATGAATATAGCGCAACAATAATACCGCCTACTATTAATGCACCAGCAGTAAACGCGCGCGATGTTTTAAACATAGAGGCATCAATTTCAAGCCCGTTGGTTTTAACGCCTTTGGCCTGGTCAATTTTTGATATGATAACCATCCCTATTACACAAAGTGCAAACACAAATCCCATACGGTCAATAAAAGGGATTTCGTATAGTTTAGTTATCTTATCATCCTGTAAGGCTTGTTTTGCAAAGCCGTAAGGGTATAAAAAGCTTAGGTCGGCAAAACGTGGCAGCAATTTAAAAAACACCGAAAATATAAACCCACCTATGGTAGCAAATAGCGCTGCGTTAGATGATGCTTTTTTCCAGAAAAAGCCCAGGATGAACATGGCAAATATACCTGGTGACACAAAGCCTGTGTACTCCTGTATATATTGGAAGCCTTGCTTGCCCTCGCCCATTAACCGCTCGCCAATTACCAGCGACATGATAACGCCTAACGCCATAGCTACCAAAACAGACCATTTGCCCAATACCACCAATTTTTTTTCGCTTGCCTGCGTATTGATGGCCTTTTTATAAACATCCAGTGTAAAAATAGTGGCAATGCTGTTTGCCTTGCCGGCCAATGAGGCCACTATAGCTGCTGTAAGCGCCGCAAACGATAGCCCTTTTAATCCGGCAGGTAAAAGATTTAAAAGCGAAGGGTAGGCTTTATTTACATCTACAACGCCCGATGAACTTAACATTTCCTGGTGGAACATCCCCCTTTGATAAAGTACATAGGCTGCTATACCCGGCAATACTACAATAACCGGCATCAGTAATTTTAAGAACGCCGCAAACAGGATACCTGCCCGGGCAGTTTTAAGGTCGGCACCCAACGCGCGTTGAGTAATATACTGGTTACATCCCCAATAATTAAGGTTTACGATGATCATGCCTCCTATTAACACCGATAGGCCGGGCATATCCATATAATTATCGTTTTCCTTCTTAAATATCATATGAAAATGCTCCGAAGCCTCGTGATGGAGTATTTTCAGGCCTGAAAATATAGAGTGGTCGGTAGCAGTTTTTGTTAATTCGCCTAATGCTATGTATGTGGCGGCCAATCCACCCAATATTAATACAAATACTTGTATAACGTCGGTGTATCCAATTACCTTCATACCACCCAGCGTTATAATAACCGCGAATACAGCTAAAGCAATGATACAGAAGTATATATTTAAGCCGGATATACCACTTATTGCCAATGCCCCGAGGTACAGGATAGACATTAGGTTAACCACGATATATAATAACAACCAAAAGATGGCCATAACCATAGCCACCGTACCGTTGTACCGCTGATGCAGGAACTGCGGCATGGTAAAGATCTTATTCTTCAGGTATATGGGGATAAAGAATATGGCTACAACGATGAGGGTAGCGGCGGCCATCCACTCGTACGTAGAAATAGCCAACCCCATTTTAAACGCCGAACCACTGGTGCCGATAAATTGCTCGGCAGATATATTCGACGCAATAAGCGATGCGCCAATTGCCCACCAGGTAAGGGAACCTTCGGCCAAAAAGTAGTCTTTTGAGGTAGCATCGGCGTTGCGTTTGCGCCTGTAGATCCAGTACCCGTAAAGAGATACGACCAAAAAATAAATAAGAAAGACGATCTTATCGCCAAGGGTAAGAGAGTTCATTTATATGGTTTAAAATAGGTTTATATTTCAGAAGGATAATAATAGTTATATATATCGGTTAATCAAACTTCCGGGGTATTCTTGTTTTACTGCTGTTGGTTTCGCGGTTTCTTGAACAGCCTCCCGGATGGCGCCCCAAATAACGTTATCGCGCAGATTTTTTTGTCCTTTACCCATAAAAACAAGCCCGTACACCTTGTAGAAAATGCCAATTGCAAAAATATTTTCAAGGAAATAATTAATTTTTTTATTGAAAATCCATGGCGCTCGCAGTAGTCGCCCCCGCCAATTATCGGGCGACTGTGCGTACCAACTCGCCTGTAGCTTTTTTATCTACAGGTTCCCGCCCGGATGCTGAGAAATAGAAACAACTATCTGACTTTCAGAACAATTAATATATTTTCTGCTAAAGAAATACCTGCATTAATGCCTGATAATGGCATGCTACTATTCTTCAAAAATTACGCGATTGGTTAATAACTGGATCTCAAAAAACGAATTTAAAGTAATTTTTTTTGAACCTGTCTGTTTGACGGAAATAATGCCAAAAACAATAAAAATGATAATTTTTAAAAAAGAGTTGTGTAAAACAAAAAGGTGCGTATATTTGCAATCCCAAACGGAGTGGTAGTTCAGCTGGTTAGAATGCCTGCCTGTCACGCAGGAGGTCGCGGGTTCGAGTCCCGTCCATTCCGCTGAAAACAATGTCAAAATTGCCTAAAAGCCTGTAAATCATCGATTTACAGGCTTTTTTGTTTGGCCGAAAACACCAAAATATGCATGTTTTAGCATAAAAAAGGTGAGCAATTCGGTGAGCATATTAAAGCTAAAAAGATGCTCACCAGAAACACCATAAGTAACTGATTTAGAAGATGTTCAGCGAGTGAACATCTTGATTGCAAGTGATGGAATAATCAATTTTGTTTCACTATTTAATTCATTTGTAATGAGAACTAACATCAATTTGCTTTTTTATTTAAAGAAGCGCTCTACCTACAAGAATGGCCCGGTGGCCATCTATCTCCGGTTTACTGTTGACGGCCAAAGAGCGGAAGCTTCAACAGGTAAAACTTGCGAGCCCTCCCGCTGGAATACACAAGCAGGCCGTGCTATCGGCACCAAAGAAGACGTTCGTACCCTCAACGCTTATCTCGACACCCTGCAGGCCAAAGCCCAGGAGTTTCATCGCTGGATGACGGCTAATGACGAAATGGTTACTGCCGAGAGCCTCAAAAATCGCTTTATTGGCAAAACAGAAAAGATACGCACCTTGATTAGCGTTTTTGAAGATCACAACCAAAAGATGCGTAGCCTGGTAGGACAGGAATTTGAGAAGAGCACACTGCAGCGTTATGAAACAGCTTTAATGCATACCAAAGATTTTATGCAATGGCAGCACAATGTTTCTGATATACCTATCACAAAAATCAATTTCGAATTCCTTAATGACTTTGAATATTATCTTAGAAGCGTGCGCAAGTGTGCGAACAATTCTGCGATTAAGTACATCAAAAACCTTGGGAAAATTGTCCGTATCTGTTTGGGAAACGGTTGGCTTACTGTCGATCCTTATCTGAACTATAAGCCCAAAACCAAAAAAGTTCACCGGGTTGTGCTGACCAAGGAAGATTTGACAGCCATCGCAGAAAAGGAATTTTCTGTAGATAGGCTGCGTTTAGTCAGGGATATTTTCCTATTTAGTTGCTATACAGGGCTTGCCTATGTCGATGTTAAAAAGCTTAAGCGTTCCGAAATGGCTAGGGGAATCGATGGCGACCTGTGGATCCATACCAACCGCCAAAAAACAGATACATTATCCCGCATTCCCATTTTGCCGGTCGCATTAAAAGTCATTGAAAAGTACGAAGACAATCCGCAATGCATTGTCGATGACCTATTGTTACCAGTGATGAGTAACCAAAAAATGAATGCTTATTTAAAGGAAATAGCTGACCTGTGCGGCATTTCCAAATTACTGACTTTCCATATTGCCCGGCATACGTTTGCCACCACCGTAACGCTTAATAATGGTGTTCCGATAGAGAGTGTGGCTAAGATGATGGGGCATACCAGCATAAAAACCACACAAATCTATGCTAAGGTAATGGATCATAAGATCAGTTCTGATATGGCCGCACTTAAAGTTAAGTTGTCGGCAATTAATTAAAACCATCAATTGACAAATATTCACAAATATTAGGCAGTTCGTATAGTTTTTAGTTAATTTTGGGTATGATAAAAGAGATCAATAAAAGAGTAGTATTAGTGCATTGGAAACGCTTTGCAGGAATCGATATTGATGTATTTTCAAGTCTTAAAGGGTTTTGCGACAGCTACCCTGATTTTAATTATCATACCCTCAATAATTACCTTTCCAAGAAAAAAATCCCATTTGAAAATGACGATGTTAAAATAGAGCGGCAGCCATTGATACAAAAAGTCACCAGGCCTAACCTGCCGCCTGTATTATTCTGGGATTTTGATTTTGATAAAATTGATTGGAGAAGGTCAAGGCTGACGATTATGGAGCGGGTGCTTAATAAGGGCAACAAATCAGAATGGGAAGAAATGATACGATTTTATGGAAGGGACAACCTTATCCATTCTCTGAAAGAAGAAATCAATTATTTAACCGATATGACCGTTGATGCTGTTTGTGAATATTTTCAGTTGAGCAAAAATGAGCTCAAATGTTACACAAAGAAACAGTTAAACCAGGGACACTGGATCTAATCAAAAAGCTGATGCGAGATCAGCAGTTCAATTCTTTTCATCTAGTTGGAGGAACCGCTTTAGCACTGAAGCTTGGTCACCGGGAGTCTATAGATATAGACCTTTTTAATATCGGGGATTTTGATGGTGAGGAATTAGCGGGCCATTTGAAAAAACAATATCACGCTGAGATCAGGGGACAAAAAAACAATTACGTTAGTGGAAGTATTTTTGACGTGGATTTTGACCTGATAAGTCACAAATACCCGCCAATTAAGCAAATCGAATTTATTCAAGGGATTCGGATGATGTCACTAGAGGATATTGCCGCGATGAAAATAAATGCTATAGTTCGTAGTGGGCATCGAATCAAGGACTTTATAGATATCCATTACCTCCTCCAGGAATTTGGTTATGAAGACGTACTGGATTTTTATTGTAGTAAGTATCCTGATGTGAATCAATCCATGGCTCGGAAATCCCTTCTTTATCATAACGATATTGACTTTAGCGTTCCGGTAATTCTTAAAGATAAAAGTCTAAAATGGCAGGATGTAAATAAAAGCATTACCAGCGCCATAGCCGAATATGATAGGATGCAACAAAACCCAGGATCTGATCGGGACGATGATGATAATTCTGAAGATATAGGACGAGGCAGAGGGGGGTATCGAAGATAAGTGACACACGCATTGTCAATCCTTACAAATCTGCGGAGAATAAATTCCAGATTCTCCGCAGATTTGCGGAGAAAAAGCTTGGCGGTGGACGAAATACCGCCTATGCATTAACGACTTAATACTTATTGCGAAATAACCAAGCCACCAATTTCTAAATTCGCAAATCGCGAATTTAGAAATTGGTGGTTATATTCGTATATGAAAGCACATAATGGGATGAGGCCGCATGATTTGGTCTTACTGCTGAAAATAATTTCCTTAAATAAGAACTGGTTGAACAAAGACCTTGCGACTAGCTTATATATCAGTAATTCTGAGATTAGCGAATCCTTAAATCGTTCGATGATTGCCAAATTAATCAGTCCTGATAAACGGGTTGTTTTCAAAACAGCCCTTTATAATTTTATCGAGCACGGATTAAAATTCGTTTTCCCTGCTGAGCCAGGCTCTATTGTTCGCGGGCTGCCAACCGCACACAGCGCTCCCATTCTAAAAGATTACTTTGTATCTGATGAAACCTATGTATGGCCAAGTGCTGATGGGAAATCAAAAGGCCAGGCGATAATACCGCTATACCCCAATCAAGTAATGGCGGCAATGGATGATGAACGGCTATATGATAAACTTGCTTTAGTCGATGCAATCCGCGTGGGTAAAGTTAGGGAGCAAAAAAAAGCCTTAGAGCTATTAAGAAAATCTTTTGAATTGGTTTTTTGAGGAGCCAATCGAAGCCATTCTTGATAGTCAATTAGATGAATATCCGAATAAATTAGGAAAAGCGGCTGTATCATATATTATGATACAGCCGCTCTGGTGTATTAGAATCAGTTGCCGTTAAAAGATATCCTTATCTCCTTCAGTCATCCATTCATCTTCGGCCATTGTAACTGGGTCGAGCCAATCTGCTTTATGCCTGGCCCAAGCCAGCCAGTCATTATTGGGGCTGGGTATTGCAGCAAGGTACTCTCGAATAAGCTGGGCCTGCTTCCAGCGTTTTGCCTGCGTTATTAACTCTTTAAAACTCTCTCGCTCTTCATGCTGGTGTGCATCACGTTTTGCCTGAAGTTTACGTTGCTTTTCCCAATTCTCTTGCCATATTCGTGCATTTTTTAAATACTCCTCTTCTTGTTTAGCTGATATATCCAACTTAGCCATTATTTTTGGCAGCTGATCTTCTAATGGTTTGGTTTTTGAATCTCCCCATTCAGACTTTAACCTGTCATCAAGTCGAAACACTATTTTACCATTTGGCCGCCACTCAAATTCCTGATAGGGTTTATCCACCTTGAATTTGGTTGTTCGTTCCCGAAAATTGACCCTGAGTTTTACATCGCCAACAACAACATAATTCCCATCTATAGTTATCTCATAAATGTACCCTCTGGCACTTACGCATTTAATTAACGTATCCATAAAACGAAGTGCCCGCCCGATATTGGATGGTGCCACGCGAATGTCCAGTTGTCCCTTTGTGGTTACAGCCATTCCAGGATAATTGATATCAGTCAGTTTTTCCAAACTTTCTTTTGCAGCTATAATTAGCGGGTCAGGTTTTATCAACCGTCTTGGTACCTTGAATGGTAACTCCTTCTGAGTTATTTCCTTAACGAGCTGTATTCGCTCAGAAGTTTTTTTAACAGGTTGCTCCTGAGGACGTTCTTTGAGTTCAACAAAATCTTGTCCGTCCCATTGGGCCGGCAGCTTAGGTTGGCGTCTATGATGCCCTGCTTTAACTTTAGCCCAGGAACCTGTCTTTGGAACAGGAATATTCATACGGAGACATATTTTACGAAAACCAACATCCGATATCTTATATTTCTTAGCTATCTCGGTCATTGGTAGCTCCCATACCATTTGGTAGATTTCTTTACGTGTAAATCTGATCATAAAACTGGCGCTGCAGACTTTAACTCATCCATGTTAAACTCACCCAGGCTTCGCAGATATTTCATCGTTATAAGTACTGATGAATGTCCCATCATTTTCTGAACCATATAAACATCCTTAGTACGACGAAATACATCTATCGCTGCGGTATGCCGAAAAGAATATAATGTCTGTTTAGGGTATATCAATCCATGGCTCAATAATATTTTCTTTTCCCGTGACCATTGTTTGCTGAAGTAATCATCATTAAATGGCTCGTTACTTAAACTGAATATGTTGTCATCTCTTTTAATGCCGTCAAGAACAGGCTCCAGTTCGTGCCTTACATAATCGGGAACATAGACAACCCGGATCTTGCCACCCTTATTCTCACTACCATCTAGATGGATCTCGGTATTGTTAATCTTAAAATGCTTTTTAGTCAGTAGCCGTATCTCCTCATGAGGGCGCAATAAGCAGCCATAGGTCATCAGGCAGCAGCGATAAAGATTGGTTTGCCTAGCTTTTAGAAAATTAAGCACGGGTTTTAGCTGATCTTTTTCATAAGCTAAATGAAGTGTAGGTTTGATTTTCTGTACTTCTGTTTTCTTAACCGTCATTAAAGATTCATCAATTAGTCTGGTAGCCCCATTAAAAAGGGAACTTAATTCACGCCTTTTATTCATGTAGCTCGTGGGAGATGAATTGTACCGTTGGAGGAATTCTTCGATTGTAGATGTCTTTAATTTCTTGATTGACATTTCACGGCCTTCTGGCCCTAAAAAGATCATGAACTGATTGTAGGCATAACGAAGGCTATCTCTATGCAGTTTACTGATGTCGGATGTAAGTTTTCTGTCGAGCGCCTGCTGAAAAAGCAAGCCAATGGATTTGTTATTTTTTTTAATTTTCATTCGGCAAACATGCGCTTATAGCACATATCGACTTTATTAAATTCTTTTTCTTTTTTGACAGCTATGAACAATACAGCCTTAATCACCATGTAAGCAACTAAAAGCAAAGCCGGATAAAATGTCAAGGGCGAGCTGGCCGCTGAAAGCGAACAATGCGGCTCGCTTGTATACCCTTGACATTTTATTCCGGCTTGGACTACCTTTGCGATAGTGGTGAGTAAGGTAATCTCACGATAGTAATTTATTTGTTGTTGCCCATCTAACCAATTGGGAATTGGGCTTTCTTGCAATATTTAAAGACTTCCAGGAAAAAATGAGTTGCGAATTTTTTTAAATCCTCCCGGGAGGGCAAGAGACTTTTTGTCACACAAAAAGACATCTTGCAGTTACAAAAGCAACATGTTTTTTGATAATGATTTTAAGTTAATTTAGGCTTCGTAAAACTGAAAGGGTGATTTCAGGCACCATTTAAAAGCCGTTTTCGATAATCTCGAAAACGGCTGGTTTAGTTGGGGGCTTAGATAGGAAGATAACTTGATCGCAAGATTTGCATATCGCAAGTTTTAGCGATAGTGGGATCGTGGGATTTACGGATTACAAGATCTGTCGATTTCGTGATCGTAAGATTGATAGATTTTATGCTATCTCCTCCTGCCAGGAAATCAGGCTGCCTTTTATAGGATGGTAAGATGGGCTATAACTAATATAACCTAACTCAACCAACTTCTTAATACATTTATGATAGGTAGCAGTAGATGCAATATTGCTATAAGACATTAATATCCTACGATTAACGAAAAAAGGAGTAATTCCACCATTCTGTTGCAAGCAGATAAATAAAGCATTATAAAGGCTTGAATGACTTATAAACAACTGTGGGTCTTTCTTCATTTTCATAGCCCGCTCATTGTATGCCTTGAATTTGTCGAGTTTTACAGGAGGTCTCATTGTTTACCCCCTTCCAGAACTTTTTTAATATCTTCCAGCTTGTAATACATCATGCCGCCAATCTTCGTAAAGCTAAGGGTGCCGTTAATACGCAAATTTTGCAAAGTGCCAGGTGAGATGTCTAATAGTTTTCTCACGTCCTTGCTCTTTACCCATTGCTTGCTTTGTCTTTTTTCAGGCTGAAGAAGAGCTTCAATTTTTTCCAGGATTCTTTTTTCGAAGGCATCCAGGGCCTCTGTTGTTACTAACTCATTTGGTCTCATTTAATTTAGTTAATAAAATAGTTCGTCTCGCCATTCGCTGACCTATGGGAATGGCGGGTTTTAATCTGCAATGATTTAATTGCAGTAGTTTTTATTTAAAACAAATGTAAAACATTGTTTTGACAAAATAAAATACATCAAAACAAATGATTATTTTTGCCATATTCAATCAGTAAACGACTTAATTTGGATTGATCGTTTTTGGTTAAGCCTGATTAATTATTGCGGTTTAATCAAAAGAAGCGAACATCAAAAGCAGTCAAATCGCATCAAAAAGTATTTTAAAAAAGTGAATAAAATTAGCTATAAGACATATTTGAATGATCGTTTGAAGCAGGTGGATTTCCACGGACAGCTAACCCATCCCTTATACGTGCAGATAACTTTTGAGCGGAAGACAATATTTTTTAAAAGCTACTATTTCGAATTGTTTTCTAATCCCCGGTATTTACTTGATATACCACCATTAAAGCCCAAAGGACCTGAGTTAAAAGATGTGATTGCTAAAGAAATTGAAGTGATCGACTTTATAATTGAAAAGCACAAGGATGATTTTTCCTTGGAGATATTCAAAAAGGACTATACTTACTTTAGTCAGGACCTTTGTGATGTAACCGAAAGTGGATTTTTGGATTACATGTATACTTTCTTTTGGGATGAGGGAATGCCTTTTATAGGTGACCTGGTTAAATGGGGAGGAAAAAACTTGGTGGCTTACGATTTAATGAGGGACCTAAACAAATCATTGAATAATTCTTTATATGAGAAACTGGTAGAAAATTCATTTTATTACTCACCACTTTATCTTCCTCTCTATGGCTTTATGATGGAAACTAAAAAATGGCCATTACTTTGCCTTACTGCGATGGAATGGGATAATATGGAAACAGTTAGGGCCTTTAAAGAATATGTGGAATTAAATTATCCGAATTTGAAGTCTACGACATTGATTGGGCAGGTGAATAATTGGCCTAAATATCTAAGTAAGGGTTTTTAACTATATTTAAATAAGATTTGCTCAGTTTAATACTGGTAAGCAAATTCCTAGCTTATAGAAGTCAACATATTCTCCCATATCTGTTTCGAAAAGATTATTCCGATGAATTTTGCCCGGAGATTTTTGATGAGAGTAAATCAAAACACCCTTAATTATTTTATCGGGCGGAATTGCTAATTCTTTATAAACACTTTCCAATCGGGTATAGCCCGCTAACTGACGTTTGTCTTCCAATGATGGTGTATTATCTTTGTATCGTGGCTTGTATTTACAGTCTACTACGCATTGGTACTCAGCCGCACGAATTAAGATATCAGTTTCTTTCCCATAGAAGGAGTCATGATATGAGACTTCTCCCTGAATAGGGAATATCTTTTTAAGTTTTTGAAAAACATACAGCTCAAAAAGCTTACTCATATCTATCCAAAACGGAGGAGTTTCGGCTTGGGTTGCGCTGGTCTTGGTGATATTAAATGAGAATCTTTTTAAAATGTAGCCGCCAATTTTTAAGGCTTCAATATATTCCTTGTAAAAAGGATTCGCGCTATTATGGATCTTTTGATGTTTGTTTGCTAAAATATCCACCTGTTCAAATGCAGGACTACAATATTGCAACAAGCTTAACAATTGTGAATGTTGCGGTTTATCAAAAAAGTGCCTTTTGCTATTTAGCCAGGAGCCCACAAATTCTAAAACCAATTTTAAAAACTGGTTTTCATATGTGTTAATACCGTATTCCTGATAATTGCAGATTGTTTTTGTCAGTCGATTTTTGACTATATTCTCCTTGACCTGTTGCCCAACTAATATTTTACCTTTTACTCGGCTGTTTAGATTTTCGGTTACTCTGTAGTAAGATTTTTTTAAACCCTTTCGGACTATTCGCTGTGTTAATTTAAGGAATTGAACAATTAAGATAGGTGATAATAAGTCTTTTTGGCTCGGAATTGTGATCCATGGCTGATCATAATCGACATGAAATAGACCCTTAAGGTGTTCCAAATTTTCGGGTGTTTCTAAACTATTTAAAAGCATCCCAAGAAAATCCACTTCTTCGGTTCCATCGTTTAGCTTTGGCTCTACATATATCGCCGCTTTTTTGGGCACTATCCAATCAACCCCGATAAAATAATTTGAATCTACAGTAAAAGTTTGCTCGTCATTGTAAACACCGAAACAAAGCAAATCAGCTTTGTAAGGAAATAATTTCGTATACGACGCTTTAACTAAAACAGACTTAAAATCATCAGGAAGCGTAGCTAGGTGTTTCCGTTGATGCTGTTCGGATATGTATAATAACTGGTGCATTTTAAGCACTTAAATCCGATATTTTTTTCCAAATATCATCGCCAATCAAAATCCCATCTTTAATATATTCATTTAAGATCGGCTTTATTTCATATTGTAAGCGGATTTGCATTGTACCACCTTCCACAGTCTTGTCAATGAAATAGGAGTGGCCCAATTGCACGTCTTTCCGGTCGAATTCCGGCGAAAGATAAGTGGACCCAAACAGATCAGCTACCTGATCAAATAACGCTTTATGGAAATTAACGCCAAGTTCAGGAGTCAAATCCTGAGGCAAAACATCAACAAAGGCAAAGCGTCTCCGTATAGCGTAATCAATATGGCCTACACTGCGGTCTGCAGTGTTCATCGTGCCAATAATATATAGATTTGGAGGCAATATTATTTCGTTGTGGCCGTCAACCGCATACATACTTTCAACTTTTTCACCCCTATATTCCAGGGCGTAAATTAACTCTCCCAAAACAGAAGATAAGTTGGCGCGGTTTATTTCATCGATAATGAGCACGAAATTTTTTTGAGCTTGCTTTTCATTCGTGATTTCAAATTGATACTTATCAAAAAATATCCTTAATAGGGCTAGATAATATGTAAATCTATGATGAGCATGCACCGATATTTCTTTGGGAATTGTACTTGGTGTTAGCGTTAAACTATTGTTTAAAACAGCTTTGATCAATTTTTTAAATTCAACGAAATTTATTCTTGAAGGAACACCCCAATCTTTTCCATACCGAAAACGATCACTTTCAACTTTAAAAATTGTTATACTATTTGATAAGGTTAATTCATTTTGCTCGATCTCTTTTTCAATTTCTTCTTTAAAGTCATTAAAGGTTTCATCGATCCATTTATCTTGTTGTATGCCGATATTATCTTTCTGACTTAACTCATAATTTTCGTTAGCAATTTTGGCAGCGTGACCCAATACCTTGTTAATATTTTTATACTCAATATGCTCACCTTGAGACTCGGCTACAATGCCGCGTACAAAGTCTTCATAGGAGTAACTGGGATGGAATTGCAAGATCTGAATCTGATTGTTAACTAAAGATTCGATAATGAAATTAGCCAGGGAGATAATATAGGATTTGTTCCCTCCAATATCTGATTCTTTATCTTGCTCTGGCTGTTTATAAAATTTTGCACTTTTAATAATATCCCGGTAAGGAATATTGTAAGTGTTCTTGGCGTCCCTCGGAGCAACTGTAACACTGTCTGTGTTATGCTTGATAATTTTAAAAGTGTTGTAACTCGTTGGTGTCGGAATGTCCATATTTGGCACTAGTACATTCATAATATCTGAAACAACAATGCTGTGATCACCATGAAATAATACCATTTCTTGCGCCAATTCCTTTGCTAACTTAGTTTTGCCCGTTCCAGGAGGCCCTTGTAAGATTATCTGCTTTTTGTAACGAAGAAGGTTTTTAATCTCCAGCATGTATTCCTCCATTTGTATCGACTTAATATTTTCGTATAAATCAGCTATCATTTTATAATTACCACCTCCTCCATTGAAACCAAGGGAAGCTCTTTTGCCTTTATCCCAATTATATATCAGCGGCCTAAAAAATTGTTTATCAACAATCTGGCCCTTTCTTCGAATAACTTCTTTAATTAATAGCACCAGATCATGCCAATGATTGTTATTCTCTAAATTGTGATAATATTGGCCTGGGCGACCTTCTTTAGTTATTATCTGGATGTAACCATCCTGTTTGTTGTTTGCCAGGAGTTTCAAAAAATCTTTAAACTCTTCATCCCCATCCTGGGCAACATCATCAATAACAAGTTTATCCAAGTCACTTTTACCACTTGGTTGAGGCCAATCATGAGCATCTATATCTAAGCAGTAAACCTCTCCGCCAAAATAAGTGTGGGTTTTATCAATATCCCTTACATCGTTAAGCCCTGTGATTTCTCGATAATAAAGCGGTTTTGTTTTAAAAGATTTACCTAGATATCCATACGTTACTTCTACCATTTTTTCAGCTTCGGCACGTTGATCATCTGTTGTGATGTCGTTTATACTTATGCTAACCGCGTTAAAAAAACGAACACAATCCTGTATAGCTTTTTTATCCATTTTTAAGCATTTTACTTTTAAAGGTTGCGTTCTATTGTGCTACCAAGCTTAGTTTTTGATCTCCTTGTAAGTCTTTTATGGTAACCTGCCCATTCATCAACATGGGCGATAGCCAATCACGTATTGACGCAAGTTCCTGATTCTGTTTAAGATTAGTTTGCTTTTGCTTTTCAAACACTGAAATTTTCTCCTGAAACCTTTCAAGCAGATCATCGGGAGGTAGTGGTAGATAATAATGTGAAACTAAGCTATCAAAAAGTAGATTTTTTATTCCGCTTGTTTTTCCTTCAAAGCCAAAGAAAACGCCATTATCATATGCCCTGTTCCAAGAATGGGTGAAATAGCATACAACATTTTCGGATATTAATGATGCAGCTTTACAGAAATTTGAACAAATCAAAGGATTTTCGAAACGCTCTGCCACCTCTGTAGTAATACAAGCCAATCTGCCGGTTGATTGCGTTGGGCTTCCTCCAGAAATTTCAATTATCAAATCATTTGCTTTTAAAATCTTGTGCTCGTTTTTCTCCAAAATGTATCTGGTAGGTGCTTTTAGTTCATCTCTGCCGTTGATGCCATTTATGTCCGTTCCTCTTATGCACTTTACTTTTAAATTGTAATTTCCCTCCGACGAATCTTTACCCCAATCACCATTTTTTGACTCACATAGGAAATATTCTAATGCCTTGACGTCCCAATGCTTCGGTATGTTCCTTTTTAATTTTTCATTAAACACCATTTTGCCCCCTGATTCGCGATAAGGTTTACCTTTATCATTTGGGAAATCAAATTGCTCAAACCAGTAATGATATAACGTTTCTGATATCGCCTTAAATTCGGAATTCAATTCATTGTTCAAAATAATCTTCGAATCTAATACAGAAAGTACTGAAGAGATCTGGCATTGTAAGCTATAGTCGATGTCCGGAATTAGAATATTTTCTAAACATGCATCAAGATCTAGATTTTTAATACCTGTAGTCTTACCTTCAAAATTGAAAAATACCCCCGATTTGTATGTTTGTTGTAAAACGTAATAAATGTATTTTGCATCGTACGATGATTTAATTCTAATACCCCTGCAAAAATTTGAACATATAATCGGCTTTTCATAGATTAAATCATTGGATACAAACGCGATCCGACCTGTAGATTGCGTTGGACTTCCTCCGGAAATTTCAATGATTAAATCCTCTTTCTTTAAGAATTGGCTCTTATTATGCTTTTGTTTTACAAATCTTTTTGGAAGTTTATCATATTTACCTTGATTAACTTTGTTGATATCAGCACCTCGGATACAATATGTCTCAATCGCAAAAGCATTTTCTGCAGCCTCTTTTCCCCAATCACCTGAAACAAGTTCCTGGACTACATCACCCAATTTAATCTTATTAAATTTCATATATGATATTTTCCAATTTTTCCCTTATCTCTTTTTCTAATTGACCAGAACGCTCAAACAATAGTTCAAGACTATTAGTGAACCCCTTCATAAGCTCTGAAAATTTCTCAGTTGTCAAAACAACTTTATCTGTATTTAGATCGAAATATTGACCAGCACCAAAAGAATGATTTTTTTCTCTTATTTGGTGATTGGTAACTACAACAGAAAAATTGGGCACAGTAGAAGATGCCTTGAACGTATCTATAATCATACGTTCTTCGTCTTTAGTAAGAACAGTCCGTTGATTGTTTCCTTCTTTAACAATTTCCCCAAGCTTGGAGGCATCTATTAGAATTATTTTATCACTTATATTATTTTTATCTAAAAACAATACACTGACACTTGTAGATGTACTGGCAAAAATACCACTAGGCATACTGACTACACCCCGTACTATTCCTCGCTCAATCATAGTTTCCCTGATTTTTTTCTCTATCCCGGTCTTAGCCGTTATAAAACCGGAAGGTACAACTATCGCAGCTTTTCCTTTCGAACTGAGGCTATACATAATATGCTGTATAAATAACAGATATATCGACATTTTGTCAACATCCTTATTTGGTATCTTGGGTATACCGGCAAAAAAGCGTGTTTTATTAATATCTTTCTCAAGATCTTCCCGAAAATCTGAAAAGTCTAATTTAAACGGGGGGTTACTTACAATATAATCGAACCTTTCTTCTCTATAATAAGGCTCCAGGATAGTGTTACCTTTAATAATATGCGGTATGCTGTGGCTTAGATTATTTAACACCAGGTTTAAGCGAAGCATATTACTTGATTTTTGGGAAATGTCTTCGCTATATATACTGCATTTATCTTCACCGATAGCATGTGCAATATTCATAAGTAGTGTGCCCGATCCCGCGCTTGGGTCATAGACCTTCACACCTTGTGGCTCATCATTAACCATAATAGCGGCCATTATCCGAGCCACAGCATGGGGGGTGTAGTATTCTGCGTACTTACCTCCGCTATCGGTGTTGTAATCTTTAATCAAGTATTCAAATATAGTCGCAAAGAAGTCATACTTTTCACCAAACATCTCTTCAAAACTAAATTCAAAAAGCTTGTTAATCAAAGATTTACAGAAGGCATCTCTTTGTGACGCGTCGCTAATAAAATGGCTAAGCTCATCAAACATTTTATCTTTTGCGCCGGACGCAGATTTAACAGAATAAATCTCTTGGTTGTTAATACTAATCTGCCTTAATGTATCATCAAACAGCTTCGCAAAATCATCCTCATTCTGTTTATTAAATAGGTAAGTAATAGTATGATGCGGCTGAAGCTGTGGAGTATTGGGATCAATATAGGCCAATAGAAAATTGTATTGCTCTTCTGGTATGCCTTCCAACGCTTCTTGAAAATTGGTTACCTTGTCTAATTTATATTGTTCTATCTTTTTGGCTTCAAACGCGAATTTATCATTCATGTATTTATACAAAAATACTTGAGTAATGATCTTAAATTCATTACCATCATTTCCCAAGCCGTAATTTGCACAAACGCTTTTAAGGCTATCAATTAATTGTTTGGTCTTAGTTATAAAAACTATATCGGTCATTATATATAATTATTGTATTGAGCCAGATATTCACCAGCTATTAAAGTATTAATGGTTTTGGTGGTATTAAAATCAAGATTGATTTTCTGCTTTTGCACAAATTCGCTCGCAACAAGATTTAACAGATAGCGATTGAAAAAGGGCTCGTTATTTAAAATGTTGTTGTTCTGTAATTGTTCATCGGTTTGTTTTTTTACGACCATTAAAGCTTCATGTAATTGCAATTCTCTTGCAGAAATAGCCTTGTTTTCCTGTAGTCTCTTATGAATACGCGCATATCTCTCATCCTGTGCGTATTTTGCTTTAAGTAGATTATTTTTTCTGTTTAATTCAGTAACTCTGTCGTAAATAGATTTCAGTAAAAAGATATTATCTCGCATATCCTCCTGGCTCACTTGATCAAGATTTTTCTTTTTGAAGATACGTTCCAGTTCTTCCCGAAGAGAAATGAATTCGGAGTCTTTTTGGTCAAAGTTAAATAATAGAGCCTCCCGTGTGCGTTTCAGCTGTCCTCTTAATTGGTCGGCTAGTATCAGTTCTTCTTCCGACACTTTGGTGAAAAGAAAAATAACATCTTCTAAAGCTGCGTTTAATAAACTGGATGTGTCTGCTTCACTATTTAAAGTATCAATTAGATTTAATTTATCCAATTGTGCCTGGGCCACACGTAGCAGTTGATTGAGTTTGAAAAAGTCCAGTTTGTCTAGTAACTCTTCGTGCCCTTGCAGCCGTATACGGTTTTTCAGCTCCTTGGCATTTTGAAGCGCTTTTATCAGTATAAGTAAATCCTTTTTATCTTTTATTTCGCTTACCTGATTATGAAATAGCTCGCTGTTAATAGTGTCAAATCGAAATAGCGTTTCTTTAATTTCCTGTATTTCAGCTTCAATTTCGGCTGTTGATTTGAATAGGTCACTGTAGTTAGCCATTTCGTCGCCGAGTTCTCCCTGCAATTCTTTAAAGTAATTGTCATTGGTTTCCCTGAATGCAGAGCTGATGTCTGCAAAATCAACCACATAGCCATACTTATATTTTTTATAGGGGCGATTAACTCTTGTTAGCGTTTGTAACAAATTGTGATCTCTTACCACCCGCGCTAGGTAAAGCTTCTTAAGGCGCTTTGCGTCAAAACCTGTCAACAGCATATTGAAAACGAATAAAATATCAATAGACCCGGCCTTAAACTGTTTCACCTGCTCTTTACGTTCATCCTTTGAGTTGATATCATGTAAGATCAACGCCGCTTTGAATTGTGACTTTACTTGTGTGTTATAGGGAACAGATGGTTCCGCGACCATGGATTGCGCCCGTATCTCTTGAGGTCCGGACAGCTCTTCAAAATAGGCAAACAATTCTTTAGCCTGATCTGAGGTATCGCACACAACCATTGCTCCTAATGAATGATCGTTTTCGACCTTTCGGAAATTTTCTAAATCCTTTAAGATGTAGTCAAGCATAGGTTTCACAAATTTCGGATGTGCAAATACCTGGCTTTTAGGAATATCTCCTTGGAGTACTTTAATTTGTTCCAACACCTCCTGCATTTGCATTTTATAGGTTGTATCTATCCCCTCCCGAATTAGACGCAAGGTATAACCGTCCATAATGGATTGGTTATAGTAGTATTTATGTATATAATCACCAAATAGAGTTTTGCTATCAAAGTCCTTAGCAACTTCTCGCAATAGAGGTGTACCTGTCAGCGCGATCTTGATTGCTTGTTTATCTGAATTAATTAGGTTTGCTAGATTATTACTTTTAGGATTATAGCTACGATGGGCTTCATCAAGGAAATAAACGCGTTGAATATTAATATCGTATCCCAAATCTTTAACGACAACCGTTTCTTCGGTAAACTTTTGAATGTTAACGACCGAAATCTCCCGATCTCCTGAGTTGTTTAGCACTGTACTGACTTTTTGTATATCTCTTAAAAAGTCGCTTCTAGAGTTAACCCGATTTACCACTAATCCTCTGTTCGCGAATTCGGTGGCTGCTTGATTTGCGAGGTCAATCCGATCAACTATAAAGTAGAATTTAGCTATCGTGTTTTTTCTTTGGAAATAGTCCGTCAGGAACCTAACGTTGTAAAATGTCAATTCTGTTTTGCCGCTACCTTGTGTGTGCCATATGATGCCCTTATCTATACCCTCATTAAGCTTCGATTCAATGGCTTTAGTAGCAAAAAGCTGAGGGTAACGCATTACGTGTTTATTAATTATGATTTTACCTTCTGGAGTCTCGTCGTCGACGTAGGCGAAAGCATATCGCAAAATAAAGGCCAATCTGTCTTTACTTAGGAGCGAGGTTAATATTTTGTTGGTGGGAGAATCGTAATGCTTATTTGTAATAAATTCAGGGGAATGCTTGATGGCAATGATGTTGTTATCTTTTAACACCGTATTCTCCAATATATCATCCTCCGGGGCCAACAGCTTAATCAGGTCAAGGCTTTCTTCCTCACGAAAATAGTTAAATTGTAAATCTGCATAAGCTGATGTTGCATAGTACGCTCCCTGCAATGGTTCGACAACACCATCTTCATACGGCATATTGTTCGAGAAAATCATCAGCTGACTGATGTTGGCAAACCTTCTAAATTTTTTGTTTTTGAAGCGATCATTGATCCGCTTTCGTTCGGCAAGCACACCATCTTTATTATTTGGCTTCTTAACCTCTATAAAAACAAGGGGCATTCCATTGATCAGAATTGTAATGTCCGGCCTAAACTCATCTTCGCCATTTCTATAAGTTAGTTCTGTAGTTATATGGAAGCTATTGTTGTTGAAATTGTTAAAATCTATTAGTTTTATTCCAGATGTAGTAGTGATTGCTTTATAAAAGTCACGTCCTAAATCTTCAAAATCTAACTTTAAAGTAATTTCGTCAAGCTGCCGATCTATATCAGCTTGAGCTACGTTTGAATTAATGCGAGCTATGCTTTCTTTAAAAATATCAGCAAAAATGTTAGTTTCTTCAATTCGCTGTTGATTATTTCGTGATACATAAGAATAACCCAAACGTGCAAGATGCAGTATAGCAGGTATTTTAACACGTGAATCTTCGTTGAAAGCCATTAGAAAATGATAGGGTTTAAATTTAGAAAAATTGCTGGGTAATGTATACTAATATATCTAATAAGGGTTGATTTCAATTCGGCTTTAGAAGCTTTTTGCATATTAGTAAAAGTTATAAAAAGGGTTTTATTTAGATTTAGATCTTTCAGATCTGATTAACCAACCTCTCAGTTCAGGTTGAAATTACAATCCAAAGAAATTAACTTTTAGGTAGTTCTGCCGTTTTCTTAAAGAGACAAAATACTTTTAAAATGTTAAGTTAATGCTATCTTTGATAATAGAGCCTACTAAAAAATTGATCCTTGTGCTGAATTGCAAATTTGCAATTAATGATCGGCATATTAACCAGGTGAATCTTGGGGAAAACGTTTGTTATGTTAAGTTATTCTACGGATATATATATACCAACTATTATAGAATTTGGTAGGCTCTTTATTCAAATATAGTGAACAGGACTTATAACAGCCTTAAACCTGAAGAGGTCGAAATTATTAAACTTAAGTTTAAAGAACTTCAAACCAGGAAAGATCTATATGACCTTTTTCATTATGTTATCCAATTGGTCCCATTTACTAATCCAGTAAAAGAACAGTATAGACAAGAAATAACTCGGCTTTATCAAAAAGGATACCCAAGGAATTACCGTTTTTTTTTCATCAAGAAATCATCTGGCAAAGAGCGGCAAATTTCGGCCCCTGAAGGATCGCTCAAGTTAGTCCAAAGCTTACTCAATCTTATTCTAAGTTCCGTTTTTGAACCTCACGAGCAAAGTTTTGGGTTCAGGAAAAAGGTATCTATTGTCGATAATGCGGCTCTTCATGTTGGTCAATACTATGTATTTAATATTGACTTAAAAGATTTTTTTCCAAGTATCGGCTTTAAGAAAATCAAGGCTTGTTTAACATCAGAACCGTTTAATCTGAACGGAACTAAAGAACCAATAGCCTACCAAATCAGCAAAATTTGCTGTATTGAACTCCGATCTGGCGCACAAACGGAAGCAAAGGTGCAAATGGTTCTCCCCCAAGGAGCACCAACATCGCCCATTTTATCAAATATTGTTTGCAAAAAGTTAGACATTAAGTTAACGGGATTAGCCAAACGATTTAATGTCAATTACTCTAGATATGCGGATGATATTACCTTTTCAGCTAATCATAATTTGTTTAATGATGAATCTGACTTTCGCATCGAATTACAGAATATTGTAGCGTCTACTGGATTTCAAATTAATCCCGCTAAAACAAGGCTTCAGCGTCAAACCTCGCGCCAGGAAGTGACAGGGTTGACTGTCAATACCAAAGTCAACGTTAAGCCTACTTTTATCAAGGCTATACGCATGTATTTGTATTACTGGGAAAAGTATGGGCTCGACAAAGCTCAGGAATTGTATCTCCATGATAAGAAAGAACAATTATCAGGCTATTATGGCTTCTCCTTACCGCTTGCCATTACCGGCAAGCTGAACTTCTTGCGGGTGGTCAAAGGAAATACCGTAGTTTATGGCAAATTGTTGGCGAGATTTAACAAGTTAACCCAACGTCAAAAAATTCAGTTTCTTCCAATAAAAACACTGGCTGCTAGTCCATCTGAGTTCAATTTCAAGGTGCATCGTCCCAAAGAAGTAGCACAATTTTTAAAACAATTCCAGGATAGTAAGGGCCTAAAGTACCTTACCCACGATTATGATATTCCCGGAAAGGAGTTCCAGCTTGAAGAAGTGCTGACCTTTGCGACTATTGATTTTAATCTTGCTTATCAAGAAGGGAAGATTACCAAACCTTTATATGCACGGATTAAACAATTTGCGTTTGAACCTGCACCAAATTGGTGGCGTTGGGATAACGGCAAAATGGTTATTTATACCAATGGCTGGAGTACCAGGCTAGTCAGAAATTGGGCCAGTGAAAACCCAGGCATACATCCAATTCGCTTTAAGGCATTTCGCGATAGTATGATCACGCCTTTCAAGGAAAGTATCCAAGTTAGGCCGCCCGCTCTTCGATATTTACTGGAAGCTTGTATCCAAGAGAAATTTCAGGAAGATAAGGCCCTCTGGAATCTGGAATTAACGGGATTGGAACGCGCAGAGTTTTACACAGATGTGGACATCGTCCTCGGCGGCATACGGCATCTGTTAGATGGAATTGTAACACGCAGATCTCAATCAAACCAGCTGCGAATCCGCTATCGTAGCGAACAGTCAGATGGACAAGTCTTGAAGATCATTGAAATAGTGCACGTTAATTCGTTGTGTTATAAAGATGCTCATCCTACAGCTTTATTAAATGGCGATTTTATAGAAGCTAAGGCGGCGTTTTATGGCCTCTGTAATTGGTCAATTAAATCACAATTTAACGATGGCCCTTTTTGCTTAAATATGCTGAGCGACAAGGAAGGTGCTCCTGAAAAGGTATTAGTAGATCCGCTGACAATTGAAGGCTTCACCCATATTATTTCTTTCTATTGATGATCTATTTAATCGACGATAACCGAAGAGAGCAACAACAGGAATATAACTGTAGCTTTTTAGCGCTTGGTGAATATCAAGAGCGGATCAAACCAATCTATAAAATTACCACGAGTGAGGAAATCGCGTTTTTAAAAGATGCAACAGCCATTTTTATCCATCAATCGTTCCCCGATTTCAATGCGATTGGAGCGACCATAACCGGGCAAACGATCGTTTATGATAAGATCTCGAATCTCTTCAGAGGTGATCCTGAAATTCCTTACGTCATTTTTAGTAATGGCATCACCGATCACACTTATGATAGCGAAAATCCATTTCAAATAGAGCAAATTAATAAACGCCAATTTTACCTGAATTTAAAGGATTTTTTAGATTATTATATAGCAAAAGATGTAATCGAATTTAAAATTCTGGCTTACGGCAAAAACTTTATAGCAATGGAGATAGCTGAGTTGTTTGAACGCATCGCCGGCCTTTTTCATCGTGGTGAGCATAGCGAATCCGCGGCAATAACGGCATTAAATGCCGAAATAATTTTATTAATAGGGGCTGATCCTGAAATCAATAAGAAGCTAACAGAGGCGCTAAAGAATGCCGAGCTTGTCCCGCTTTATCTATCATATATAGAAAAAATACTACAATCATTTATCCGATATGGAAGGAACATTTATTATCAATGACAGCAGCAACAGTTTTGTCACTAACGTTGTTCCTGAACTCAATATCACAGCAATAGATTACTATGATCTCCGAACAGATAAGGATTTCAGTATATACATACGGACAATTTTCGCGAGCAATAATATCAGAAAATTAATCATTCCGGTCTCATTAGGGCAGTCCGGTAACAATCATTTGGGCCTGAAACTCGGTATTCATATCCGAGTTTCACTGGAGTCATCCATCGACCCGCTTATCCCAATTGTATTTGTTTCTAACAAATCATTAGAGACCTTATTAATAGAGCCAAATGACAAATATGGTTTATTGACGGTGACGACCGGCTGCGCCTTAGTCCCTGAAGATGTACAAGAGCTGCGCGCACAAATAACCGCACTAGAACGCATTACTCCAGAAAAACTCGTCCCTGATGTGCTTGATAATTTGATTATTGATAAACCATTAGCTACAGGCCCCCACTCACTCGCTAACGAATGGGGCGTAATTCGACTAGATCAGATTACTCAACTTCATGCATTACAGCCGACTGATGTAGCTTTTCAACGTAAAGATTTATTGTATTTTAAATATCAGGCGGCTCTTAACAAAGCATTGAGCTTTCGAACGCTGCCTGGCGGAGCTCCTTCCGCAAATCCTTCGCCGTCAGTTCCTAATTATATTGATGCATCAGGCGAACATATTTTATATATTGATGACGAAGGAGACAAAGGCTGGGTTACCGTACTGGAAAGGCTGTTTCGCGGAGCCCACTTTGAAGCGATAACAGGTAAAGGTCTATCGGAAGGTGATTTTTTTACTGCTATTCACCGAGCCATACAAAGCGATAGGACACTCATTCTACTTGATTTGCGTTTGCTTCCCAATCAAGAAGACATTCATGGTAAACTAATGCCGGTGACGGAGTATAGTGGCACAAAAATTTTGCAAAGAATAAAAACACTAAATCCCGGAACACAAGTAATTATTTTTACCGCATCTAACAAAGCTTGGAATATGAAAGAGTTACAAGATTTGGGTGCAGATGGTTACTTTATTAAAGAGTCACCTGATTATCTTGTTCCTGATCACCTGAGCCTCTACAATTATGAGGCTTTTAAGAAACAAGCGAAAAATTCATTTAGGAGAGTCTTTTTAAGAAATATTTACCAAGCACACCAAGCAGCGATTAACGAAACTGCTTTTCATGATCAATCATTTCTGACCCTTTCGGAAGCAGGACTCAATACTGCATTTAAACTGATCGAGTTGGAACTATTGGATGCTGCTTATCTGACGTATTTCCAAGTAATGGAGCGCTACGCCGAAATTTGCCTTGATCCCGCCAATCTACCGACGACTGACCCAACGAATAATATGTTAGGGACAAATTTGAATAAAACAAGAGCTTTAGTCATTGAAGCGGATCCAACCGGTTTTAACTATTGTGAAATAAGAGCAGCAACAGCAAATGTCTCGGTAACCAAAGCTTTATCAATGTTGTCCTTCGTTATGGCATTTAAATTCAGGAAAGATAATGCATACCTTAAACATATAGGAATGCAGGTCACGAAACGAAACAACATAGCTCACGATGGATCAGGAGGCGCAACAATTCAAGACTGTTTTGAATTGGTCGACATTATTAAAATGTTCAGATCGAGTTGATAATGTTTTTGTACATTATACGGTATCTATGGCCTGCTAATATGCTTTATTTACAGCTATTTATAATACGATCAATAGTCACAATAGCTTTGTTTCTTTTCCGTTCCCATTTAGATGAATCCCAAGGAGTAAGTTTAAACTCCACCTCAATTTTTTGTTTTAGCGAATTCCATTTTCTTGCATCGTCAATTTTAAGCCCTTGAGTAAGTGGAATAACTCCTTTTATGTCTGTAAAGTCAAAAGGAGGAATTAATATTGGAATATGGTTGGTTGACATAACCCATGTTGCACCCATTTCACATAAGCAAATGGGGCTAGAGTAAAAACTGTTGCTTAAAATAAATAAAACTAAAACAGAATCATTTATTTCGTTCTTGATCGTTTCAAGAAAATTATCACCTAAATTGATTCCATATCCCTCAATGGAACTGCAAAATATTTGATTGCTGCCTAATCCAATATTTTCAAGTAGATCAATGATTTCTTCAACTACACGCGAATCCGCAGATGCATGACTAATAAATATTTTATTCGGAGTATGAGGATAGCTTTGATCTAACGAAATTTCTTTATCAGCTACCGCTTCTTTGGCCTCCTGAATATAACTGTTCAGTGACTTTACTAATGAGTCAAGGTCACGAGTAAACATTTGTCTATGTTCACGTGTAAAATCGCTACTTGAAGTCCGATACCCTGGTCTATAAAAAAAATTGAGCTTTTTGAATTCTCTCAGCTCTATGGAATCAATGCCAAAAATCTTAATGAGGTCTTTTTCGACCTTAGTCTTCCATACTTTAAAATCGGGACTATTACTACTTTTATCCTTGATTTTTGTTGAACCAGCTATTAAGGCTTGTAAGAGTTTGATTTTTTGATTGTCAGCCATATCTTATAAATATTTGCTTGATAACGCCGCTTTTCCCTTTAAGGAACAGCAGGAACGTTTACGGCATTGACAACGCTATACTTAATAAGAGAGGCAACATCCCCTCCGTTATTATTCCAAACGGGATGAGCGGATCCCCAATAAAAATTATGGATATAGCCGGAACCATCGCTTTTTCTATCCTTATGATACTGCCCGGATGTAGTATAAAGGCGAACAAGATCATTCCGATCGATCATTTTCTCCGGAAATACGAAGATATGCCTGAATTCGTTTGACAATTGCCCACCGGAAGTAAACGTACGGTCGACTATGGCATAGCCCCTTAGATTTAATGACTCGGTTGCCGTAAGCCAAACATACTCTTGACTCACCAATCGGCCGTTGATGACACTGTGAATTTTTAAACTCATATTATTAGGTGATTAATTGTTTGTTAGCTAATTATAAATCGTCTTTATCATGGACAGGGGATTCAGGTGTATGATCGTCTTTTTTAGAGATAGCGCATATTCGACAACGTCGCCCGTACCTCCTAATCCTTTTGCTTTACCTCCATCCCATATCGCAAAAAGCACATCTGATTTATCAACTACATATTTACCGGCAGTGAGGAATGCTATTTCAGAAGGCTCCGTAAAGTCAAGTCTTTCGATTAGCTTGCATTTGGACAATAGTGAGAAATAACTGGTTTTATGACGCCCTTTAAATGTCTCCTCATAATGCATGCTCGGGATTACAGCGATCAAATCAATTTTCATTTGGAGTATAGTTTTTGCAAAAAGCTGATCTGCGCCTATGGCTAACGAGCTATTAGCAAACCTTACGTCTTTCATTTCTTTTATATCTCTTTCCAACTCGTTTTTGAGCCATTCAAGAATTATTCTACCTCTTAAGGTCTGATGGCCTGTGATACCTATATTCATATCTTCCCGTCTTTAGTGAGTTTCCAATAATATTTGCCTAAAGGGGTAAGCGAGCAGGACTTATTATTAATAGCAGCAAAATACATGTGTTCCTCATCTACTGGCAATAAAAGTCCGGTGCGATGAAGTCTTTGAAGCTCTAAGAATGTCGACTCGTTTTCATGCCCTTTAGGCTCTGCCTCCGGTTCGTATGAGGAGTCCAAAGGGAAGTTATAATCCGGTGTCGGAAATAATCCAGGAAGTCTCCTCAATGTCTCCAGAGCAATTTTGGGTTTACTCTTTCTGAGCGGAACCATGCTTGATATATTGGCTTTGAAAATTGGTCTTTGATCCCACGGACCTAAAAGTTTATCCGCAAATTCATAAATACCGGCAACAGAGACAAGGCCAAGCGTATCAGCGGCCCCCTCTTCTAAAGCCTCAACTACCATATCAGTAAAAATCCCTCCGGTTGGGCTCTCAAACGAAATCTGCGTTTTGTGGCTTGATGTAAGTATCGACACTCCTTCATTTAATACTGAGAGATTTTTGAGAAAAGCGACATTTCCGGCATCTCCGCTGAAACAACAATCCAGGATGATAACGACGTGCTTAGCTTTGGAATCATTTGCCTTTTCCATAAGAAATTCTAATTCTACTCCCATGTCTCCCGCATTTGCATCTTGGGTAACCAAGGAGGATTTTGTTTTTTTGCTCTGCTCACTTCCGTGCCCGGAAAAATAAAACAGAGTTACTTCGTTATCTGTACTAAATAACTCTATTATAGCGTCTTTCAATACAGATTTAGTCACAGTGGTATCAGATGAAATTAGTTTCCGACAGGAAAAGTTAGGCGAAGCGTCAAAATTTTTTGCTAAGATATTGGCTATCCGATTAGCATCAGGAATACAGGCTTTTAACGGACTAGTGGGATAATCATTAATCCCTATAATTAATGCTTTTCTCATATTCATTTCATTAATTTATTTTTACCTTCTCTCATACATTGATCAATAGCACTAGCTACCCCATCCCAGCTCCATTTAATTGTTCTGTTTCTAGCCAACCCCGTTGGTAGTGTTGTAGTGGAATCCGCACCACCCACATAAATCCCAAAGAAGGGAATGTTGTTAGCAGATGCAAAGCCAATTTCTTTAATGACTCCCAATGCTATACTTGTTTTTTTGCCGACAAGGATAATAGCAAGATGACACCTGTTAATTTTGTCATTGATTAAGGCTTCCCACTCTTTTTGAGGAAGCGTCTCTTTGCTAGACCAGTCTTGTATATCGAAAGGAGTATTTGAATTATATGCTTGCCCTACAAAAAGGTCTCTGTCGGTCTTATTGTTGTCGAAATCGAAGCTGATAAATGCTCTTGGATGTCCCATATTTATGTTCTTTAATAAGATTTGAATATTGAATTAAAAAAAGGATATAGATTGATACTTTGGATTAAAACCTCGAGCCCATTCATTAAGCTCAACATATGTATTGGCACTATCAATGGCCCACAACTTATCTTTGAATCGTAATAAATCATTAGGTTTCTGGACGTAAGGATAAAGCTTCAGGTATTCTGTCCTGGAAAAAGATGTAATTCGCGAACTGCCAGGAGCGACTGGCATTAACGCACACAGTTGGGTGTTTCCATCCACGTAACCCAATTCCCAGGGCATCCATTTAGACAGCGCCGCATTAGCTGAAATAGCGAGCAATAAGGTTTTGGATGCGCGGAGTCTTTTGCGAACAAGTTCCGCTGACTCTTTGGTGACGTTGTTTCTGTCAAGCTGAGGATCAACTATCCAGTCAACATAAACGGTAAATCCCATTTTGGTTAGTTCCAGGTACAGACCCTCCACTTCTTCCTTGTCCAGATAGCTATGACATAAAAATATATCAAAGCTTACGTGGGTGAGGTTGCGTTGTTCATTCAGTTTTATGCGCTCATTTGCTGTTTTATTGCGCGATAAATTTTTTAAATAATCACTTGTGTATAAAGCCATTTTAATTTGTTTTGAATGGCTCAAAGGTATTTTGAAAGTATTTTGGTAAAAACCTGATGTTAACAGGAGAAACCCTGAATATGTGAAAAAGTCGTTTTAAAGCTTGTATGTCTATAATTTACATGGATATTCTGACCTGATAAATCATTCCAGGTAAAAACATAAGATATACCTGATAAGGATTTTTCCTTATTCGTAACAGGAGAACCAATGTATTGCCTGGCCATTTATAGCTAAATCTGAATCTGTCGACCTGTTATAGCCTCCATTCTATTGATTTTGCACCCGTTCAGAGTGTAAACTTGCAGCTCATTTTAAACATTTAAAAATCAAAATTATGTTACAAGAAAATGCCGCGAGGCCCCTTCCTTATTTCTATGTAGGGACAACAATCACGAATGACCGTGTTGCAAGATTTTCAAACAATAAACATGCTTTATTGAGTGAACGATTAGGTAAACCGGATACCAAATCAGTATGGTATACCAAAGAACACATTGCGCAATTGTTAAGCGAAATGGAACATGCGGATGCCGGCGGCTTAAGGATTTACTTAGGCGAGTACGGCGAAGAAGAGAATTACAGCGGACAGTTATGTTTGCTTATGGTAATGACAAAAGACGAAGATAATTCAGGAGTACAATTGGATATAACTATCGAAGATGCTTCCGATTTTCAAGCGAGATCTATTGATAACAAGAAATCGAGAGATTTTAACGTTGGGTCTCCTTGCCCACCAATCTGCCCTGTCGGACCGGCATCTAAAAAATAATAGTATCTTAAGGTATGCTAAACTTTGTCATTTATATTTATCTAGTCCCTTTATCGCTAAGCGCTATATTTAGCATAAAGTCATTCAAAAATAAATGGGCAAAGCCCTACCGGCTATTTTCTATATTTTTAATTGTCACACTATTTACAGAACTTTTTGCAGTTAGTTGGGAATTATTCTTACACCAAACAGCGTACTGGGGTTACTCAAAATCAAACTTATGGATTTACAACCTTTATTTGATTCCCCAGTACCTGTTTTACTTCACATTTTATTCCTCTGTATTAGACAACCAATTTCTAAAACGAATCAGGACTGCGACGATAGTGATTTTCACCATTGGCGGCCTTTGCAATGTTGTTTTTATTCAATCGATACACCAACTTAATACATACACGATTATAGCGGGAAGCATTTTGGTTTTGATTGGCTCATTATCATATTTTAAACAGGAACTTGATAAAAAAGTACCTGCATTGGTTTCAAAGCATCCTCTTTTTTGGATAGCACTGGGAAGTTTTACTTTCCATACTGTAAGCTTGCCGTACTTCATTATGATTAATTATTTGAGCAAAGCCTATCTTCCTATGGCGATCTCATTATTTTATATATTATTGACCCTAAATACACTTATGTATTTACTTTACTTAATTGCTTTTTTATGCAACAATCCATCTCACAGGAAGCAGCCTTGACTATAATAATATCTACGGTGTTATTGCTTCTCTTCGTTTGCTTGCTTACCTACTTTTTCTTTCAGCAGCAAAAAAAAAGGTTTTTGCACCAGCAGGAAGTTTTTGAACTCCGAGAATCGTTTAACCAAATTATATTGCAATCAAAACTTGAAATTCAAGAACGGACATTAGACCATATTGCAAAAGAGTTGCATGCTAATTTTAGTCATCTTGTATCGTTGATTAACATCAATCTCTCCGCTATTCTTGCTGAAAGCTCCGGTGACGTTAAGGAACATATCAGCGAGACAAAGCTGCTTTCAAAACAATTGATGAGTGAAATCAAAGCGCTAAGTGTATCTTTAAATTCTGACTATATTATGAAAGCCGGGTTTCATAAAACAATTGAGAATGAGTTACAGCATTTAGAGAAGACACGAAAATATCAAGTATTATATACGCAAAGTGGTGTGCCATATCGTCTGCCTTCAGGTCAGGAAATCGTTCTTTTTCGCCTATGTCAAGAGATATTAAATAATGTAGTTAAGCATTCACAAGCTAAAACAGTAGATGTAGTGCTTCAATATTCGGAAGTCTCACTCGCTATCCAGATTAAAGACGACGGAATTGGTTTCGATATTGAAACTGTAAAAGAACGAAGCATTGAAAGGGAAAGTACGGGGTTACTAAACATTGCAGGAAGGGCAAAACTTATTAACGCTACCCTTAATATTCAAAGCAGTCCAGGTAATGGGACCTTAGTTGAAGTTACTATTCCAATAGAAAATTTATAAACCATGTCATATCGCAAACCTCCAATAAAAATCGGACTAGTAGATGATCATAATCTTTTTCGTAAAGGATTAATCACGCTTATTAAACTTGCTGACAAAGAGAATTATCTGGTAGTACTTGAAGCAGAGAGTGGGAAAGATATGATGAAAAAAATTGATAAGAAGGCATTGCCTGACATTTTGATATTGGATATTGATATGCCAGACATGGATGGTTTTGAAGCAATGGCGTGGCTCAAGATACACTATCCTCAAATTGCCGTTCTTGTAATTTCAATGGTAACAACAGAAGAAGCAATTGTCCGCATGCTGCGTTTAGGTGTTAAGGGATATCTATCAAAAGATATCGAAGTAGAAGATATTCATCAAGCTTTGCAGGCCATCAGTTCCAAGGGATATTACTATACAGATTTTGTTACCGGAAAGTTGATTGATTCTCTCCAAAGTGACCATTCCGAAAAGAATGAAAACGATGCAATGTCAGAGAATATCGTTTGGAAAAAACTTAACGAAAATGAGAGAAAATTCATCAAACTTGCCTGTTCTGATCTGACTTATGAAAAAATAGCTGAGAAGATGTTTTTAAGTCCAAAAACGGTAGACGGGTATAGAAGTGGAATCTTTAATAGATTCAATATTAAAAATCGCCCTGGACTGATTTTATTTGCACTCAAAAATCAACTATTCAAAATAGAGGAAATTGGCAGCGATTGTTGAGATAGTGAAACTCATAAGATATTGGCGGTAATTATAAGATATGAGGTGATGCCTCATGTGAGGGGCTTAGTACCATTAACTTTTTTTGCTCTAAAATAAAGTTAATAGTATATTTACAGCAACTCATTTGCATTCAATTAGTTGCAAAAAATAGGTGAGCATTTGGTGAGCACCAGGTTTTTAGAAAGTAAAATCATTGATTTTCAAAGATATAAGGGCATGGTTCATGTCCCGTCCATTCCGCCTCAAGACAATAGCCCTTTAGATGAAAATCTGAAGGGCTTTTTGTTTACTAATGCAAAATCCCGGGCAGATCAAATATGTTGTTAAATATCGTCACAAATGGGGTTAATTATCTGTTATTAAATTTGCCTACCATTTAATGAGCATTTCACTAAAAATGCTTAATTATTCTTTCTTTGTTTTTAAAAGTGTTGGTAGCGAATATGGAAACAAACAATAACAAATTCATTCAAAAAATTTATTTAAGGAGAAGGTTTGCTTATTCCTTTCTGTTAATTGTCACAATTGCTTGCTCGCTAACCTTCTTTATTGCGACAGTAAATGAAACCTCGTCAATTGGAAAACATCTTCTTGGTGAAGAAAGATATACTGCAAGAATGAATGACAGCTATCTGTTTTCGGTGGCTATATTTTTGCTTGCAACTCTTCCGCCATTAATTCCAATCAATCTGTTCTTTAAAAGATATATTAAAATTATACAAACGCTTTCTATAACGGATATGGAAAAGCTGGAAAAACAGAATGAAACAGCCCCTTTTTTAAACAAATATTTACCCGAATATGTGATAAAAGATAAATCTGTTACCTTCTTTAAGTTTTTTAACACAACAGAAATACAATTTATGAATATCAAAAAAATTAGCTTATCAAAAGGTAGATCTGGTTATTATATTTATATCAAAACAAACTCTTCTACTTTTATAGGTGCTATGGCAGAAAATATTGAAAATTTATCTTACCTCATCAACTATGCTTCACAGTTAAACAAAAGCATCATTTTCTCTATGCCTTAATGATTATTGTTTAGCCATTCGCTTAACGAAACACGTTAGATTATGAATAATTATCTTTTAAGCATCCTATTTATTTTGTTTTCACCACAATCGAATATATATGCACAAAATAAAAAAAGCGAAAGCACCTTTAGTGAAACAGTAAGAGATGAGCAAGGCGACTTAAATCATGACGGACGTGCAGATAAAGTCCTCGTGAAAATGGATATAATCAATGCAACAAGGCCATTATTATTGCAGATTTTTTTGTCTCAACCTAATGGAAAGTTGAAATTAGAAATAGCCTCTACAAGAATAATTGAGGCACAATACCCTATTGAAAAAAAAGGTAAATTTAATGGCTATCAAATTCCTGATTTTTTTATTGAAGGTGGAAATTTAATAATGCGATCTGAAATTAAAGAGGGGAATATTACTCACGAGTTTAGATTTCAAAATGGGAATTTTGAATTAATTAAAGTAAACAAATTTACTTATGATGGCTTAAACACAACAATTGAAAGCAAATTCAATTTATTAAGTGGGATTAAAATAGATGTTGAAAAGTCATTGGGTTCAGAAAAAACAATCCGGAAAAGTAAAAAAACAACTATAATTAGGCCGTTACCCAAAATACAGGATTTTAAATTTACCGATAAGGAAAAATATTAGAATGCCAGGCACTAACAAGATTTTACAAAGGGAACAAGATCAACATATAAATATTGTAAACGCCATTAGCTAAAATCGTGTTGAAGATATCAGGCCGCTTACTGCCTTATCAAATTGAGCCATAAAAGTGGCTTACATTTCTATGACTTGCTTAGACTGTTTCTAAATAGTCAATATCATTCCTTTAAGCCGAAACCATTTCTATCTTTTGGTACTTTTGCGTAAATAAATCTGATCAATAATGAGCGAATTTAAACAAACCTTTAACTCATCACTGGGAAAGAAGCTGATAATGGCTTTAACTGGCTTGTTTTTGTGTACTTTTTTAATTGTGCACCTGGGCGGTAACCTTTTACTATTTAAAAGCGACCAGGGCTTTGCATTTAACAGCTACGCAAATTTCTTAACGCATTTTCCACCTATAGAAGTTATAGCCTATTTGCTGTACCTGTCTATTATTGTACATGCTGTTTATGCCCTGGTGTTAACTATTAAAAACCGCAGGGCAAGGCCGGTAGGCTATGCCATCCAACCCAAGTCGGATGCTTCATGGTCATCAAAAAACATGGGCTTGCTGGGTTCTATCCTGCTGTTGTTCATTGTAATACACATGGGCGATTTTTGGTTTACCTACAAGTACAACAACGTGCTGGGCTTTAAAGAGTATCGTACCAACCTTGCTACAAACGAAACAACAGTATCTGACTACAAACCTGAAGTTGCCGATTTTGAAAGATCGATATCTACAGAGAACAATGTAGAGATAGTGCGTGTAAAAGATTTGCATGCACGTATCCAAAGCAGCTTTAGCCATTTATGGTATGTTGCATTTTATGTAATTGCAATGGGCGCGGTATCATTCCACCTGCTGCATGGCTTTCAAAGCGCGTTCCGTACACTGGGTTGGGTGCATAAAAAGTACACGCCTATTGTTTATTTCTTCGGTACATGGTTGTTTGCGGTAGTTATACCAATAGGCTTCGCCTTAATGCCGATTATATATTATCTGAAGAGTTTATAAATACGTAGAGAATGGTTGATTACGTGAATGGAGAATAGTTTAGCCACTCACCCAATCAACCGCTCACCACTCACTAAATATGAAGAAATGAGTTTAGATGCTAAAATTCCGCAAGGCCCATTAGCCGAAAAATGGAGCAAGCATAAATTTAATTTAAAGCTGGTTAACCCTTCCAATAAGCGTAAGTACGATGTTATTGTTGTAGGTACAGGTTTAGCCGGCGCATCAGCGGCGGCATCACTGGCCGAGCTTGGTTATAACGTTAAATCATTCTGCTTCCAGGATAGCCCGCGCCGTGCGCACTCTATTGCTGCACAGGGTGGTATTAACGCTGCTAAAAATTATCAAAACGATGGTGATAGCGTTTATCGCCTTTTTTACGACACTATTAAAGGTGGTGATTACCGCGCCCGCGAAGGCAACGTTTACCGCCTTGCAGAGGTATCAGTAAACATCATAGACCAATGTGTTGCACAAGGCGTGCCATTTGCCCGCGAATATGGCGGCTTGCTGGATAACCGTTCGTTCGGTGGTTCGCAGGTATCACGTACATTTTACGCACGTGGCCAAACAGGGCAGCAGTTACTATTGGGTGCGTACTCGGCATTAAACCGCCAGATCCACCTGGGTAAAGTAAAAATGTACACCCGTACCGAAATGCTTGATGTGGTTGTTATTGACGGCCACGCAAAAGGTATTGTTACCCGTAACTTAAAAACCGGCGAAATTGAAACGCATACAGGCCACGCAGTGCTATTGGCAACCGGTGGTTATGGTAACGTTTTCTACCTGTCTACAAACGCTATAGGTAGTAATGTAACGGCAGCATGGCGCGCCCACAAACGTGGTGCTTACTTTGCTAACCCTTGCTATACACAAATTCACCCAACCTGTATCCCGGTTACCGGCGATCACCAGAGCAAGCTTACGCTGATGTCTGAGTCGTTACGTAACGATGGCCGTGTTTGGGCGCCAAAAACGGTTGAAACAGCACAAAAACTCCAAAAGAAAGAGATCACCGCTTCCGATGTAAAGGAAGAAGACAGGGATTACTTCCTGGAAAGAAAATACCCATCATTCGGTAACCTTGTACCGCGTGATGTGGCTTCACGTAACGCCAAAGAAATGTCTGACGAGGGCAAGGGTGTAGGTACAACCGGTTTAGCCGTTTATCTGGACTTTGCCGAAGCGATACAACGTTTAGGCGAAGATACCGTACGGGCTAAATACGGTAACTTGTTTGACATGTACCTGCAAATTACTGACGAGAACCCGTACAAGCAACCAATGCGTATTTACCCTGCCGTGCACTATACCATGGGCGGCCTTTGGGTTGATTATAACTTAAGCACCAACGTACCGGGCTTATATGCCATGGGCGAATGTAACTTTAGCGACCACGGTGCAAACCGCCTTGGTGCATCAGCATTAATGCAGGGCTTATCTGACGGGTACTTTGTGATCCCTTACACACTGGGCGATTATCTGGCTACCATCGGGCCTAAGCCTGTTGATAAAAACCACCCTGCCTTTGAAAAAACCAAGCAGGATGTAATTGCATATAACAACAAGTTACTTGCCCTAAAGGGAAATAAAACAGTTGTTGAATACCACCGCGAGCTTGGCCACATTATGTGGGAGTATTGCGGAATGGCACGCACCGAAGAAGGTTTGACCAAAGCGAAAGGCCTTATCAAAGAATTGAAAGCCGATTTTTGGAAGAATGCTATTGTAACAGGCGAAAATGAAGAAGTAAACGCAGCCCTTGAAAGAGCCGGCCGTGTAGCTGATTTTATTGAGCTTGGCGAATTGATGGTTACCGACGCGTTAAACCGCCGTGAATCATGCGGTGGCCACTTCCGCCTGGAGTCGCAAACGGAAGAAGGCGAAGCCTTACGTGATGACGACCACTTTGCTTTTGTATCGGCATGGGAATATACCGGTGAAAACCAGGAAGAAGTGCTGCACAAAGAAGAGCTGATTTTTGAAAATGTTAAGTTAACACAACGTAGTTATAAATAGAGAATGGTTGCTTGAGTTGAATAGTGAATGATTAAAACCATTCACCCCTTAACTTAAGCAACTACTCACTAATCTCAAAACAATGAGTGGACACATGAACCTGACGCTGAAAGTATGGCGCCAAAAAAACACACAAACACCGGGCAAGTTTGTGACCTATAAGGCCGAAAATATTTCGCCGGATATGTCGTTTCTGGAAATGCTTGATGTGGTGAACGAAAGCCTTACCCGCAAAAACGAGGAGCCTATTTATTTTGATCATGACTGCCGCGAGGGTATTTGCGGTTCTTGTTCATTATATATCAACGGACATCCGCACGGGCCTAAAAAAGCTATTACAACCTGTCAGTTGCACATGCGTACCTTTAGCGATGGTGAAACCATCACTATTGAGCCATGGCGTTCGGCCGCGTTCCCGATCGTAAAAGATCTGGCAACAGATCGTTCCGCTTTCGACCGCATCCAGCAGGCCGGTGGTTACGTATCGGTAAATACCGGTGGTGTACCCGATGCCAATATCATCCCTATCCCGAAGGTGATTGCTGATGAGGCTTTTAACTCGGCTACCTGTATTGGTTGCGGAGCCTGCGTTGCCGCTTGTAAAAATGCATCGGCCATGCTGTTTACTTCAGCAAAAATCACCCAGTTAGGCTTGTTGCCACAGGGCCAGACAGAGCGTTACAGCCGCGTACAAGCTATGGTTGCCCAAATGGACGAAGAAGGTTTTGGTAACTGTACCAATACCGGCGCCTGCGAAGCAGAATGCCCTAAAGAGATCAGCCTGAACAATATCGCGTTCATGAACAATGATTTCTTCAGCGCCAAACTATTCCGTGAAGAGCACGCGCATGACCACGCCGGCGGCGAATAATTGATAATACGCTATTCTACAAAATAAAAGCCCGATTGCAAATGCAGCCGGGCTTTGTTATGAAAGGCATCTCAGCCTTATATTTTCTTAATTGCAGTTAACAAGTCTGTTGCTTCCGGTTGTTTTTCAAACGATTGTACCAGTTGACCATTTTTGCCGTAAATGGCCACAAATGGCGTATGCTGAAGCTTGTAAAAGCGTTGCACGGTGTATGTATAACCTTCGGTACCTAAAATAAAGTTTGGATATGCTTTTAATCCGTAATCGTTCTCAAAGGTTTTTACCATACGTATATCGGTAAACGTTATCATTACCACCTGTATGTTTTTAAACTTAGCCATAGATGGCTTCATATCATTGATCAGTTTTTGGCAATGAGGGCAGTCCGGCGCAAAGTAGATGATCATTACCGGCTTGTTCTTTTCCAGGTCTGCTGGGGTCCGTATCTGGTCTTTAGTTGTAGTTATTTTATACGGGGGGATGGTAAGCGGTATCACTTGCTTTTGAGTTTGAGCTTGCGTGCATGCAAAACCGGCTATTACCGCAAATAATAAAAATATAAGTTTCTTCATTTGTTTTATCGTCATTGAGGGTGTTAATTAAGCCTCCAGCAGTTCAAGCTGCCAGGCAATATGTTCTTCGGTTACAGGGAATAACGCATTATTGCGTATTGTATGATATACCGCATTAAATATTTCATTATAATCGCCCTTCTGCGAAGGTACAGTTTCGGTGCTTTTTTGATTATCTACCCCTACTGTTATTAATTGCCCCTCGTTGCCTGCCGGCTCAATGCCATAAGCCGGGTCGGTTGGCATCATACCTTTGTCCAGCTGTGCTTCCTGTACATCGCTGCGGTTTTTAATGAAACTGCCTAAGGTACCGTTTATCCAGAACCCCGGGGTATCTCCCGCAATTTGCAGGCCCGATGTTAAATAAACGTTGAGTTGATTAGGGTATATTAAATGATAATGGAAATAATCGGGCACTTCAGATCCTTCGCGATAAATACCCGTGGTTTTATGGAAGGAGATAGGTTTACCAAATAACGCGATGGTATTATCAATTAAATGCGCCCCAAGGTCGTATACCAAACCACCGGCCGGTACACCTTTGGTTTCCTTAAATGATTTTACACCAATTGCCGCCTTATATCTGTCCATCCTAAAGGTAACCTCTATCAGATTACCCAGGCGGCCGCTTTCTATTACTTCTTTGGTAGATAAAAACCCACTGTCGTACCGACGGTTTTGATAAACCATCAGGTGTTTGTTTAACCTGCGGGCGGTATCAAAAAGCTCTTTAACCTGGGCAGATGTTGCCGCAGCAGGCTTTTCAAGCAGTACATGTTTACCTGCTTTCATGGCCATCATAGCATGCTCGTAATGCAGGTTGCTTGGCGTGTTTACAACAACCAGCTCAACCTCATCATCATTCAGCAGTTCATCAATGGTGTTATACCCAACAATATCCGGGTATATATGAGCAGCTTTTTTTTCGTGGCGTTCAACAATCCCCTTTAATTTAAAACCGGGGTTGGTACTAATGAATGGGGCATGAAAAATCCTGCCCGACATGCCGTAGGCCATTAAGCCTGTAACTATTGGTGCTGCCATCTATTTATATGATGCCCGTTTAGGGCGATTGGTTTAATTATCAAATTATTATTCATCTGCAGCTCCTATGGGCGAGCCATCGGGCATTGGTAATGATGGTTCAGGTTTAAACTTATCCGGAGTTTGCTCAAACAGTTTTATCTGCGATAAGCCAAACATCAGGTTTGCTTTTGTACTGCCAGTGGTGGTTTTAACTGCACCCTGCATGTATTGTTTAAGGTCGCTTATTTCCATCAGGGCAATACCGCGTACATTCTCGGCCGCATTGGTATTGGCTGCCAAAGTTAACAACTTCTTTAACGTTAAATTGTTCACCATTCGTTGTAATTCGCCTTTATAGCCGGTGGGTTGCGGGGCTTTCCAGGTTTGTGCTACCAATTTATTTAAAACTGGCAACAAGCCGGGTTGTGCACTATTGCGGGCCTGGTATTCAATTAAACGGGCGGCGCGTTCGGGGTTTAGCATAAATGATAGGGTTGTACCCGCCGCCGATTCTGCCGACGCTATCGGATCAAAAGTTACGCCTGTACGTGCTTTAAATGTTTCGCGCGTGCGTGGGAAACCCACGGGCCTTGGCGGTATCATTTCTATCAGTTTTTCGGGCAGGGCTAAAGCATCGGGCGTTAACGTAGCCATTAATGCATCAAATGCTTTCCACTGTTCTGTCGGCGATATAAATTTAGTGACGGTTTGCCCGTCGCTTTTCAATGCAAAGGTATAATACAAGCCGCCCAGCACTTTTGAGGTTGCCTCTACCTGATACCGGTGTATCAGGTACATAGGCACTAAAACCTCTTCAATACTAGCCATTGGCGCATCCGGCCTGATCGCTTTTACCGAAAAATTATCCAATATGTGTTTACGCAACAGCATCAGTCGGTTCAGCTCGTCGGGCGCGCTGGTTCCGTTATCCCATAAATGCGCGTAAGGGTGCGCACCACCAGGTGTGCGGGCGTCATCGTCTGATATAAACTGGTGCCCCTGTTTAATGGTTTCGGCAATAATGCCCTTTAACGCCTTATCTTCATCAACTCCTTTTGCAAAGTCCTGGTAACCATAAAGAATAGCACGCTTATCGTAGGGGCCAATTTCGGTTGTATAGGCTTTACTTAAATCAATAGTGCCATCGGTATTAAGCGTTACAAAAGGTGGCGGATAATCCATTACGCTGGCTCTGTTATTTACACTTGCCGCAAAATTATGCTGCAGGCCCAGGGTGTGGCCCACCTCGTGCGCCGCAAGCTGGCGCAAACGGGCAACCGCTAATTTCAACATTTTATCGCTTACGGGTTTGCCGTCCTCATAAGGTTGCACAAAACCTTCGGCCAGTAAAAAGTCCTGCCTGTCGCGTAACGATCCTAGTGAAACCTGCCCTTTAATAATCTCGCCGGTACGCGGGTCGGTAATTGATGCACCGTATGACCAGCCCCTTGTAGAGCGGTGTATCCATTGTATAATATTATAACGTACATCCATTGGGTCGGCGCCCTCCGGCAATAATTTCACCTGGAAAGCATCCTGGTATCCGGCGGCTTCAAATGCCTGGTTCCACCATGATGCACCTTCAATTAATGCACTGCGTACCGGCTCGGGTGCGCCGCGGTCAACATAATAAACAATGGGTTTAACCGGCTGGCTAAGAGCGGCGGTGGGGTCTTTTTTCTCCAGCCGGTGGCGGGCCAGGTAGCGTTTGGTTATGGGCTCGTCTATCGGCGTGGCGTAATCCATATACTCAATATTAAAATAACCCGAGCGCGGGTCAAACTTCCGCAGTTTATAGTTTGCATCGGGCAGTTTAATAAATGAGTGGTGCATGCGCACAGTAACCGCATCAGCATCGGGTGTTACCGAATTAATTTCGGCACCGGTTCCCTTACCGGCTAATGTAACAATAGCCTCAAATTCGGAGTTATCCGGGAAGCTTTTTGTATTGGGCAAGTAAATAGCAGAGCGGTTCTCGTCAGGATTATAGTTGCCCTGGCCTTTTAATCTGTCGGCTAATTTATGGCTATCGCGAAGCAAAAAAGAAGTAATATCGATAAGTGCTTTATCGCCATCTGTAGCAACAACGGCAAACCCATATATGGCCGATTGTGCAAAGGCTTCTTCTACAGATTTACGTTCATCGGCATTGGTGCTGTTTGCCCTGTAACTATAATTAGGTTGTATCAATAATACCTTGGGGCCTATTTTAATAAACTTAACGATACGGCTATCGCCTATTTGCCCGCGGTCTAACCCCAGATCGTTTGAGCCAACTCCCGAGGGAAGAGAGTTTACATACAGAAACTCCTTATCAAACCCATCAATCTCCAGGTAAATCTTGCCGGTTTTATTATCCCAGTAAAAGTTAAAATAACCGCTGTATTTGGTTAAGCCCTGTACTTTGGCCTGGATATTATCATCTGCTTTTTGGGCCTTAAGTAGTGGTGAACAAAGCAGGATTAAAAAAACAAGGAGTAACGTTTTTTTCATAAGGCTGAGGGTTAGTTTGCTAAAATTATTGTTTTTAACGGCCTTATGCAAATTGGTAAAAATAAAAAAGGGACAGGCTTTACGCCCATCCCTTCATCTTTATAAAAGATCAGCTTATTTCATGCTTTTTTGGATTGCTTCAATTTTAGCTAAGTGCATTTTAACTGCAGGCAGGGTTTTGGTAGCAAAAGCCATTAAATCGGCATCTTTACAATTTTTAGAAGCATCTTCTAACATCGATGCTACTTTTTTGTGCCCGTCAACCATGGCATCAACATAGGCTTTGTCAAAATCTTTACCTGTTTTTGCAGCAAGATCGGCAGCCATTTTCTGGTGATCGGCATCAGGTGCAGTTGGTAGTGTGATGTTTTTAGTTTTTGCTATAGCCATCAGTTCTTCGTTAACTTTGGTATGGTCGGTAACCATCATAGCGCCAAACTCCTTAACCTGTGGGTTCACTGCCTTTTCTGAAGCTAATTTACCCGCAGCAACTTCGGCCATGCCTGCGTTTGCTGCATCGGTAGCAAATTTTGCATCGTTAGCATCTACAGCTATACCTGTAGAGCCATTGGTGGTAGTGTCTTTAACCGCGTTTACACTGTCGGCGGTTTCTTTACTGTCTTTTGCGGCATTGTTACATGCCTGGAATGATAGGGCTGCAACAGCCATCATTGCCACTAAACTTAATTTTTTCATCTTAGATAGGTGTTTTTTAGTTTTTATATTATTAGTTAACAAACTTTACGCCGTTTGGTTTTCGGATCAACACTTAATAAGTGCGTGTTAAAATTTTGCTTGCTGTTGTTATACCTTAAAGTTTTATTATTTTTGACAACATAAATCAATCGATATGAATTTTCCTGCAGAGTTAAAATACACCAGCGATCACGAGTGGATAAGAGTTGAAGGCGATGAGGCTTACATTGGTATAACCGAGTTTGCCCAGGGCGAATTAGGCGACATTGTTTACATAGATATTAATACTGTTGGCCAGGACGTTACCAAAGAATCTGTTTTTGGCACCGTTGAAGCCGTTAAAACCGTATCAGACCTGTTTATGCCTATTGATGGTACCATACTTGAGGTGAACAAACAACTGGATAGCCAGCCCGAGCTGGTTAACTCTGACCCATATGGCGCTGGATGGATGGTTAAGATAAAAATTAGTAACCCTGCCGATGTTGAGAAACTTTTAGATGCAGATGCTTACAAAGGCGTTATTGGCCAATAAGTTTAAATGAAACAAACACTAAAATATTACGGGCCTGCAATTTTGTGGGCCCTGTTTATTTTACTCATATGTGCCATACCGTTTGGTAGCATTGGCAACTCTCCCCTGTTTTTCCCGGGGTTTGATAAGCTGGTGCATTGCGGCGTGTTCTTTGTGCTATCCGTTCTGTATTGCTGTGGCAGTATCCGTAAATGGAATACCCCCAGCATCCGGATAGAGATTGCCATGAAAAACACCATTGTGCTGATCAGCTACGGTGCCTTAATAGAGGTATTGCAATCAAAAGTTTTTACCTGGCGCAGCGGCGATTGGAACGATTTGCTTGCAGATACTATTGGTTCATGTATGGGAATATTCGCGGTATTGTTAACCAGTAATGCCATCAATCATGAAAACAGTTAAATACTTATCCGTGGCTTTACTCATCACTATGGCGCTAGCATCGTGCGGCATCTTTAAAAAGGACTGTAATTGCCCGCACTTTAGCAACGCAAAGGCTATTAAAACCCACACGCACCTCACGTAAAATAAAACCCTTCTTCAAAACTTTACTCAAACAACACAATCTCCTTATTTGGATTTGTTATAAATAAGCTTACATTTGTAATCTAATTTTACGCAAATGACGCTTGAACAGCTTGGAGTAGGAGAAACAGGAATAGTAAAGGAATTTACCGATCTTGAAATGTCTGTAAAGCTGATGGAGATGGGTTGCCTTCCGGGCGAATCTGTCAGGGTTTCCCGTATTGCGCCGCTTGGCGACCCTATCGCTATCCATGTTTCGGGCTACCAGCTAAGTTTGCGCAGATTTGAAGCATCCACCATAATTTTGCAATAGCACATCTATAACACTTGAAAGCCGATATCAGAGTAGCGCTTGTAGGAAATCCAAATACCGGTAAATCGACACTCTTTAATGCACTAACCGGGTTAAATCAAAAGATAGGAAACTTTCCGGGTGTTACCGTTGATAAAAAAATTGGTTACAGCCAGCTTCCTGACGGGCGCCGCGCCGAGATCATCGACCTTCCGGGCACCTACAGCCTTTATCCTAAAAGCAAGGACGAATCTATTGTATTTTCTGTACTGGCCGAAAAAGCCACTGAGCTTACGCCCGATCTGGTTATCGTCATCGTTGATGCCACCAACCTTAAGCGTAACCTGCTTTTATATACTCAGGTTGCCGACCTGAAGATCCCGGTTATCATTGCCTTAAACATGATGGACCAGGCAAAAAAGGCAAAAATAGAAATTGACGTAGAACTGCTTTCGCAGCGTTTGGGCGTACCCATTGTACCTGTATCGGCACGTAAGCTGGAAGGGATAGAGCAACTAAAAAACATTATATCATACGCCAATAAGTTTGCTTTGCAGGTGGATAGCATTGATGTAAAAACCATTGCCCCGGCATTAATAGCAGATATAAGCGAAGAAATAGATACAGACAACCCGTACTTTGCCCTGCAACTGGCGCACCAGCACGAAACCTTAAAATTTTTAACACCGGCCCAAAGCAACCGCATAGAGGAACTGGAGCACAAACATTCCTTCCACTCACAAAAGGCACAGGCTACAGAAACCATTGCGCGCTACAACTACATTAACGATGTGTTGTACGACACCGTGCACACGCCCGTAACCGCGCATGATGAATCGGTTAGTAACAGGATAGACAAGATATTAACACACCGGGTGTTCGGCTTTATTATTTTCATGGGCGTATTGCTGTTCATGTTCCAGTCGATATTTGCCTGGTCGGCGTACCCCATGTCGCTGATTGAAGACCTTTTTGTTTGGATAGAAGGTGGCCTGCGCAGCGTATTGCCCGGCGGCCCGCTTGCCAACCTGCTGATAGATGGTGTTGTAGCCGGCCTAAGTGGCGTAATAGTATTTATCCCACAAATAGCCATCCTGTTTGCCTTTATCTCCATACTGGAAGATACGGGCTACATGTCGCGCGTTACGTTTATGATGGATAAAATTATGCGGAAGGTTGGCCTTAATGGCAAATCGGTAGTACCGCTGATAGGTGGCTTTGCCTGCGCCGTTCCATCCATTATGAGTACCCGAACCATCGAGAACTGGAAGGATAGGATGATCACCATTATGGTAACGCCATTGGTAGCCTGCTCTGCCCGTTTACCGGTTTATACTTTGCTTATTTCGCTTGTAGTACCCCATAAAAACGTTTGGTGGATATTTAACCTGCAAGGCCTGGCCTTAACCGGGATGTATGTATTAAGCCTGGTATCGGCCGTTATTGTGGCTTACATAATGAAATTTGTATTGAAAGCCCGCGAACGCGGTTACTTTATTATGGAACTGCCCGTTTACCGCATGCCCAGATGGAACAACGTATTGTTTTCGATGTATGAGCGTTCCAAAACATTTGTGCTGCAGGCGGGTAAGGTTATCATTGCGGTATCGGTAATTTTATGGGTTTTATCATCATACGGGCCGGGCAACAGGTTCGAAAAAATAGAGCAAACTTATAACCAGCCTCAATACACCAAAACTATGACGCCCGATAGCCTGGCGCGTGTTATATCAACAGAAAAGCTGGAAAACTCATACGCCGGTGTTTTAGGCCACACTATAGAGCCTGTTATTAAGCCCTTAGGTTTCGATTGGAAGATAGGTATCGCATTGATTACATCTTTTGCCGCGCGCGAGGTATTTGTGGGTACTATGGCCACTATTTACAGTGTAGAGGGCGATGCCGACAAGATAGACTCGGTACAGGACAAGATGCGTAACGCCAAAAACCCGCAAACCGGCCAGCCCGTGTTTACGCTGACGGTAGCCTTTTCGCTGATGATGTTTTATGCCTTTGCCATGCAATGCGCCAGCACTGTTGCTGTGGTGTACCGCGAAACTAAAGACTGGCGCTGGCCAGCCGCACAATTTGCCTACATGACTACGCTGGCTTACGGGGCTGCGTTTTTAGTTTATCATCTTTTAAAGTAGCCGATAAGCCTACCCTAAATTCGCCTTGAAAAAATCAATGGTACGCTTCCAGGCAAGCTCTGCCGCTGCTTTGTCATAACGTGGCGTGGTATCATTATGGAAACCATGGTTGGCCCCTTCGTATATAAAGGCTTCGTATTTTTTGCCATTTGCTTTTAAGGCGGCTTCATATGCCGGCCAACCGCCGGTTATGCGTGTATCAAGCGATGCGTAATGCAATAGTAGCGGCGCCTTAATTTTAGGTACATCTTCTGTAACAGGCTGGCTTCCGTAAAAAGGGACGGCTGCCGCCAGGTCGGGAATGCGTACAGCCATCATATTGGCAATACCCCCGCCATAACAAAATCCAACCACACCAACTTTGCCATTGCAATCTTTATGGTTTTTGAGGTAGTTGTATGCGTCAATAAAATCCTGCTCCATTTCACCCTTGTCGCGCGTGGCCTGCATTTCGCGGCCTTTATCGTCGTTACCAGGGTAGCCGCCAAGCGGGGTTAAAGCATCGGGTGCAAGCGAGATAAACCCGGCCAGTGCCGCGCGCCTTGCCACATCTTCAATATAGGGGTTCAGGCCCCGGTTCTCATGAACAACAATGATACCGCCCAGTTTTGTTTTCGCATCCACCGGTTTTGATAACAGCCCTTTGATATTCCCGCCACCTTTTGGAGATGCGTAGGTAATATATTCTGATTTTAAACGCGGGTCGTCTGCTTTAACCTGGATATTTTCCTTGTAATCGGGCATCAGGAAACTCATCAGCGCGGGTACGGTTAGCCCACCCACCGCATACAGGGAAAGCTTTTCCATAAATGCGCGCCTGTTTAGGCGGCTATGCGCATAATCATCATACAGGTCAAACACTTCCTGTTTAATATCTTCTTTTTTTATCTGGCTCATAGCAAAAGGGCTTTACTCAAATTTAAACATTCGTTGCAATGCTGCTGGCATCCCATTTGTAACAGTGTGGTTACCGCCAATGTTTTAATAAACAGCATGTTAGTTTGGGTTTACTTTCAGCCAGCCGGTAATACTCATTCTTGGTAAATGGGTTAACAAAACCTCGTGTTCCAGCTCGGTGCTTTTAAAAAATACACTTTTACCCGCATTAGGTGTAATATCCCGCGAACCGCCATCCTGGTAAATGCGCAGCTCGCCACCATCAACTTCGGCATTTAAGTAAATGATCATGGAGAATGCCCGGGTGCCGTTCTGCTTAAAATTATCGAGGTGCCGTTTGTAGAAACTCCCCTTTTCGTAAAGCGTGTAATGAAACTCATAGCCGGTAATGCCGGTATAACAGCTGCTGTTCAGGTAACTTACAAAGCTATCCATCAGGTCAAAAAAACTGTTTTCATGAACATCGTTATGGATGCGGTCTAACCAGTAAATTTTATCGCTCCGTACCAATTTATTATGGTTAACTAACAGGCTGTTACCGGTACCGGCAGCAAGCAGTTTATTACCGGCATGCAGCGTAGTAATATTATTTACCAAATGCGCCGCCAAAGCTTTGCTGACAAAGTTTTTAACTGTGCCGATGTTCGTAGCCAGGTAATTGTCTATGAGTTCATTAAATATGATTTCCAATTGTGGTAAGGTACGCTTAATAAACCCGGAGATGGTGTTTAATGAAAATATAGTGGTGATAGATAACAATGCGCCCGCCGGGTTGTTACATAACTATACATTTGAGGATATTTACAGTTATGGAAATTAAACGAATTGGCTCACAGCCATCAGGCAAAGGCCCCGCAGAATATTTTACTGGAACAGTACGCATCGACCCGCTTTTTGCACCACCCGAGCCTGCACGTGTGGCTATGGCACTGGTTACATTTGAGCCGGGCGCACGTACCGCATGGCATACCCACCCGCTTGGGCAAACACTTATTGTTACCGTCGGTAGCGGCCGTGTACAACGCGAAGGCGGACCAATAGAAAAGATTAGCCAGGGCGATGTGGTTTGGTTTGCACCAAATGAAAAACACTGGCACGGGGCATCGGCCACCACTGCTATGAGCCATATTGCCATACAGGAAAAGCTAAACGGCTCGCCGGTTGACTGGATGGAACAGGTTACGGACGAAGATTATAATAAACAGCAGGCATAAAAGCGTGCCTTATAAAAAGTTTTCCAGCTGAAACATCGTCGAAGCTAAAAGAAAGCCTAATAGCTTTTCCGGGCCGGGACCAGGTATCTGTAATGCGGGCTTTTCGGTAACCTTTTTCCAGATAGAGTAACCGCCGTATATAAACATACATCCTATAAAAACATAAACCCATACCGGGATATTACGCCCGGCAATGATCAGGTACATGTAGGGCAGACTAAAACTTACTGCCGCAAATAGCACAATGGTAATAATGGGTTTCTTTGCGCGCAGGTTTCTTAACAGCAGCCCAATAAAGGTAAAAAAGGATAGCTTGCTCACTAAATAAAGGCTGCCGAGCAACAGGGGGTCAACATCGTGCTTATCGCCTAAGGCAATTATCCAGTTTTTTAAAAGGGTAAGGTACTCGGTCATTAAATGCAAATTATGAATAACATTTACTTAACGGTAATTTACAAAAAATAGCGTGTTATTTTTTGTTTAGCGTTTGTTTTCTTTTCGCGCTTAAATATTTACGTACTGGGATATCATAAACCACCATAACCAAATAAGCAAAACCCACTAAAAGCACCATGCTTGTTATAATAATAATGGCCAGTTGGCCTGTGCCCGGTTTACGTGCCACATAGTAATTAGCGAATATCCATATTACAGCGTAATGGGTCATATACAATGGGTACGAGATGTCCCCAGAAAATATGCAAAGCTTTTTAAGCCCAGGCGTGAGTACTGCACCGGCACCCAAAGCAACCAATAATGGGAAATAAAAAATCACAACCAGTGGCTCGGTTAGCCAGTTCCATTTGCCAAAGGGCATTAAAAACGCCAGCATCAGCAATACGGCAATGCCCATAAAGCCAAGTTTGTTTTTGATGATCCAGTTGCGCCGGTAAATAAGCAGCCCCGCTAAAAATGAGTAACAGATACGCGCGCAGCCATCCCAAAAGTTACCCTTACCCCAGCCGCCCATAATATTGCCTGCACTGTAGCTAACATAGCAAAGCGCCAGGGCTGCAAGTATGGTTAATAAAATAAGCCAGCCTCGTTTTACGCGGAACAATATAAAGCCGTAAAAAATATTAGCCACATATTCCCAAAACAACGACCACGCTGGCGCATTGAAACCAAATTGGTTAAAAGCACGCTCGGGCATTACCGGGGAGGGGATAAGCAATATAGAGCACAAAAATATCAACGCGGTTTTACCCACGCTGTACAAACCCGTCGGACTAACAAAAGGGTCGAATAAAAATGCGAGCAACCCCAATATCGAGCCGAAAATAACCAGCGGGTGCAGCCGGATGATCCTTGACTTAAAAAACTCCAATACGCCCATTTTGCCAATCCGGTCGTCATAAGCATACCCTATAACAAAGCCGGACAGGCAGAAAAAGAAATCGACCGCCAGGAACCCGTGCCCTATAAAATCCTGGCTGTAATCAGAATAAGCTACCTCCATAAAATGGAAACACACAACAGATAGGGCGGCAATCCCCCTTAAGCCATCTAATATCTCGAAGTGTTGTTTGGTTTTCAGGATTTCGGGGCTTAGCTTTTGTTGTGTCATTGTTCTTTTTATACGGGGTCTGTTGTTTCCAAGAATAACAAATAATAACGACTTATTGTAAATTTTTAATAAGATAGGGATACAGTTAGGCACACTCATTCAAAAACAAATACTTATTCTTGTTTATCATGAACAATAAAAGCACCCGCTTTTTAGCATTTATTATCGGCTGTGTAATTTGTCATTCAGCCGTATCTGTTTCCGCACAAAAAGCAAGCTCCAAAACTACCGGCCAAACACCAAAAATTGTAAACATTGTTAATTTTATCCGGTTGCTTGAGCCGCGCGACCCGGCCATAACAGAAGACGTGCTTTACCAAACCGTGGTTAAGCAAATAGCCATCATGAATAAGTATAAGCTGGGCGGCACTTTTTTATTACAGTACGATGCCCTGATAGATCCTCGTTACCAAAAGCTGCTTAAGGCATTACCCCGGGGTTCTTTTGAAATAGGCGCCTGGTGGGAGATCCCGCAGCCGCAGGTAGAAAAAGCCGGGCTGAAATGGCGCGGCCGCTACCCCTGGGACTGGCGCGCCAACATTGGGTTTTCTACCGGGTACACCCCAAAAGAGCGCGAAAAACTGGTGGATGTTTACATGGCCGCTTTTAAAAAAATATTTGGTTATTATCCAAAATCGGTAGGGTCATGGTTTATTGATAGCTATAGCCTTAATTATATGTATCAAAAATACCATATCGTAGCATCGAGCAACTGCAAGGACCAATATGGTACAGACGGCTACACCCTATGGGGCGGATACTGGAACCAGGCTTACTATCCAAGCAAGATAAACTCCTACATGCCGGCCCAGCACGAGGCTAACCAGATTCCCGTCCCTATATTCCGGATGCTGGGCAGCGACCCTATCCGCCAATACGACAATGGCCTTGGCACAACGCGCCAGGGCGTGGTAACGCTTGAGCCTGTTTATAAATTTGGCGGTGGCGATTCTACCTGGGTAAACTGGTTCTTAAAATCATTTACCGGGGATAAGGCTTTAGGTTTTAATTACACCCAGGCCGGCCAGGAAAATTCCTTTACCTGGGATGCCATGGCTAAAGGCTTTGAGATACAAATGCCACTGCTTGCCCGTTTACGTAACGAACATAAAATACGATTGGAAACCATGGAACAATCGGGCATGTGGTTTAAAAAGAAGTATAAAGTTACACCTGCAACCTCATTTACCGTAAGTAAGGACATAGCGGGAAGCGACCTTAAAACAGCCTGGTTTAACAGCCGTTTTTACCGCATAAACCTTTTGTGGGAAAACAACACTCTGCGCATCCGCGATTTGCATTTGTTTAATGAAAACTTTCCTTCGGCCTATCATACTAAGGTTGCTACATCAAACGAATGCTCCTTTTTTACCCTCCCGGTTATTGATGGCTATATTTGGAGCAAGCCTAACCAAATTGCAGGCATGCGCCTAAAGGCGATAGTTGATGGGCAGGAAATTTTATTAGCCGGGAAAGACCCGGTATACACCCATCCAACAGCCGGTTCGCTACACATATCGTGGCCGTTAACCTCTGTAGATGGCTCTCTTGAATTTGACCTGGATGAACGAAATTTAAAAATAAGGCTGCTGAGCGCAAAGCCCTGCAACTGGTTTTTCGACCTGAATACAGCCCCGGCAGCCGAACTGCCTTTCCAAAAAACAAGTGCTAAACAGCTTGATTGCCGTTTTGAAGGCATGGCTTATCATTTAAAAGCGGTTAAAGGCAGTTTTTCAACCCCAGGCAATGATGTTAAGCTAAGAATTACCCCTCAAATGAATATTATAAAGTTTAACCTGGCTGATATTACAAAGCAATAGCGTAATAAAGTGCCGGATTGGTTTTTCTGAAAGTGCCTTTTAAAGCATGGCCTATTTATATTATCTTGCGGTAAACATATAAAGCTGTTTTAATGCAAGAAATTTTACTGCTGTGCCTGGGGCTTATTCTCAGTGTTTCTTTCCTGGTGGTGGTGGCCAATAAAATAAAAATTGCCTATCCTATATTTTTAGTGATAGCGGGTCTTGCGTGCAGTTTTATCCCCGGCATCCCCAATATGCACATAGACCCCAACCTCGTGTTCCTGGTGATTTTGCCGCCCATATTGTATGATGCGGCTCAAAACACCTCGTGGAAGGCGCTTTGGAAATGGCGGCGTATTATCACCGTTATGGCATTGGGTTACGTGTTGCTTACGGCCACGGCCGTGGCTATTGTAAGCCATTTACTTATCCCCGGCTTTTCGCTGGCGCAGGGCTTTTTGCTGGGCGCTATCATCTCTCCGCCCGATGCTGCGGCGGCAACCTCTGTATTACGCTTTATAAAAATGCCCAAAGGGATAGTTGCCATTTTAGAGGGCGAAAGCCTGCTTAATGATGCGAGCAGCTTAACCATTTTCAGATTTGCGCTGGCGGCCATTATCAGCAGCAACTTTGCCTGGTACAATGCTGCGGGTGGCTTTTTAATCGTCACGCTTTCGGGTATTGCTATCGGGTTGGTTTTGGGGGTGGTATTTTATGCCATTTACCGCTGGCTGCCCACAAATTCAAACCTCGATATCACATTTTCGCTGGTACTGCCATACATCATCTACATTATTGCAGAAGATCTGCACTCATCCGGTGTGCTGGCTGTAGTAAGCGGGGGCTTGTTCATCTCTTACAAAAACCATTTTGTTTTAACGCATAGCAGTCGCTTAAAATCAAACGCAGTTTGGCCTTCCATTGTATTTATCCTTAACGCGGTTATCTTTTTCCTGATAGGCCTGCAGCTTACCGAAATTATAGGGGGCTTAAAAAACACATCTTTAAGTGATGCTTTTAAAATAGCATTGATCATTACCGTGGTTGTTATCGTAATAAGGTTGTTTGCGGGGCTATTTTCGGCCTGGTTTACGCGCTTTATCAGCCAATACATCACCGTGGCCCAGAGCAGGCCCGGATGGCGCAACCCACTTATAGTAAGCTGGACGGGTATGCGCGGTGTAGTTTCGCTGGCCTCGGCCTTATCCATTCCGCTTCTGCTGAATAACCAGCCATTTCCGCACCGCAACCTGATACTGTTTATAACCTTTGTTGTAATTATAGTAACGCTTGTTGGGCAGGGCCTAACCCTACCGTTTATTGTGCGCTGGTTAAAGCCCGAACCGCTTTCGGAAGACAAAACCGACGATCAGCAGTTACTCGAAATTGAAATAGCCCTTTTAACCCGGGCTGTTGAAGAGTTAGGCGAAAACTACCCCCTCGATCTTAAAAACAACCTGCTGTTGCAAAACAAGCTCGACTTGTTAAAAAACAAATTGAAATTGTATTCAGAATCGTGTGATAGTGAACATCAAAAAAAGGTTGTTAAAAAAATGATCACGCGTTTCAGGAGCATTGTATCGGCCATAATTGAGCAGCAACGGGCGGAGCTGCACCAGTTTCGCACCAAAGATAAGTTTGATGACGATGTGATCCGCCTGATAGAAAACCGCCTCGATCTGGAAGAAGAGGGGTTACAGGGAGAAGTGGATTAAACAGGTTTAACGCCTGCCAGCTCTACCCACACCGGGCCATGGTCGCTGGTTTTTTCCCAGCCACGTACGTTGCGGTCAACCCCGGCGGCCAAAAGTCGCTTATCCATATCGGGGCTCAGTAAAAAATGATCTATCCTTAAGCCGGCATCCCGGCCGTACGCATTACGGAAATAATCCCAAAAGGTATAGATCACCTTATCGGGGTTAAGCTTACGGATGGCATCCGTCCAGCCCTGATCAACCAGTGCCTTGAAAGCTACCCGCGTTTCCGGGCGAAAGAGGGCATCCTCTACCCAGCGTTCGGCTTTGTAAGCATCCAACTCGGTAGGTATGGCGTTATAATCGCCGGTTAATACAACAGGCTTGCCCGATGCCAGCAATTCGGCGGCGTGGGCGGTAAAGCGTTCAAACCAGCGCAGTTTATATTCAAACTTCGGGCCGGGGGCAGGGTTGCCGTTTGGCAGGTACAGGCAGCCAATGGTAATGCCGTTTACTTCGGCTTCAATATAACGGCTGTGGGTATCATCCGGGTCGCCGGGGAGGCCACGTTGGGTTTCTTTGATATCTAAATTACGCGCCAGTATAGCTACGCCATTCCAGCTTTTTTGCCCATGCCATATAGCATTGTAACCCGCATCCTTAATGGCCTGTTCGGGAAACTTTTCATCGGGCGCTTTCAATTCCTGCAGGCAGGCTACATCGGGCGCACTTTCTTCCAGCCAGCGCAACAGTACCGGCAACCGGCCATTTATCCCATTAACATTGTACGTAGCTATTTTCATCGTCGTGCGTTTTATTTTAATGCTTTGGCAATGGCTTCGTCTGTTACTTTGGCCATTATTTTATACCCTGCGGGGTTGGGGTGTACGCCATCAATGGTTAGGTCGGCACGCGTACCTTTTTTATCATCAACTAAAGGGCTGTAGTAGTCCAATAAGATCAACTTATTTTGGGCGGCATAAGCTGTTATCGCTTTATTCAGGCTTATTATTTTTTCTGCTGCCGGGAACCCTTTTCGCCATGGGTATTCATTGATAGGGACGTATGCACACAGTATGGGCGTAATTTTATGGATCCGGCATAGTTCTACCATCGATTTAACGTTATCTAAAATACGCTCGTTGGTTACATGCCCTGTTGTGCTTGCAATATCATTACTCCCGGCCAGTATAATTACAGCTTTGGGCTTAAGGGCTATTACATCCTGCTGAAACCGGAGCAATAGCTGAGGGGCAATCTGCCCGCCAATACCCCTGTTGATATAGTTTTTATGCGCTTCAAAATATTCGGGCAGGCGCGTTTTCCAGAACTCGAAGATCGAGCTCCCTAAAAACACAACGCGCTTTTCGTTGGGTGCAGGTGCCGGCAATGCTTTATTCTCGGCTTCGTAATGGCGCAGGTCGGCCCAGTCATCGCTAAAGTTTTCTTTTACAATAGCGGCGGGTGCTTTAGTAGCGGTGTCTGTTTGCGCATAAACCGATGCTGTTAATAATAACGCAGGTAAAAAGAGTGCAATTTTCATTTCTATGCGGTTGGTTGATGATTTTCAAATGTACATGCTCCGTTTAAAAAAGCAAGCATCCGGTAAAAATTTAGGTTGAGCTAATAAATAATTTTGCTTTAATTTATAGCTGCAATATGAGCCAGCAGTTATCCCCAAAAAAGTTCCTGAGTTTAACCGGTTATCAGTGGACCTGTATCCTGTACATTGCTGTAGCCGTTTTTTGCTGGCAGCTCAAATATTTCAGGCATATTGATAATAATTACATCATATTCCGTACATCGTTCTATCACTTCAGGGACCATATAAACCTATACCTAAACTACCCCAAAGAGTATTATGATGTGTACATATACGGCCCTGCATTTACCGTATTTATTGCCCCGCTTGCCTTAATGCCCGAGGGCTGGGGGTTCTTTTTTTGGGAGGTTGGCAACGCCGCTGCTTTTTTATGGGCTATTAATACTCTGCCTTTTACTAACCGCATTAAAACCATTATCCTGCTGCTTTGCGCTATCGAGTTTGCCAACTCCAGCCATTACATGCAGTTTAACCCCATTATAGCGGCCATTATTATATTAAGCTTTACCATGGTGAAGCGGCAAAAAGAACAATACGCTACACTGTTTACGGTGTTTGGTACGCTGATGAAGATCTACCCTATTGTTGGGGTAGCGTTCTTTGTATTCTCAAAAAACAAGGTTCGCTACATCATTTGGTCGTTTATTTGGCTGGCTATATTGCTTTGCCTTCCGGCGATTATCTCTGGGCCACAATTTTTAATACAAACCTATAAGGATTGGTTTGCGGCGCTATCTTCTAAAAACTTAACCAACCAAAGCCTCACCACCGGGTTCGACTGGTGCATGATGGGGGCTGCAAGGCGCTTGTTCCAGGATAGCAGTATCCCTAACTGGCCGTTCCTGCTGGGCGGAGCGGTAGTGTTTGGCGCAGCGCTGTTAAGGTTTAAACAATATGCCTGGCTAAAATTCAGGCTGCAGGTAATGTGTTCATTACTGCTGATGGTGGTCATCTTCAGTACCGCGTCTGAGCATCCTACCTTCATCATAGCAACCTCGGGGGCTGTTATTTACATCATGATGCAACAAAAGCCGTTTACACCATTTACTATTGTAATGTTGGTGCTGTTGCTGGTGGTAACCGGCCTGGGCCCATCAGATACTTTCCCGAAACCCGCCCGGGTTTGGATGCAGAACTATGCTATTAAAGCCTACCCGTGTATTATTATCTGGTTTAAAATAGCCTGGGAATTGCTATTTAAGGATTTCACGGCCGATAAATTACCCGACGGAACAAAAGAAGAGGCTTTGGCTTAGTCTTTCTTTCTCTTTTTAAATCTTTCGCTTAACAAACACTATTGAAGCTCACTTGTTCAATAAATGTTCAATGCAATCACACCTCAACAGCTGATAAGCGCTACCTTCCGACGGCGATTTTTAAAAATATTGAGATATTTATTCTATTTTAATATAGAATTTGCATAAATAAATCATTATTTTTCATAATTTACCAAGAAAATAAGCAAATATCAACATCTGCAATTGCAAATATTGATACAAACGGTTGCCAATTGTTAATTTTTTAATTGATTTAAGGGTTTTTTATGTACAAATCGCAACATTTTGAAAAATACAATCTAATAAATGGCGTGTGGGACGAGATGTACAACGAAAAAAGCGTCGTGCGCGATCATTATCAGAAAGTAATTGAATACCTGGCCAAAGAATCGCCGGATGACCTGAATAAAAAAGAAGAACTGGCCAAACGCTTGTTCATGACCCAGGGCATCACCTTTACCGTTTACAATAGCGGCGAGGGGATAGAGAAGATTTTTCCGTTTGATATCATTCCCCGGGTTATCACCGCTGCCGAATGGGATTTTGTAGAGAAGGGCATCAAGCAAAGGCTTACCGCGCTTAACCTTTTCCTGAAAGATATTTACCATAACCAGTTCATTGTAAAAGATGGGATTGTCCCGATAGATATTGTGTACTCGTGCCCGCATTTTTTGCGCGAGATGTACCAGCTGAACGTACCCTACGATGTGTATGTGCACATAGCCGGTATCGACCTGATCCGCGACCACGACGGCACCTTTTATGTGCTGGAAGATAACCTGCGCACTCCATCGGGCGTAAGCTACATGCTGGAGAACCGCGAGATAACCAAACGGCTGTTCCCCGACCTGTTGCCAAACTGCGGCGTACGCAGCGTTACCGAATATCCATCCATATTATACAAAAACCTGCTGTCGCTCTCGCCGAGGCAGATCAGCAACCCTACTATCGTTTTGCTTAGTCCGGGCATTTACAACTCGGCTTATTTTGAGCATACCACACTTGCCCGCTTAATGGGTGTGGAGTTGGTAGAAGGGCGCGACCTGGTAGTGAACAACCATAAAGTTTATATGAAAACCACCACCGGCCTGCAGCAGGTTGATGTAATATACCGCCGGGTAGATGATGACTTTTTAGACCCATTGGTATTTAACCCCAACAGCGTTTTAGGCGTAGCCGGGCTGATGGGCGCTTACCGAAAAGGCAACGTAGCTATTGTAAACGCCATTGGTAACGGTGTTGCCGATGATAAGGCCACCTATATCTACGTGCCGGATATGATAAGGTATTACCTGAACGAGGAACCTTTACTTAAAAACGTACCAACCCACCGATTGAGTAATGATGACGAGCGCGAGTTTGTTTTTAAGAACATCAACAGCATGGTGGTGAAAAAAACCAACGAAAGCGGCGGTTATGGTATGCTGATGGGCCATGCATCTACGGAAGAAGAAATAGAAAAGTATAAAAAAGAGATATTGAAAGACCCACGCAATTTTATCGCGCAGCCAACCATCAGCCTGTCGGCAGCGCCATGTTACATAGGCGGGGTGCTGCAACCCAGGCGTATCGACCTAAGGCCATACGCCCTTTGCGGACCTGATGGTATTGAGATAGTCCCCGGCGGTTTAACCCGCGTGGCCTTAACAGAAGGCTCGCTGGTGGTAAACAGTTCGCAGGGCGGGGGGAGTAAGGATACGTGGGTGCTTTGTTAAGGGATTAAATTATTAATAGATAAATGTCGAACATCGAATTATGAAAGATGAATATCGAAGGCATCTGCTTCGGAGTTGGATATTCGTAATTCAGTGTTCATTATTATAACAGCACATGTTAAGCAGGGTAGCAGCAAGTTTTTATTGGTTAAGCCGTTACATCGAACGGAGCGATGGTATCCTGAGGATGCTGAAGACGAACTATGCTTCGTCGCAGGATTCGGTTGCCGGGTTTACATGGGAGCCGGTTATCCGCATTTTTTCAGGATCAGACGAAGAACTGATCGGGCAATTGGGCGATGACAGCCGCGCGGTTTTAAAGTACATGGTGATAGATAAGGAAAACGCCAACTCCATCGTCAACCTTATCACCCTTGCCCGCGAAAACGCCCGCAGCGTACAGGAGCATATCCCAAAAGACCTTTGGCAGTGCCTGAACGAATATTACCATACCGCCAAAGAGCCACGCATTGTGGCCGGACTAAAAAAGGACGACCCCATAGGTGTTTTAGATGTTCTGATTAAGCAAGTGATGTTGTACTACGGCACTGCCGAAATTACCATGGAACGCGGGCAGGCCCGCAGCTTTATGAACATTGGCAAATACCTGGAGCGGGCTATCCAATCAATAGATATCCTCGATGTAAAGTTCGGGCCCATCAATAACAACCCCGACCTGCTGCTGGATATTACCTATTGGAAACACCTGCTGTTATCAATAGGCGGATACGAATTGTATCAGAAAACCTACCGCGACGGACTGGAAGCGCACAACGTAATTGAGCAGGTTATTTTGAATAACGATTTCCCGCGCTCGGTTATCTATTCGGTAAATAACATCCAACGGTATTTCGACAGGCTGAAGAACAACAGTAACGTGAACGATTACCGGGAGATCTCCTTTCATATAGGCAAGCTGCAAAGCAACATCAAATATAGTTCGGTTAAAAGCATCAGCCAGATGGGCCTGCATGAATATTTAACCAGCCTGCGCGAAGACCTGTATCGCATAGGCAACTCGTTGAACGAATATTACTTTGCAAATTCCTGATAAACCGAATTTATTATGCCCGAATTTAAAATACAACACACCACCAAATACGCTTACGATGGCTTTGTACGCGATAGCGCTAACAAAATTATCCTGTACCCCATTGTTGATATTTACCAGGATGTTTTAAAGCATGACCTGCAAATTAGCGGGCACCCGCAGGTAGATACCTATGTGGATTATTACGGCAACGAGGTGGGCAGCTTTACCTATACTGAGCCGCACAATTTGATGGTGATCAACTCGCAGCTGTCCATTATTACCCATCCAAGGCCTTTGCCGCTGGATAATATCTTCTCGGCCGAGCAATGGAACGAGCTGTTTAACCTGCGCTACATTGTGCCCTATATAGATTTTTTAAAACAAGAATATTTTGAAGGGTTGAGCGAACTACGCCCCGTGGTAGAAGCCGAGCGCAAAGCAGAAGATACGCCATACCATACCGCGCTAAAATTCTGCAAGTACGTTTACAAAAACTTCGATTATATAAAAGGGGTAACCACGGTTGAAACCACCCTGGATGAGATCTGGAAACTCAAAGCCGGTGTTTGCCAGGATTTTGCCCACCTGCTGATGGTAATGCTGCGCCTGGTTGGAATCCCCGCGCGTTACGTAAGCGGCTACATTTGCCCCAACAAGGATGGCATGCGTGGCGAAGGGGCAACCCATGCCTGGGCCGAAGCTTACCTGCCCGGTTACGGCTGGCTGGGCATAGATCCCACCAACAACTGCGTAGCTAATGAGAACCATGTGCGCCTTGCTGTTGGCCGCAATTTTAGCGACTGCTCGCCGGTTAAAGGGGTATATAAAGGCGCGGCCGGTCACACGCTTGAAGTATCCGTTTCTGTAGGGTACGAGGACGGGCAAGTTCACGAAGAAAAAGATATATTTACCGTTTCAACCGCTCCAAAAGCAGCGACAGCTATTGCCCGCAACAGCTATGCAAAGTACATGGAGATGATTGAGCAGCAGCAACAACAGCAGCAATAGGTAAATATAAAACATCATGACTTACTGTTTAGGGATCAAAGTTAAAGAAGGCTTAATAGCAATTGCCGATACGCGCATTACTTCGGGTACAGATACTACCATTAAAAAAAAGATAACATTGGTACAAAAAGATGGCGGCGCGCTGTTCATCATGACCAGCGGTTTGCGGTCGGTACGGGACAAAGCTGTTGTTTATTTTAACGAGCTGGTAGAAACCGAAACTTACGATAAGCTTTACCAGGCTGTAAATGCGTTTGGCCAACAGGTACGCCGTGTTGCCGAAGAAGACAGGGCTTACCTGGAAAAAGCTGGTTTTAAATTTGACCTGAACACCATTATTGGTGGGCAGCTAAAGGAGGATGAGGAGCATAAATTATTTATGCTTTACCCCGAAGGGAACTGGGTTGAGCTTGGCCTCGGTGCGCCCTTTGTAGTAATAGGCAACTCAGGCCATGGTAAGGCGATATTGAACCGCACACTGGATGAAGACTCGGACATGCGCCAGGCTTTAAAAGCCGGTTTTTTATCGTTCGATTCTACACGGGTAAGCAGTAATAATGTTGATTTCCCGATAGATGTGGTGCTGTATAAAAAGGACACGTTTAAATTGATAGAACAACGTTACACACAAAAGGATATGGCCAGTATTTCCGCGCAATGGGATGATGAATTAAAAAGCGCCCTGCAAAATATCCCGGGAGATTGGATGGACAAGGCGTTTGCAAAATTACCACAGGTAAAAGATGAAGTTTAAAGTTTCGGCAACATTAGGATATGAGGTTAAAGCGCCCAGCACTTTAATATTAAATGTACACGCGCTGCGTACCGCGCACCAAACCATTATAGACGAAAAACTAAGCATTGATCCCTACATCAAAGCAGAAGAACTCCCGGCCATTAACGGCGAGAACCGTTTTGTACGGCTGGATATTACCGATACCGGCACCGTCAATATAAAATACGAGGCCACCGTTGATAACTACTACGAGATAAAAGATTATCGCAATTTCCAGGAGGTGCCGGTAAGTAAATTCGACCCCGCGGTGTTAACCTATCTAAACCCCAGCAGGTATTGCCAGTCGGACAAGCTGTACCGCCTGGCCAACAACACCTTCGGGCAAATTGATAACACCTACCGCCAGGTTGTGGCCATTACCGACTGGATCCATAAAAATGTAGAATACCTGAGCGGGTTCAGTAATTCAGAAACATCCGCATATGATACCGTTACCCAACAGGCCGGTGTTTGCCGAGATTTTGCGCATTTGGGGATAGCCCTTTGCCGCGCCTTAACCATCCCCGCACGATACTTTACGGGGTATGCTTATAAGCTGGTACCTGCTGATTTTCATGCCTGTTTTGAAGCCTACATAGGCGGCGACTGGATCTTGTTCGACGCTACTAAACTCGCACCCCTAAATGGCCTGGTTAAAATAGCCACCGGCCGTGATGCTGCCGATGCCGCCATTGCCAGCATATTTGGTGATGTATTTTGCACCAACGTAAAAGCCGATTGCCAGATGCTGAATAACGAGCCTTTCGAGCCAATATATTACACCAAATCGGTATTTGACGGGGTTACGTATTTGTAGGCGCTTCTGAAAGGGTGAGCTTGTCGAAGCACAATTAACACCACCTTAAACTGCCTAAAACCGACATTAAAACGTCCTCAAACGCCGCAAGTGTTCACGTTCACTGCCGTGAACACCCGCGAACGCTGTCAATAATCTGATAATCAGCCGCTTCCTATTATTACACATGGTAACAACCTGCTAATCAAAATTTTACTGTTATTAGGCCCTGGCAATATTACGCCACAATTAGATGAATATCTGGTATATGCATTTTGCACCAAGGTAAAAGCCGATTGCCAGATGTTAAATGATGAACTCTTTGAACCGATATTATACAAAATCGGTTTTGACGGGGTTACGTATTTGTAGATAGTCGGGTTAGATATAAATAGTCGAGTAAACCGTTCTCGTTACATCTATATTTAGATTCTTAAATTTCTCTATTGCTCCGTCAAAATCAGGCGCCAAAACCGATGTAAGTATTATCTTCTTACCATCTTTTGTAAAAATTTCTGCATGATAATATCGTTCTGCAGTTTGAAAAGGAATACCCCCTTTATCCATTCCTGCAGATTTAAACAGCTTAATAAGCTCTATTTGATCGAATGCATACTGTAATTCTTTCCCATTTCTATATTTCACATTTACGTAATCGTCTCCTATATCCACTACCAAGCCATTAGTCACTACAAAGTATTCTATTAAAAGATATAGTGTGGGTAATACAGGTATACAAATAATGATTAATAACCCAGGCAAAAGTGAAGGGTCATACCCTCCGGCGTAAGAAAACCAAACCACTAATAATATACCTACAATTATAACTAACCTGATTAGGGGGTAAAATAATTTGTTGATGCTTAGTTTTAGGGTTGCCATTCTAATTGCTAATCTAATTAATATAAACAAGTTCAGCATCACCTTATCAAAATCAAATCACCGCCACATTTTACATCAACCTTTTGGCTTACGGTTAATAGGGTTATCTTTGCTGCGCGATGTCAGATAAAAAAGTAAGAGTCCGTTTTGCGCCAAGCCCTACAGGTGGTTTACATCTGGGTGGTGTGCGTACCGTTTTGTTTAATTACCTGTTTGCCAAAAAGCATAAAGGCGATTTTGTTTTACGTATAGAAGATACCGACCAAACCCGTTACGTGGATGGCGCCGAGCAATACATTTTAGATTGCCTGAAATGGTGTGGCATTACGCCGGACGAAAGCCCGGTTGTTGGCGGCCAGTACGCCCCATACCGCCAAAGCGAACGCAAACCCATCTACCGCGAATACGCCGAAAAGCTGGTAGCCCAGGGCCACGCCTATTACGCATTTGACACCGCCGAAGAACTTGATGCAAAACGTAAGGAAGTGCCAAACTTTCAGTACGGCCTTACAACACGTAACGGCCTGCGCAATTCGCTGAACCTGCCTTTGCAGGAAACCGAAAAGCTTTTGCAGGCGGGCACGCCGCATGTTATCCGCATAAAAATGCCGGAAGAGGAAACCATCAGCTTTAATGATATGATCCGCGGCCATGTTAGTTTTGAAACCAACCAGGTTGACGATAAAGTTTTGCTAAAAGCCGACGGTATGCCAACCTACCATTTAGCCGTGGTAGTTGATGATTACCTGATGAAGATAACGCACGCCTTCCGTGGCGAAGAATGGCTGCCATCTGCACCGGTACATATTTTACTTTGGGACTATTTAGGCTGGAAAGCCGATATGCCACAATGGGCGCATTTACCACTGATATTAAAACCCGACGGGCATGGTAAGCTAAGCAAACGCGATGGCGCACGCCTGGGTTTCCCGGTGTATGCCATGAACTGGCTGGATGCTAAAACCGGCGAGTTGACACCCGGTTTCCGCGAATTGGGCTTTTTGCCCGAAGCATTTTTGAACCTGCTGGCCATGCTGGGCTGGAACGACGGTACCGACCAGGAAATTTTTACGCTGGACGAACTGATCCAAAAATTCTCTATCGAGCGAATCAGCAAAGCTGGCGCTAAGTTCGATTTTGAAAAAGCCAAATGGTACAATGCAGAATGGATAAAACGCACCGATGCCGAAACCCTGAAGGTAAAAGTTTGGGAGATATTAAAAGCAAATGGCGTTATTGTAAAAGACGAAGCTTACTTGCTGAAAGTTATTGATACGGTTAAAGAGCGCTGCGTTTTACTGCCTGATTTTTACCAGCAGTCGGCATACTTTTTCCAACAACCGGCAGCGTATGACCTGAACGCCGTTAAGCCAAAGTGGAATGAGGTTAAAACCGATTTCTTTAATACGTTCATCGGCATACTAAGCTCGCCCGATACATTTGATGCTGCCGAACTGGAAGCCAAATTTAAAGCCCTTGCCGAAGAAAAAGGCCTGAAACCGGGCGATGTGATGCTCCCTTTCCGCATTATGCTGGTAGGTGGTAAATTTGGCCCGCATGTATTTGATATAGCCAAGCTGCTTGGCGAAAGCGAAACCATTATCAGGATAGAAAAAGCGATAGACGCGTTTACGGCGTAATACTTTATAACAATATAAAAAAGGCGGGTTGCATGTGTGCAACCCGCCTTTTTTATAGGCCACGTCATTGCGCGGAGCGTAGCGACAAAGCAATCTCTTTAAGCTATTCCATTATGCAAGTTCACCACTTTTCTATCGAAGATTGCCACGCTATCGCTCGCAATGACGCGGAGGGGAATAATCCTCTCGGCAGCATTACTTTTCAATATTCCTGGCGATCCTAAACCCCAGGTCATCAATTTTGAATGAAGTTGGATGGCTGCGCCTGCGGTTGGTAGCCATACAGCCCCTTTCCTCGTCGCTCCAGCCGCCGCCTCTAATGATGCGGTAGGAGCCGTAAACCGTTTCGTCATAAATATCAGAACACCACTCCCAAACATTACCCAGCATGTCGTAAAGCCCCCAGGCATTGGGGTCTTTCAATCCTACATCATGGGTCGATTTATTCGAGTTTGCTTTATACCAGGCAATGGTATCCAACTCACCGTATCTGATGCCTGTTGTTCCCGCTTTACAGCCATATTCCCATTCGGCTTCTGTTGGCAGTCTAAATCCGTTTGCATCTGGGTCAAAAGTGATATCTTCTGCCTGGCCTACGGAATAACAGGCCTTTAACCCCGCCTTTGCCGATAATAAATTACAAAAGGTGATCGCGTCTTTCCAGCTTACCGTTTCAACGGGCAGCCTGTTTCCTTTAAATGTGCTTGGCGATGCTTTGGTAACCTCGAAATATTGGGCTTGGGTTACCGGGAATTGGGCAAGTAAAAACGGGGCGAGCTCAACCGTCCATTTTTGTTTTGTGCGGTCGTCCCGCAGTTCAATGCTTCCTTGTGGCATCTCTACCATTTGGATGGAGGCAATATCAATGGGGTTATTTATATCCGGGTTCATCTGTTAACATATCATTCGCTGACGCGAATTAACATTATACCTTAAGGCTGTTTATCCTTTTTTCAAGTTCTGCATCAAAATAATCTAACAAGATATACGCCTCGTTCTTACCGGCCGATAATTTAAATACTCTGTAGTCGAAGGTGTGTTTAAATACATTTTCATCCAAACTATACACCTGTTTAACCGGGTACGGCACTTTTTTAATTTCTATACCCGGAGTATTAAAGCGTATATTTTTAGCCTGTCTATTTATAAAATACAGCCCTTTGAAAGGGTAGGTTACTATAGTAATAGCATTGTTTTCTATCACAACAGTTGTTGCTGTATTATTTATGATGTTGCCTTTTGACGAGATCGTATAATATTGCACAGCACCTAATAATAACACAAGCGAACCTACCGCTATAAACAAACTGGTGTCAACAATCTGGTGATTATGAAAATAATATCTCACCGTGCATAACAGAATGACTAAAACACTCCATAAAGCATTTTTTATAAATATCTGCTTCAGTGCCACCATAGCCCCTGCAACCGATTCGGCTATGCGGTATTCCATTATAACGCCTTCCGCATCACAAAATCATTCATCCAATACGGGCCAATTGGGATATCCTCCTCGTAAACAATTGCAAAACCCATTTTCTCGTAAAAGCTTTTGGCGTTGTTATAGCGGTTCACATTAAGGTCTAAAGTGCTTTTGCCAGCCTCCCTGGTTTTATCGGCAACGGTGTTGATCAGGATCTTGCCATAACCTTTGCCCTGGGTAACGGGCAGGCAGTATAACTTGTGCAGTTTGTAGATCTCCGCATCTTCCTCCCGTGGCGAGTAAGCGGCAAATGCCACAGGTTGCCCATCTTCTATAAGCAATAAAAAGGTTTGCTGTTTCTCCGCTATTTGGTTGCTTATCTTTTCGGGGGTATATAATTCGCCCAGCATATAGTTAACCTGCTCTTTACCCAATAAAGGCTCGTAAGTAGGCCACCAGGTTTGGTGTGCTATTTGCAAAATTGCTTCAACATCAGCAGTTGTAGCCTCTCTTATCAAATACATAACGTTTTATTAGTGGTTCTCTTCTTTATCAACCGCTACGCTGTAAGTGGCGGTACTTTGCCCAACGCCAAAATACTCTTCCAGTTCGGATAGGGTAGACGAACTGGTGGCGATATCTTTGATCACCTTCCCTTTTTCCATCAGCAAAATGCGTTCGCAAACGTCTGTTACGTGGTTCAGGTCATGGCTGGATACTATGGTGGTAACGCCGTGGTTCTTATTCTGATCTTTCAGGATATTCTTTAACCTGAACTGTGTGCTCGGGTCAATATTAGCGAAAGGCTCATCCAGCATCAACAATTCGGGTTGTTGCAACAGGCAGGCGCCAACACCAACCTTGCATTGGTTACCCTTTGACAAGTCGCGGATGTACTTGCCTTTGTTAATGATCTCGCCATTAAAAAACTCGGTTAAACCGGCCAGCTTTTCATCTACCTGGGCCTTGTTTTGCTGGTGCAGGCCACCAATAAAATACAGGTATTCTTCGGGGGTAAGGTAATCTATCAGAAAACCCTCATCCAGGTACGATGCCGTATAGTTTTTCCAGGCTTCGGCGCCGGCAACGTTTTCGCCCTTTAATAATACCTCGCCTTTGTCGGCACGTATCAGATCCAATATCATGCGGAACAGGGTTGTTTTACCCGCACCGTTATTACCTACAAGGCCAATGCTTTCGCCTTTGTTTATTTGCACATGCGGTACGTTTACTACAGTTACACCATTGTAAACTTTTTTCAGGTCTTTAATCTCAATCATGTTATTTATTTCTGAAGCCTTCGGCTATTTTATATCTTTTTGTGTAAAAATCTGCTTCCAGTTTTTTGATCCAGAAGTCGCGGGTGATGATGAACGCCACACCTAATATTGCCAATATAGCCAGGGCTATGTTATCGTATCCAAAGTGCGAAAGCGGCCAATATATTACGTATGGGAATGCTATTAACGGAAACGACAACAGCAGCTGGCTTGCGCCCACGCCTTCCCAGTTAAAGGAAGCGCCTTTGCTCAGGTCGATGCGTTTGTAGTTGCGGTTGGCAAAATAGAGTACAATAGTAGTGTTGATGCCAAGGTTCCACAGGTACATTACAAAATGGATAAGCACCGTGCGCCAGCCAAAGTAAATATATGGTGTGGTAAGTATAAACGCCACGGTAGATACGATGGTAAACAGCAGATATTTTGCTTTTAAAAAGTCGGCGAATTTAACCTTGCTCACCAGTATACCATCAAAATGTGATGCCTGCCAGCTAAACATAAACTGCCCGTAATTGATGATGAAGATCCCCGTCATAAACATGCCCACAAAAACCTTAAAGCCTTCGCCCATTTTAGGGTTGGTATAAAAAATGAGCCCGTAAAACATAAAGAATAAACCCATAATGAGGGCCGAGCGTGGGCGCTTGTTACGCAGGATCAGTTTCACCTCGTTGGCTATCAGGTCGCCTACATGGCCAAAGCGGTTAAGTAACGGTATTTCGGTACTGCTTTTTGCCGATTCCTTTTTAGTGCTCAGTTCTTCTAAGTAAAGGTTGGCTTTTAAATAGTAAAAGTTAACGTAATACATGGCAACTGCAAGTGCTACAGGCAATATAACCAGGTATGGTTTAATAATAAGGTTACCAAAAAACAGGTAAGATACAGCCTTTAATGAATACAGGTGCCATACAAAATCGCCGGCCACAAGTAACGAAAACCCGCCTGCGGCAATTAACATTACCCAACCGTTAAGGTTAGCCTTCCGTTTAATATATAAGGCCAGGTAATTATTGAAAACCGATAATGCTATTAACGAAATTATAAACACCGTTGCCGTTAAGCCACCCAATTTAACCGCTATCACCTTAAAAATGAAAGGCCCGAACAGTATAAACGGCCACAAATTAAAAAACGAGAACATAGCAGCCAGCGCAAGGTAGCTAATTACGGTGTTGCGCTTAATGGGCAGTTGCAGGTATGGTTGTACTTTAAGTGTTGGCAGCTCCTGTAATTGCAAGCGCATCAACACATCTACCAGATAATAAACCAGCACTATGCCGCAAAAGCCTGCAATAATATTATCGTTAGGGGCGCTTTTTGCCAGTATCCTATCCAGGTTAAAACCAATGAACGCGGCTATAGCCAAAAAGTAGAGGATAATAAGCCCCATAAATACTTTTACCGCAATACTTTTACCTGTGTTTTTTGAGCGCCAGAAGGCTTTTAGTTCGTGATCGAAAAAGGTAGATATCATTGAATGATCGTGAAAAGTTTAACCTGAGATTAACCAGCGGTTAAGATACTAATATTTATATCTGTCGCCCCAAAGTTTCTTAAGCTTTTCTTTTGATTCATTCTCGCGCGCATTGTTACCGGGATCATAAATTTTTGTTCCCCTGATGGCGTCGGGTAAAAAATCAAGCTCGGCAAAGTTGCCTTCAAAGCTATGGGCGTACTTGTAATTTTTGCCGTAGCCTATGTTTTTCATCAGCTTGGTTGGCGCGTTGCGCAGGTGCAGGGGTACGGGCAGGTCGCCGGTTTGTTTAACCAGCGCAATGGCCGCGCCTATGGCCGTTGTAGCCGAGTTGCTTTTTGGCGATGTTGCCAAATAAATAACCGTTTGGCTCAATATCAGTTGCGACTCGGGCATACCAATAACCTGTACCGCGTTAAAACAGCTTTGCGCCAATAGCAGCGCATTGGGGTTGGCATTGCCAATATCCTCTGATGCCAGTATCAGCATCCTCCGGGCGATGAATAGCGGGTCTTCGCCACCTACTATCATTCGGGCCAGCCAGTACACGGCGCCGTTGGGGTCGCTGCCCCGCATGCTTTTAATAAAGGCGGATATTATATCGTAATGCTGTTCGCCGGTTTTATCGTACAGGGCCATGTTTTGCTGTACATGCTCCAGCACCACATCGTTGGTGAGTACTATCTTTTTACTATCGAAAGCGTTTACCAGCAGCTCAAAAATATTGAGCAGCTTGCGGGCGTCGCCGCCACTCAGGCGCAGCAAAGCTTCGTGTTCTTTTATGGTGATGTTCTTCTCTTTCAGTACAACATCTTCTTTTTTGGCTTTATCCAGCAGGTCGAGCAGGTCCTGCTCTTCCAACGGCTGTAAAATATATACCTGGCATCGCGACAGCAAAGCGGAGATCACCTCGAATGATGGATTTTCGGTAGTAGCACCTATCAGGGTAACAATGCCCCGCTCAACCGCGCCCAGCAACGAGTCCTGCTGCGATTTAGAGAACCGGTGGATCTCGTCAATAAACAGTATCGGTAATATCTCGCCCTGCTCTTTCAGCAGCGAGGCTTTTTCTATCACCTCGCGTACGTCTTTAACACCCGAGTTAATGGCACTCAGCGCAAAAAACGGGCGGTACAGCGATTGCGAAATGATATAGGCCAGCGTGGTTTTGCCAACGCCCGGCGGCCCCCAAAACAACATAGAGGGTAATGAGCCACTCTCAATGGCCTTGCGCAAAACCGCGCCCTTGCCAACAAGGTGTTTCTGACCCACATAATCATCCAATGATTTTGGGCGCATGCGTTCGGCTAATGGCGGCAGGTTGTTCATAAATGTAAAAATCAGAAATAGAAACGCTAAATCCTAAAAAAATTAGTAATTTTAAATTAACAATTATATGCTGCAACAGTTTACCAAAGCCACTTATAACCCCATCTGCGATGAACTTGCCCAAATGGATGCTGATTTTGCAGGTGTTATCCGCCTATATGGCTATCCGCCAATGTGGACGCGGCCTAACACGTTTGAAACGCTCGTCCACATTATATTGGAGCAGCAGGTATCATTAGCATCTGCCTTATCGGCGCTGAATAAACTGCGCGAACGGGTGCAGGAAATCACCCCGGCAAGGATATTGTTATTGACTGACGCCGAAATGCGCGAGTGTTATTGTAGTCGCCAAAAAACGGCCTACATTAAGTACCTGGCGGAAGCTATCATCAGCGGACAAATTGATTTGGAGGCTTTTCAGCAAATGGAGGATGCAGACATCCGCACCCAACTAACCGCCCTCAAAGGCATAGGCAACTGGACGGTGGATGTTTACCTGATGTTTGTATTGCAGCATACTGATGTTTTACCCATCGGCGATCTGGCGATTGTTAATGCGATTAAACGTTTAAAAGGGTTACCAAAAGAAACACTGAAAGAAGATTTGGTAAAACTGGCCGAACAGTGGAAGCCTTACCGTACCGTGGCAAGCATGTTGTTATGGCATTATTATTTAAGCGACAGGAAGCCTTCAAAATAACTTGTCATCCTGAACATAAAAAGCCCGGCTGATTTTCAACCGGGCTTTAAGCTTTTCAAAAATTTGGCTTATACGTTAAACAACCCGTTTCTTTCCTGCTCCTGGTAGTTTTGTACCGTTTCAATAGCGTTATCAACCACATCGCTTAGGGCGGTGATAAATGTACCCGGCTGGGCCAGGCTCATAGAGTGTTTTATAGCATCTATTTCTTTTGGTACTATCTCAAATGGTTTGTTAGGGTCAACAGATTTTATACCATCTATCAATAGGCTTAAAATATTTTCGGCAGTACGGCCACGCAGGTGTTTTTCCTGGCGAAGGATGATATGGTCAAACATCTCAGCTGCTATTTTACCAATCTCGCGGATATCATCATCGCGCCTGTCGCCGGTGCCGGCTATTATACCAATTTTGAGCGGCGAATCGATATGGCTCAGGAAGGTTTTGATCCCGTTAAAGCCATCCGGGTTATGCGCAAAATCTATCATGAAACGGAAATCTTTAAACTCAAAGATGTTCATCCTGCCCGGCGTTTGCGCTGCCGATGGGATAAAGGTTTCCAGCGACATTTTAATATCCTCGGTTTTAAAGCCGTGCAAGAAGGTAGCCAGCGTTGCTGCCATTACGTTATCAATCATAAACGGCACGGTACCGCCAAAGGTAAGCGGGATCTGGATGGTACGCTGCACGCGGATCTTCCAGTCGCCTTTCATAATGGTAATAAAGCCGTTTTCGCTTACGCAGGCAATACCGCCTTTTTTACAATGCGATACTATTACCGGGTTCTTCTCATCGCGGCTAAAATAGGCTACATTACAATCGGCTTTTTTGCCAATTTGTACACAGTATTTGTTATCGGCATTCAAAACAGCCCAGCCATCTTTTTTTACCGAATTGATCACCACGCTTTTTACACGGGCAAGGTCGTCAAGGGTGTGGATATCGGCCAGGCCAAGGTGGTCTTCCTGTATATTGGTAATAACACCAATATCGCACCGGCTAAACCCAAGGCCCGAACGCAGGATGCCGCCACGAGCGGTTTCAAGCACGGCAAACTCAACGGTTGGGTCTTTTAAAATAAACTCGCTGCTTACCGGGCCGGTGGTATCGCCTTTCAGCATCATGTTGTTTTGTACGTAGATGCCATCACTTGTGGTAAAACCTACCCGGAGGCCATTGTTCTTAACAATATGCGCTATCAGGCGGGTGGTGGTGGTTTTACCATTGGTACCGGTTATGGCAATAATAGGGATACGGGCAGATTTGCCCGGCGGGTAAAGCATATCAATTACATGGCCGGCCACGTTGCGCGCCAAACCTTCGCTTGGGGCAATATGCATCCTGAAACCGGGTGCCGCGTTAACCTCTAATACCACGCCGCCATTTTCGGTAAGCGGCTCGGTGAGGTTTTTGGCCATAATATCAATACCGCATATATCCAGCCCGATAATTTTGGAGATACGTTCGCAAATAAAAATGTTTTGCGGGTGCACATGGTCGGTAACATCAATAGAAGTGCCGCCGGTACTCAGGTTAGCGGTCGATTTTACAAAAATCTTTTCGTCTTTGGCCGGCACCGTTTCCAGGGTATAGCCTTTCTTTTCCAGCAGGTCCAGCGTATCGCGGTCAATATCTATCAGCGTAAGCACATTCTCGTGGCCGTAGCCGCGGCGCGGGTCGCTATTTTCTTTGTCTATCAGTTGCTGAATGTTCAGTTCGCCGTCGCCAATAATATGGGCAGGATCGCGCAGGGCCGCGGCAACCATTTTATTATCAATTACAAGTACCCTAAAATCATAACCCGTGATATAACGCTCCACAATAACACGGCGCGAGATGCGGGCGGCGTGTTCATACGCGGCAATAGCATCTTCGGTGGTGTTGATGTTGATGCTGATGCCCCGGCCGTGGTTGCCATCAAGCGGTTTAAACACCAGCGGGAAACCAATGCGGTCAATAGCTTCTATCACCTGCTCGGTTTTACTAATGGTCATGCCCTTGGCAACCGGGATAGCCTGTTCCTGTAAAAGGCGCTTGGTTTCGTCCTTATTGCTGGCAATATCAACAGCAATGCTACTGGTTTTCTCGGTCATGGTGGCACGAAAGCGTACCTGGTTTTTACCGTAGCCCAATTGTACTAATGATTGATTGTTCAGCCTGATCCACGGGATACGGCGGGCAATAGCCTCTTCCACAATAGAACCGGTGCTTGGCCCCAGGCGCGTATTCTCCCTTATTTCGCGCATGGTTTGTATATCCTTCTCCAGGTCGTATTCGGTACCATCAATAATGGCCTGCACAATATTTACGGCACTTTCTGCCGCAAAAACGCCTACTTTCTCTTCCAGGTAGGCAAACACTACGTTATAAGTGCCTGGTGTTTTGGTTTCGCGGGTGCGGCCAAAACCGGTATCCATACCGGCAAGGGTTTGTATCTCTAATGCTACGTGCTCTATCACATGGCCCATCCAGGTGCCGGCAATAACACGCTCAAAAAAGCCGCCCGGAACGCCCGGCGAGCAACGGTGACTGTACAAGCTCGGTATCAGTTCTTTTAAGCGCTCGTAAAACCCATCAACGGTATTGGATGGGCGGTCTTCCATTTCCTGCAGGTTTAACCGCATTTGTATTAACTTTTTGCGGCTAATGCTCCAAATGTTCGGGCCTCTCAGTACTTGTATATTCTCAATTTTCATATAGGGTTCAAAAGTCAGTGGGGAATTTCTCTTTAAATCTAAATAACTTATCAATCTAATAAAATGTTTCGGCCAAAAAATGCACTATTATTAATTAATCCATTAGTTTTTAACCAATTTTTTTTTAATTTGTATATAACTGATACAAAGATTATGGATGTGCCGAAAGGAAAACTGGTAATAATAGGCGGAGCTGTTGATATGGGGAGTAATGTGAGTGTGGTAGAGCATATTATGCAGCCCAATTACATTAAATTTTTTGAAAAAGGCATCCTAAAGCGCATCATTAACGAGTCTGATAAGCATGAAGGTTCTGTTGTTGAGGTAATTACTACCGCATCGCAAATACCCGAACTTGTGGGCAACGAATACATTAAAGCGTTTAACCAGCTTAATGTTACACACGTAAACGTACTGCACATTAAAAGCCGCGAGGATGCTGCAAACCCCGAATATTTAGCACGCATCAGCAAAGCGGATGTGGTGATGTTCAGCGGGGGCGATCAGCTGCGCCTGACGGCCATTTTTGGTGGTACGCAGTTCCTGCAGATCCTGAAACAACGCTACCAGGCCGAGAATTTTGTGATAGCCGGTACATCGGCCGGGGCTGCGGCAGCATCAACCCACATGATCTATCGCGGGCAAAGCAACGAGGCCCTTATTAAAGGAGAGGTGCAGATAACCGCCGGGCTTGGCTTTATAGATTCGGTTATTGTTGATACACATTTTGTACAACGTGGCCGCATTGGCCGTTTGCTATACGCCGTTGCTACCAACCCCGGCATACTGGGCATTGGCCTTGGCGAGGATGCCGGCCTGCTCATAACCGAGGGCAGCATGATGGAAGCTATTGGCTCCGGATTAATAATGCTGGTTGATGGCAAGAATATTGTAGAGACTAACGTTTATGATGTAGAGATAGGCGATCCTGTTTCTATCGAGAACTTAAAGGTGCACGTCATGTCGATATTTGATAAGTACGACCTGCTGCAGCATCGCATGATCATTAAGAAAGCGATAAAGGTTGAGGAGGACGTTTATATAGGCGCCCATGATAGTGATAATAATGATTTACAATGAAATTAATCATACACGGTGGGTTTTTTAGCGAATCGCTTACAAACCAGGAAGTAAAAAAAGCAAAGCAGGATGCCCTGCGTGAAATTGTTACGCTTGGCCACAAATACCTGGAAAGCCATACCGCTGCCCAAACCGTTGTATATACCGTTTGCCTTTTAGAAGATTGCGACCTTTTTAACGCAGGCACCGGCTCGCAAATACAAAGTGACGGCAAGATAAGGCTCAGCGCCTCCCTTATGGATGGCAAAACCCAAAAGTTTAGCGGCGTTATTAACATTGAGGATGTGAAAAACCCTATCTGCATTGCAGAAAAACTGATGGAGTATGACGACCGGGTATTGAGCGGAGTGGGCGCCAATGCCTTCGCGACCAATAATGGCGTTGCGTATTATAACCCCGAAATACCCCAGCGCCGTAAAGAATACGAAAAAAAACTCAGCGACTCTATTCGCCTGGGTACTGTGGGCTGTGTAGCGCTTGATATTTATGGCGATATAGCCGCCGCAACCTCAACAGGGGGCAAAGGCTTTGAAATACCCGGCCGCGTGAGCGACTCGGCAACTACCGCGGGTAATTATGCCAACGCTTATGCGGGCATTTCGTGCACCGGCGTAGGCGAAGATATTACCAGCGCATCGGTAGCCACCAAAATTGTTACCCGCGTAACCGATGGCATGCCAATTGCCATCGCGACAGCAAAAACCCTTGACGAAATGAAACCCTACGATGGCTTTGCCGGTATAATAGGCATTACCAACACCGGCGATATTTACCATGCCGATACCCACCCTTACATGGTTTGGGCCCTGCATGACGGCGATGTAGAGGTTTTTGAGTAGCTTTTAACAGTAGTATTGTGAGATAACGCTATCCCGGAAAGTTAATTTGCTTAACAATATTTAACCAGATGCCCCGTTAAGGTACTTTCAATTTATACGCTTAAATATCAGCTAAATAACGCTGTTGTTAAACTATTGTAAATCAGAAAACTAATTTTTACATTTGCATACCAGTTAATTTAACTATACCCCCGCGAAAGATTTAAATGCGATATATCATCTTAATAACTCTTTGTGTTCTCAACCTTTCGGCGTCAGCCCAATGGTGGCGCGGCGACTTTAAAAAGCATACCAGATACCCTCAAATTGCCCAGGTTAAAGATCATTCTTTAAAAAATTACCTGGCAGCACGCAGGCCTTTTTATAATCCACAAAAACTTTCAGCAGCAGTTATTCCACGCAGCCAGTTCAACCTGGAAATAAACGAGCGTATTGTAATGCGCGCGGCACAACACAATATGCGTTTCCGCGAGTATGCGCAAGCCAGCTACCGTTTCAGCGAACTGGCCAAGATATATGTTGGCGAGAACCGCCTTTCGGAAGCCAAATGGTATTACCTGCAAAGCATCCTTATTTCAAAACAACAAAGCGACCACCCACACACCATCAATAACCTGGTAAGCCTGGCCTTAATTAAAGCCGACCTTGGCGATATGACCCAGGCCCAGCAAGACCTGGCTGAAGCACGCGACCTTGCACGCAATACCGGACGTACCCAGGACGTTAAAATGGTAGACGAAAAGATAAAATTTGTGCAAAGCAACAAGGTTTGGTTACCAAAATCAGAGTTGCGTTATGCCGAGGCGGTTGATACTACGCCGAAATCGAAATAACACGCTGTTTTTGTAACATTTGCGTAAAATGGAATGTCTATAATAAAACAAACCAAACATTATTGTAATATTGTTATTCAATATATTAGCGGGACGGCTTAGTGGCTGTCTCTTTTTTTATAGGTAAATTAAAAACAGGCACAAGTATTGATGTTTTATTCAGGTCCCGATTTAAATAGTGTAAAAGATATGTTCAAGAAATTATATTTAATGCTGGTTTTAGCGGCTGCGCTTGCCTGCAATGCAGCCCCGTCAAAAATTAACTACAAACACGCAGGCCCTAACGACTTGCAGCCCGATGAACAACAAGCTGTTGTTTTAAAATATGTATCTACCCTTATTGCCGATTATAATTACAAAAAGGTACCGCTCAACGATTCGGTATCGGCAATTATATATGACCGCTACCTGAAAAAGCTGGATGAGAACCATAACTACCTTTTAGCATCAGATGTAAAAGAGTTTGACCAGTTTAAAACCCAGTTTGATGATGACATTAAAGCGGGTAACCTGGCCAATGTTTTTTACATGTTCAATGTGTTTCAAAAACGCTATAACGAGTATGTGGCCTTCTCGGTAGCAGAGCTTGGTAAGAGTTTTGATTTCAGCCAGAATGAAACTTATACCTACGATAGGGATAAACTGCCATGGGCTGCATCAGAAAACGACCTGCATAACCTTTGGGCACAACGTGTAAAGTACGACCTGCTTAACCTTAAGCTAACAGGTAAAGAGCTTGCCGCGAACAAGGAAACGCTTAAAAAACGTTATACCAGCATCCTGTCGCAATCAAACAAGCTTTCAAACCAGGATGTTTTCCAGGCATTTATGGATGCCTTTACCGAAGCAATTGACCCGCACACCAACTATTTTAACCCTGCGCTTGCCGCAAACTTTAATATTGATATGTCGCGCTCATTAGAGGGTATCGGCGCATCATTACAAAGTGATAACGAATATGTAACCATTAAGGCTGTTACAGCCGGCGGCCCTGCCGATAAAAGCAAACTTGTAAATGTTGACGACCGCATCATTGCCGTTGCCCAGGGTAAAACCGGCGAGTTCCAGGATATTGTAGGCTGGAGGATAGATAACGCTATCGCCCTTATCCGCGGAGCGAAAGGTACCGTTGTAAGGCTTCAGCTTTTAGCAAAAGGCAGCCCGGCTACAGCAAAGCCACGCATTATTGAACTGGTGCGCGAAAAGATCATCCTGAAAGACATCTCTGCTAAAAAAGAGATCCGTACGTATAACAGCAATGGTAAAACCGTTAAAATAGGGGTTATCTCTATCCCGGCATTCTACCTTGATTTTGCCGATTATAAAGCTGGCAACCCTAACTACAAAAGCACCACCCGCGATGTTAAGCTGATATTAGACACCCTAAAACGCGAAAACGTTGATGGTGTAGTACTTGATCTTCGCCAAAATGGTGGCGGTTCATTAATGGAAGCTATTGAACTTACCGGCCTGTTCATTAAAGATGGCCCGGTAGTACAGGTAAGGGACGCCCGCAACCAGATAGAAGTTAATAAAGATGAAGACCCGGATATTGCCTACGCAGGCCCCTTAGCCATTATGGTTGACCGTTTCAGCGCATCAGCATCAGAGATCTTCTCGGGCGCTATACAAGATTATGGCCGCGGCCTGATAGTAGGTACCCAAACCTATGGTAAAGGCTCGGTTCAAAACGCTATCGACCTGGATAAGGTGATCGCCCCATCGTTAAAAGATAAATTACTGGCCATGGCCGGTAAACCAAAAACAGTAGCAACCGGCAGCCAAAACAAATTTGGCCAGCTTAACCTAACCATTGCCAAGTTTTACCGCATCAATGGCAATTCAACACAGCATAAAGGCGTAATGCCCGATATCAGTTTCCCGTCAATCATCCCGTTGGATAAATATGGTGAGGATACAGAGCCGTCTGCCATGCCTTTTGATATGATCCCAAAAAGCGATTACACCCCGGTTGGCAGCTTCGCTACGGTATTACCACAGCTTAAAAAACTGCATGACGACCGTATGGCTACCAGCCTAAGCTACAAATACCTGCTTCAGGATATTGAAGATTCAAAAAAACAGGAGGCTGAAAAAAGCGTAACCCTTAACGAGCAAAAACTTAAACAACAGCGCGATGAGGATGAGAAAAAAGCATTTGAGCAAAACAACCTGCGCAGGGTAGCTTTAGGTTTACCGGCATTGAAAAAAGGCCAGGCAAAACCAAAAAATGAAGACCTTGATTTCTTACAAAAAGAAGCCGGACAGATCCTGACGGATTACCTTACACTGGGTAATAAATTAACCAGCGTAAAACCAACCGGTACTAACTAAAAGCTTTTAAATACTATAAATAAAAAGAGAGGCGCAATAATTTGCGCCTCTCTTTTTATTTAAGGCTGTTTGGTGGAGCCCACCGCCGCTGAATAATTTACACTCGCGTGTACAAGTAAGCTGAAAATGTATTTATATTTGTTTAACTAATAATTAGCATGACAACTAAAAAATTCGACAGCTATTCTTACCTGCTGGACCGCACCGCGCGCCGGGTAAAGGGCTATGCGCAACAACGGTTTACCAACGGTAATTTCGATATTACCGTTGACCAGTGGCTGATTCTAAAACGCCTGGATAACGACCGCTACCTGAAACAAAAAGAACTGGCCGAAATTACCGGTAAAGATAACCCCACGCTAACCCGCATTATTGACCTGCTTTGCAAAAAAGGTTTAACCGAGCGCATTACCCATAAGGACGACCGCCGGAGCTTTACCGTCCACCTGACCGAAACCGGCAACGCTAAACTGGCCGAACTATCGCCACAGGTAGATGATATCCGTATGAAAGCCTGGCAGAACCTTACCGAGCAGGATTATGAGCAGCTAAAAACCATCCTGAACAAAATTTACCAAAATTTAGAATCTTAACACCAAAGATATGATAACCACAGATATAGGCATCATCGGCGCCGGGCCCACCGGGATGTTTGCCGTTTTTGAAGCAGGCCTCCTGAAAATGCATTGCCATTTAATTGATTCGTTGCCACAAGCCGGCGGGCAGCTTTCCGAAATATACCCTCAAAAACCCATCTATGATATCCCCGGTTACCCCGCTGTTAACGCACAGGAACTGGTTGATAAACTATCCGAACAAATAGCGCCCTTTCATCCCGGTTATACGCTTGGCGAGCGGGTAGAGACCCTCCAAAAACAAAACGATGGCACCTGGATCATCGGCACCAACGAAGGAACGCAGATCAATTGCAAAGTGGTGGTAATAGCCGGTGGCCTGGGCTGTTTTGAACCCCGCAAACCCGAGGTTGACCGCCTTGCCGAATTTGAAGGCAAGGGCGTGCTATACGCTGTTCGCAACCCCGAAGTATTCCGCGACCGCAATATTGTAATAGCCGGTGGCGGCGACTCAGCTTTAGACTGGACCATCTTCCTGGCCAATGTAGCTAAAAAGGTTACCCTGGTACACCGCGGCGATACCTTCAGGGGCGCGCCGGATGCCGCCGAAAAAGTAGCCGAACTGGCCAAAACAGGTGTTATCGACCTGGTGCTTAAATCTCGTGTGGTGGCATTGGATGGCGCGGGGCATTTAGAGCAGGTAACCATCACCGGGCCCGACGCGCAGGACAGGCATTTACAGGCCGATCATTTTATCCCGCTGTTTGGTTTGAGTCCGAAGTTGGGGCCGATAGAAAATTGGGGGCTTAATATTGATAAGGCCGCCATCGAGGTAAACACCATTGATTACAGCACCAATGTGGAGGGTATTTATGCCATTGGCGATATCAACACCTATCCGGGTAAGCTAAAGCTGATCCTTTGCGGTTTTCATGAGGCAGCCCTGATGGCACAGAGCGCATTCAAACATGTTTACCCCGACCAGCGCCTTACGTTTAAATACACAACCGTTTACGGCATAACAGAACTGGCATGATCACATTTACAGTAGAAGGCAGGGATGGCACACGCCTGCCCATAGAAATACCCGAAGGCATTAGCCTGAGCCTGATGGAAGTTTTAAAAGGCAGCGATTACCCCATCCCGGCTACCTGCGGCGGTATGGCCCTTTGCGCCACCTGCAGGGTAGAGGTGCTTACCGGATTAGACCAACTGCCACCCGCCGGGGATGCGGAACTGGATATACTGGACACCCTGCCCTTTGTGGATGAAAGCAGCAGGCTGTCCTGCCAGCTGCGTGTAAACGAAAGCCTGGAGGGCTGCCTGTTCCGCATCCCGCAGGAAGATTGAAATTGTAGAGACGCGAAACTTCGCGTCTTTTTTGTTTGGTGTTTTTTTAACCACAGAGAACACAGAGGGAAAGATTAAAAATAATGCTTTTTATCTTTGTGCTCTCTGTGTAAAACCTCTGTGTCCTTTGTGGTTAATAACCGACATGCTACCGCAAATAATATCCTAAACCAATTCCCCTTCCACTGGTTAATACAATACTATGGCCAAACCATTGCTGGAGTTTACAGACAGGGGCATTTACTGCGCGCAGGGGAAATTTTACATCGACCCATGGAAACCCGTGGACGATGCCGTGATCACCCACGCCCATGCCGACCATGCTTACGTGGGTCATAAAAATTACCTGGCGCACCACCTTTCAAAAGAAGTATTGTATTACCGCCTTGGCGAGATCAACCTGCGCACCATTGAATACGGCGAAACCGTCACCAAAAATGGCGTGCAGATCTCTATGTATCCTGCAGGCCATGTTATCGGCTCGGCACAGATACGGGTGGAATATAAAGGCGTAGTTTGGGTAGTATCCGGCGATTACAAGACGGATGACGACGGCATCTCCACGCCGTTCGAACCCGTTAAGTGCCATCACTTTATTTCGGAATGCACATTTGGGATGCCCGTTTATTCATGGAAGCCACAGGCCGAGATCTTTACCGATGTAAACAACTGGTGGCGCGGCAATGTGGAAAATGGCGTGGCTACCGTCATCGTTGGTTACTCCTTAGGCAAAGCGCAGCGCATCCTGCAAAACCTCGATCTGGATATCGGCAAGGTGTATACCCACGGCGTAATAGAAAACACGAATGAGGCCCTGCGCCGTAATGGTGTAATTTTAAACCCCACGGAGCGCATCACTACCGAATCATCGAAAGAGGAAGTACGCAAAGGCATCATCATTGCCCCGCCGTCGTCCGTAGGCACGCCCTGGATGCGTAAGTTTGGGCCGTATAGTTTTGGATATTGCAGCGGCTGGATGGCTATCCGTGGTGCCAAACGACGCCGCGCTGCCGACAGAGGGTTCATCATGTCTGACCATGCCGACTGGAACGGACTAGTAAGCGCTATTGATGCTACGGGCTGCGAATGTGTTTACCTTACGCATGGCTACACCGCATCATTCACCCGGTATTTAAACGAGATAGGTTTTAACGCCCGCGAGGTACACACCCTTTACGGCGGCGAGGAAGAAGATGCCCCGGTAACCGAGGGCGAGGAAGTAAAAGAAACCGCGCCATCCGGCGATGTAGCGAAGGAGGTGGCACCATGAAAGCATTTGCCCAGCTCTTCCTCTCGTTAGACGAGACCAACAAAACCAACGAAAAAGTTAAGGTACTGAAGGATTATTTTACCAGCGTACCCGATACCGATAAAATGCACATGCTTGCCCTGTTTACCGGCAGGCGGCCAAAGCGGCCTATCAATTCTACCCTCATCCGTAACTGGGCTATCGAAGCATCCAACATCCCGCAATGGCTTTTTGAGGAGAGCTATCATGTGGTGGGCGACCTGGCCGAAACCATGTCGCTTTTAATGCCCGAGAGCCAAAACAGCAGCAGCAAAACCCTAACGGAATGGATAGCCGAACTCAACGCACAAGCCACCCGCACCGAGGAAGAACGCAAGCTTTGGCTGATGGATTCGTGGGCGATGCTGGACAGGCAGGAGCGTTTTGTGTTTAACAAACTGCTTACCGGCAGCTTCCGCATCGGCGTATCAAATAACCTGGTGGTAAAAGCCCTGGCAGATATTACCGGGATAGAAGCCCCCGCGCTTACCCATCGCATTATGGGCAGCTGGATGCCCGAGGATTATACCTACGACCAATTAATTCAGGAGCAAAATGCGGCTGATAACATCTCCCGCCCCTATCCCTTCTTTTTGGCCTACCCGATACAGGAAACCTCCGAGAAGCGCAAATCGGCAGAGGATGTGGGCAATGCCCTGGGCGATGCGGACCAATGGCAGGCCGAGTGGAAATGGGATGGTATCCGCGCGCAGATGATCAAACGCGGGGGCGAAATTTTTATATGGAGCCGTGGCGAAGACCTGGCAACCGAAAAATTCCCCGAACTGCACCCATTCCTGAATGCCCTGCCGGATGGCACCGTGCTGGATGGAGAGATCCTGAGTTTTCAGAATGGTTTGCCCATGCCCTTTAATGTTTTGCAAACCCGTATAGGCCGTAAAAATTTGAGTAAAAAGATCCTTGCGGATAGCCCCGTGGCTACCATTGTTTACGATTGCCTGGAATACGCCGGTGAGGATATCCGTTATAAAACACAATCGGAAAGGCGCGGGATCCTAGAAAAGTTGCAACAAGAAACAGCATTTCCGGAAGTGTTCCGCATTTCATCGCTTATTACGTTTAATAATTGGGAAGAACTGGAAAAAACCCGTGAGCAATCGCGCGCGATGATAGCCGAGGGCATTATGCTGAAACGCAAAAGCGCTACCTACCAGGTTGGCCGCCGCCGTGGCGACTGGTGGAAATGGAAGATAGACCCGCTCTCGGTTGATGCCGTGATGATCTACGCTCAAAAAGGCCATGGCCGCCGCGCCGACCTGTACACCGATTACACCTTTGCCGTTTGGGACGGTGATAAATTAGTCCCTTTCGCCAAAGCCTACAGCGGCCTAACCGATGCCGAGATCAACAAGGTGGATTATTTTATTAAACGCAATACACTTGAGAAATTTGGCCCGGTACGTACCGTAAAACCCGAGCTGGTTTTCGAGATCGGTTTCGAGGGGATCAATAAATCTACACGTCATAAGTCGGGCATTGCCCTGCGTTTCCCCCGTATACTGCGCTGGCGGCATGATAAGCCTAAAGAGGAAGCAGATACGTTGGACAGTTTAAAAGACCTGTTAGGGGAGCATGGAGGGTAATGGTGCGCCCAACCTCTCCACGCGTCACCTGTAACCGTCATTGTTGCGCGGAGCGATAGTGACAAAGCAATCTCCTTAAGCTATTCGTTTATGCAAAGTGTACAACTATCCTAAAGAGATTGCTTCGTACCTCGCAATAACGCGCGGAGTAGTGCACATCTGCATATCCACGCATCTGCAACATCTATCACATATCTATCAGCAAACTCTCCCCAAACTTTTGCGAAACGGTTTTCTGTTCATTCCCGTCAATACTGATCACCAGTGAACTATCAAAAGGGATCTTTTCTATCAGTTGAATTTTTGTGCCGATATTGATATTCAACTTTATCAGATATTGCAAAAACGCGCTGGTGGTATCTTTTACCGCGGCAACCCGGCAATGCGCACCGGCTTTGACATCGGCCAGCGTGGTGGAGTAGCGCTTGGGCATTTTACCGTTTGCTTTGGGTATTGGGTCGCCATGCGGGTCGTACTCCGGGAACCCCAGGAATTTGTCCAGCCGGTCGGCAAGAGTGGCATCTTTGATATGCTCCAGCTCTTCGGCAATATCATGGATCTCGTCCCAGTGGTAGTCCAGCTTCTCCAGCAAAAACACCTCCCAAAGGCGATGGCGCCGTACAATAAGCGTAGCATGTTTTTGGCCTTGTTCGGTAAGGTCTACACCTTTCTTTTTATCGTAGGCTATCAGTTGCTTATCGGTAAGCTTACGGATCATATCCACCACAGATGCGGGATTATTCCCGAGCGATTCGGCAATGGCCGTAGGGGTAATCTTCTGCCCTTTGTCCTGCAGGCGGTAAATACATTTCAGGTAGTTCTCTTCTGATAGCGTGTGCATACTCATTTATTGGGTAATACAAACATAAACAAAATTGCATGGTTATAAATAAAATTAGTCAAGACTAATTTTATTTAATAGTTTAATTAAATTATTTACATACGTTTGTACAAATAATTATCTATGCGCCATCTATCACTTTTCGTCTTAACTATATCAGCATTAACAACATCCGCACAAAAAAACAGCTTAAAAGGAGTTGTAATGTCAAACAACACCCCGCTTGCATATGCTACCATTGTACTTAGCGGCACCAAACATGGCACCACTACAAACGATAAAGGCTTTTACGAAATCAGGAACATTGCCCCGGGCGAATACGCCGCAACGTTCAGCAGTATTGGCTATTTCCCTGAGCGGGTTAAAGTCACGATTACCGCAGGCGGGCCAATTACACAAAACATCGAACTAAAAGAAAACAGCTCAAAACTGAGCGAGGTGGTGGTAACAGGTGTTTCGCGCGCTACCGAGCTTCGCAGCAACCCGGTGCCTATAGTGGTGCTGAGCAAAAAAGATATTGATCAGCATGTTAACAACAACATCATCGATGCCATTGTAAAAGGCATCCCGGGTGTAACTGCGGTTACTACCGGGCCAAATATATCCAAGCCATTTATTCGCGGGTTGGGTTATAATAGGGTGCTTACCCTGTACGATGGCATCCGCCAGGAAGGTCAGCAATGGGGCGATGAGCACGGCATCGAGATTGACCAATACGGCATTGCCCGCGCCGAGGTGATCAAAGGCCCCGCAAGTTTAACCTATGGATCTGACGCGCTGGCGGGGGTGATCAACCTGATACCTTATATCCCCAACGGGCAGGATGGCAAACTGAACGGCGATATCATTACCGACTACCATACCAATAACGGGTTAATAGGTTCCTCGCTGGGTTTATCCTACAAAAAAAACGACTGGAAATACGCCTTCCGCGCCACGGGCAAAATGGCGCATAATTATCAAAACAAGGTTGATGGCTATGTTTATAACTCCGCGTTTCAGGAATATATCCTATCCGGGATGGCGCGGGTTGATAAAAGCTGGGGTTACTCGCAATTTGCCGCTACCACTTATGATAATAAACAGGAGATACCCGATGGCAGCCGCGATTCGCTTACCCGCAAGTTTACCGTACAGGTTGCCGAAGCCGGTACTGACGATATCAAGAACCGCCCCCTCGCCCCGCAAAGCTGGCTTACCTCGTATGGTGTTACGCCCCTGCACCAGCACATACAGCATTACCGCATTTACAACAAAACAGAAGTTAAACTGGGCGAAGGAATATTTGCATCGGCGCTTGGCTGGCAGCAAAGCGTAAGGCGAGAGTACAACCATCCAACGCAACCCGATCAGGCAGGTTTATACGTTACACTAAACACCCTGAATTACGATTTCAGGTATAGCCCGCAGGTGCTTAACGGCTGGGAAACAGCCTTTGGGCTGAACGGCATTTATCAAACCAACCGCAGTAAACAGGCTACCGATTTCCCGATACCGGATTATAATCTGTTTGATATCGGCGGGTTCTTTTTTGTGAAGAAGAGCATCGGCAAAATGGATATCTCGGGCGGCGTAAGGTATGATACCCGCAACATCAGCTGGGATGATTTTTATGTGGGGGCTAACCCTGCCAATGGCTTTGAGCAGCGTGTTACCGCTACAGCACCCGGCGGGCGGTTACAATTCCCCAATTTTAAACACACCTATCACGGTGTATCCGGCAGTTTAGGTTTTACTTATAATGTTAGCGAGCGGGTGCTTTTAAAGGCCAACATTGCCCGCGGTTACCGCGCGCCAAATATTACCGAAATTGGCAGCAACGGCCTCGATCCCGGCGCGCATATTGTTTACCTGGGCAACCGCACTTTTGAGCCGGAATTTAGCCTGCAGGAAGACCTGGGCTTTATTGCCTACCTGAAGGATGCCGACTTTATGCTGGATGTTTTCAACAACCAGATCCAGAACTACATTTACCAATCGCGGCTGGACGATGCCAACGGTAACCCGGTTATTATTGTGCCCGGCAATACTACTTACCAGTACCAGCAATCAAAGGCGCGCTTGTATGGCGCCGAGTTTACCTTTAACCTGCACCCGCGCAACGCCCGGTGGTTCGAGCTGAATAACAGCCTGGCTTATGTGGTGGGCATCAATCAAAACGAAGCGTTAATTAAACAAAGCGATGGTGCGGCTAAATACCTGCCGTTTATTCCGCCGCTGCATATCCGGTCTGAGGTAAAGCTGAAACTGCAGGGTACCTACGGCGTTTTCTCCAAAGTTTACTTCCGCGCCGAAGCGGATGCTTATGCCACGCAAAACCGTTATTATGCCCTTAATAATACCGAAACCCCAACGCCGGGTTATACGCTCATTAATGCGGGCATCGGCAGTACGTTAAAGGCCCGGTCCGGTAAAACCATTTGTGAGTTGTTTTTACAGGCCGATAATGTATTTGATGTCGCGTATCAATCAAACCTAAACCGCTTAAAATATTTCGAGTATTACAACGCCTCGCCAAACGGCAGGAGTGGCATTTACAACATTGGCAGGAATTTGAGTATGAAGGTGATAGTGCCGTTTTAGTTTTTTGTTTAATCACAGGGGTCACAGAGAATTAGACCACTGTTTGCTCTGTGTAAATCTCCGTGACCCCTGTGGTTAAACTAAACGCCATTCGTTGAAAAATATCCGTTTGATTTCTCCCCAAAGAGTGCCAACTTCGCATTCCCGGTAATCGTGATCGGTGAAATCAATTTTTCAATCTGTGGAATCTACAAATCATAATATTAAAATAGCGCAGGAGCTTTCTGTTGGCAGCAAGCAGGTAAGCGCAACCATTGCCCTGCTTGATGAGGGCGCAACCGTACCATTCATCTCCCGTTACCGAAAGGAAGCAACCGGCAGCCTTGATGAGGTACAGGTGGCGGCCATCCGCGACCGTGTGCAGCAACTGCGCGACCTGGATAAACGCCGCGAGGCTATCCTCAAATCGCTTACCGATATGGGTAAGCTTACCCCCGAACTGGAGAAGCAGATCAACGCTGCCGAAACCATGGTGCTGCTGGAGGATATCTATTTGCCATATCGCCCTAAACGTAAAACCCGCGCCACTGCAGCCCGCGAAAAAGGCTTGCAGCCGCTGGCCGATGCTGTTTTGGCCCAAAAGAATTTTGATGTGGAGCTGGAAGCCGGTAAATACATCGACGAAGAAAAAGGTGTTGCCAGCCTTGAAGAAGCCCTGGCAGGTGCACGCGATATTATTGCCGAACACATTAGCGAACAGGCCGAAACCCGCGCCAAAATGCGCCAGTTATTTACCGAAAAAGGTGTTTTTGAATCGAAAGTGGCACCGGGCAAAGAGGAAGAGGGTATTAAATACAAAGATTATTTCGAGTGGACGGAGCCCGTTAAATCGGCACCATCACACCGTATACTGGCCATGCGCCGTGGCGAAAAGGAAGAGATCCTTTACCTGGACATCAAACCGACCGAAGAGGACGCTATCGCGCTGTTGGAGCGTGAATTTATCACCTCACGTAATGCCGCGGCTACTCAGGTTGGTTTAGCTATTGCCGATGGCTACAAGCGCTTGCTCAAACCATCTATGGAAACAGAGATCCGCCTGCTCACCAAAAAGAAAGCCGACGAGGAAGCTATCCGTGTATTTGCCGAGAACGCCCGCCAGCTATTGTTAGGTGCGCCGCTTGGCCAAAAGCGTATTATGGCTATCGACCCGGGTTTCCGTACCGGCTGCAAGCTGGTTTGTTTGGATGAACAGGGCCAGCTGTTAGAGAACACCGCCATTTACCCGCACACCGGTGCAGGGCAGGCCAAAGAGGCCGAGAAAACCGTACAGCACCTTTTTGAGCGGTACAAGATCGAAGCCATCGCGATTGGCAACGGTACCGCCGGCCGAGAAACAGAACTTTTTGTACGCAACCTGAACCTGCCGGGCGCAACCATCGTGATGGTGAACGAGAGTGGGGCATCTATCTATTCTGCATCGGATGTTGCCCGCGAGGAGTTCCCTGATAAGGATATTACAGTGAGGGGTGCCGTATCCATCGGCCGCCGCCTGATGGACCCATTGGCCGAACTGGTGAAGATCGACCCAAAATCTATCGGTGTGGGCCAGTACCAGCACGATGTTGATCAGAACAAATTACAAACCTCATTGGATGATACCGTGATGAGCTGCGTGAACGCAGTTGGCGTGGAATTGAATACGGCCTCTAAACAGATCCTGGCTTATGTATCCGGCCTTGGCCCTCAGCTGGCGCAAAACATTGTGGAATACCGCAACCAAAACGGCGCTTTTAAACGGCGCGACCAGTTAAAGAAAGTTGCCCGCCTTGGCGATAAGGCCTACGAGCAGGCGGCCGGATTTTTACGCATCCGCGGAGCGGAAAACCCATTGGATAGCAGCTCTGTTCACCCCGAGCGCTATACGCTTGTAGAGCAAATGGCCAAAGATCTGAAATGCACTGTGCAGGATTTGATGCGCGATAGCAACCTGCGCAAATCCATCCCATTACAAAAATATACTTCTGATACCGTTGGCTTGCCAACGCTCAACGATATTGTGGCCGAACTGGCCAAACCCGGCCGCGACCCGCGCGAGCAATTCGAAGCCTTTAGCTTTACCGAAGGTGTCAATGCCATCAGCGACCTGAAGGTGGGGATGAAGCTGCCCGGCATTGTAACCAATATTACCAATTTTGGCGCCTTTGTTGATATTGGCGTACACCAGGATGGCCTGGTGCATTTAAGCCAGATAACCAACCGTTACATCAAAGACCCGAACGAGGTGCTGAAGGTTCACCAAAAAGTTGAGGTTACGGTTACCGAGGTTGATGCTAACCGTAAGCGCATTTCGCTATCCATGAAAGAGAACGAAAAGCGTGAACCCGCCATTCAAAAACCGCGCGAAAATAGGCCCGTGCAAAAAGCCTATCCACCAAAACAAACCAGGCCCGAACCCGAGCCCGAAATGGATATGATGAGCAAATTAGCCGCGTTAAAAAACAAATTCAGGTAGTAAAAATTTAGGCCGTTAGTTACCTTTGATGGACAATCAGGGACACTAACGGCCTTTTTAAAGTCGGTTTTTGACGTTTGAAAACGCTTCGCGGCGTAGAAATTTACTACCCTTTATGGTGTTTCCTCAGGCTTTGGAAATCGATATAATAAAGCACCTTCACCGAAACGTTGTTGTTTTGCGGCAGGTTGTAAGTGTCCTTAAAGTTGTTGTAATAGTTTTGGTTGCCCACATTGGTATAGCTTTGTGCCGATTGCTTCCAGGCGAGGCTTATCTCGCTGCCCGGGGTAAACTGCCAAACGTATATCATATCAATATTCCACAGGTTTAGATTTTGATCAACCTGGTGGTTAAAGTCGGTAGTGGTTAAGTTAGCCAGCGCACCATCCTGTGCCAGATCAAAGAACTGCTTGTAATTCACCTTGCTCCAGTAATGCCTTAAGCGGAAGGTAAGCCCCATTATATTGCTGAAGGTATACTTTACGTTAAAGATGTTTTGCACCGTTTGCGCATCGCGTAAGCCGATAATAGGGGTTATGTTATCATTGGCCACGGTGGCAAAGCCGGTATAGTTTTTCCGCGGACTAAGCGTCAGATCGCCCCCAACAGAAAATTTGTTGCTTACCCTGTAGTTGTAAAACAGCTCCAGGTCGTTCCCTTTGCCGTTAAAGCGGTTTAACCAAACGTTTGAATAAAATAGCCCTACCGAGAATGGTTTGGCTTCGTTGGTTTGCAGGTTCAGGTTAAACACAAAGGTTTCGGGTGTGCGGAAAACGCGGCCCGGTACACGCGGCTCGTAAAAATCGTTCCCGCTCATGCGGATGTGGCCGTTAAAATTGGCGTACCAAAAGTTTTTAAAGTTGGCTTCGGCGCCAAAATTCTGGTTAAAATACTGGTAGGCCGATGGCGATACGCGGGAAGAAAAATAGGTGTTTGTCCAGATATCCCACTTGGTAAAAAAGTGCTTAGGCTTGTAGTTGGCATACATAAGGTTTATGTTATGATCCAAAAAGTTGTTGTTGAACAAGATGCCCAGATCGTTGGGGTCGTACTTACTATCCACCCTGTCTTGCGATACATTCCAGGTAAAGTTGCCAAGCGTTTTACCAAATACTAATTCGTAATTATAACCTGTAATAGCTTGTTGCCCTTTGTAAAATTTATTACTCATTAAGCCATAACCCGATAAATTGTACGAGTTTTTCTTATTGTTGAGGTTAAACACAAAGCCGCCTACATCGGCGCTGTAATCTTTACCAAAGCGGTTAACGTTGGTATTGATCAGCGTTACCGACGAGTTATTCTTCAGGTTCTGATCCAAAACGATGATGTTATAATTGGTTAGCGGGCTGGTTTCTACCTCGCGGCGGTTGCCGCTTGCATCCTCAATAACCGCATAGGCCGTATTGGTAATCCCATTAAACACGCCAATACCTAATCCTTTCGATGTTCGGCCCGAAAGCTTAAACGCATTGATCAGCTTGGTTTCGGTAGGGTTGCTGATAACCGATTCGCCATCTTTTAACCCTTCATACGCCTTGTTATAACCAATAGGCTGCCCGCCAACACGCCGGGTGTAAAACAGGTTGCCTTTATTAAACAGTTCGGTACCTTCGGTAAAAAAGGAACGGTTCTCGTTGTATTTTACCTCAAAGGGGGTAAGGTTTAATATTTTGTTATCAGACTGCACCTGTCCAAAATCGGGTATCAGGGTCAAATCAAGGGTAAAGCTTTCGTTTATACCGTATTTCACATCCATCCCGCCATTTACCGATGCCTTGGTGTTGGGTATGCCCGCTGTATTGTATGGGTAATGGTTTACATAGGTAGAAAAATACGGGTAAAAGGCCAGGCGCACAGGCGGCACAATTTTTTCTATCCCGGTAAGTACTCCCTCCTGGTTCATCATCCCGTTTTGTTTGGGGTCCAGCTCGTTCCACCAAAGCTGCTGCTGCACGTTCTGGCGTTTGCGTATAAGGTTCATCCCCCAGGTTTGGATATCCTTTTTGGCAAAGCGCAGGGCAGAATAGGGAACTTTGAATTCGGCTGTCCAGCCCAGGCTGTCAATTTTTACTTTGCTTATCCAAACCGCGTTCCAGGTAGGGTCTTCGGTATTCCCCTCTGCATTGGGCAGGGCGTATTTGGCATCAAACTGTCCGTTGGTTGAGGTTACAAAAAAACCGGAACCGTTTATCCCATCCTTATACGTATCAAATATTATTCCTATGAAATCGGCGTTGCCTACTTGGTCGCGTGTGGCAAACTCGCGGGCAATCTTGCCGGGGTTTGTCTCATACATACGGGCACCAATATAAATGGCTTCATTATCGTAAATAATTTTCACTTCGGTGCGGTCCTCATGCTTCTCGTGCGTGCCGGCGTTGGGCCGCAGCTGCACAAAATCAGTAGCAATGGGCACGTTTTGCCAAACGGCATCATCCAATTCGCCGTCAATTTTAGGAGCCGCCTGGGTTTTAATGGCTACAAGGGTTTTCTTTTTCTGTTGAGAAAAGGCATTTAGTGTTATAGCGGATAGCAATATGAGTATAAATACCTTCATTTAGGTTAGTTAACGGTTCTTATTAAGATGCACAAAGCAACATAAACGTTACACAACATGTTGTTAAATAATGGTTTAATGGGGTTTCATGTTTTGTAATGAGCTTATTGGGTGAATTTTATATCTTACAAGCCTAAACCAATTATAGATGAGCAGAAACCTGATTGCATTTTTTTTAACACTTGCTACGGTCTCGTCATATGGTCAGGATAACGGCGGGGTAGCCATCGCCAAAAACATTACCCTGCCAAAAGATTCGGCCATAAACCAAATAACAACCGCGCTGAATGGCCTGCTTGGTCAAAAAGAAAAACCCAATAAAGAGAACCGCTTTATTTTTAAAGACCGGCTTTTAGAAACATCGGCCCTGATGGACGAAATGAAGGGCCTCGATAAAGATTCCTCTTATAAACCCTACATCACCAATATTGTAAAACAGGGCGAAAAGTACGTTGTGCAATTCTCTTATCTCGGCATTACCGATAACGCGCCGGTTATTAGAGCAACCTTTAAGTTACTGGCCCTGAAACAGGCCGGGCAATTCTATTTTTACTCGCCATTGCAGCAAAACACCACTAACTGGAAAACAAAAACGGTAAAGAACATTACATTTCGTTATAAAGACACATTGGGCGCCGCCGATGCAAAAGAATTTGAAAGGATGGTAGCGTTTTACGATAAAAAGTTAAAAACCAACAGCCCTATTATACAATACTACTGCGATGATTTTTTAGAAGTACAGCAATTGCTTGGTTTAGAATATAAGTCTGATTATGCCGGTGTGGTAGAAAATATACTTACCGTAAAGGAAAACGATCAAAGCCTGATCATTAATGGCTGGGGTAGCCAACAACATCGTTTTGACCCCCACGATCTGTTCCATGAGCGCCTGAGCACCGTACTCGGCAGCGATATCACCAATCGCCCGGTTAACGAAGGGTGCGCCTATTTATACGGCGGCAGCTGGGGCTTTACCTGGCCACAGATCATCACCCGGTTTAAGGCCTACGTTAGCCAAAACCCCAACGCCGATTGGTTAACCCTTTACACCGACGGTACAAATTTTAATAGCGAAGCTAAGATCCTAAAGATCTCCTATGTTATCAACGCGCTGATCGTACAAAAACTCGAAAAAGAAAAAGGGTTCCCGGCGGTGATGGAACTGCTTAGCTGCGGTAAAAAAGAAAAGGGCGATGAAAATTATTTTAAAGCGCTGGAACGCATTGCCGGGATTAGCAAAACTGATTTTAATACGAAAGTGGAGGCGTTGATAAGGGCGGGCAAATAATTCAGGCCGATTGGTTTGAGAAGGTTCTGCGGGGGCTTCCTCCCGCTACAAATACCCCATCCGTCTCATTTTCATATATATTAGCCAAATCGCTTCAAAATCTTAACTTTGCAAACTCAAAAATTAGGAATTTTATAATGTTTGAAAATTTATCGGATAAACTCGACAGGGCGTTTAAAGTACTGAAGGGTCAGGGATCAATTACGGAGATAAACGTGGCCGAAACCATGAAGGAGATACGCAAAGCCCTTCTGGATGCCGACGTTAACTATAAAACCGCCAAAACCTTTACAGATGATGTAAGGCAAAAGGCACTGGGCGAAAACGTATTAACCTCTATTTCGCCGGGCCAGCTGTTAACCAAGCTGATGAACGACGAGCTTACCGAACTGATGGGTGGCACAACCGCCGATCTGGACCTGAAAGCATCGCCAACCATCATCCTGATAGCAGGTTTGAACGGTGCGGGTAAAACAACCTTTACCGGCAAGCTGGCCAATTACCTAAAAACACAAAAAGGCAAAAAACCATTATTGGTTGCCGATGATATTTACCGCCCTGCGGCGATAGACCAGTTACAGGTTCTTGGCGAGCAGATAGGCGTACCCGTTTATGCCAACCTTGAATCGAAAGACCCGGTGGCTATTGCCCGCGAAGGTATTGCCCTTGCTAAGCAAAATGGCCACAACGTGGTTATTATTGATACTGCAGGCCGTTTAGCTATTGACGAGGCCATGATGGTGGAGATAGAGCAGGTTAAAGCCGCTGTACAGCCACACGAGATCCTATTCGTAGTTGATTCAATGACCGGCCAGGATGCCGTGAACACCGCCAAGGTGTTTAACGACCGCCTTGACTTTACCGGTGTTGTTTTAACCAAGCTGGATGGTGATACCCGTGGTGGTGCCGCCTTATCCATTAAATCGGTTGTGAATAAGCCGATAAAATTTATTGGTACAGGCGAGAAGATGGAAGCGCTTGACGTTTTCCACCCAGACCGTATGGCATCAAGGATTTTGGGCATGGGTGATGTGGTTTCCCTGGTTGAGCGCGCGCAACAGCAGTTTGACGAGAAGGAAGCTGCTGAGTTACAGAAGAAGATCCGCAAGAACAAATTCGACTTCAACGATTTTTACAGCCAGATCCAACAGATCAAAAAAATGGGTAACATGAAAGACCTGATGGGCATGATACCGGGCGTTGGTAAGATGATGAAGGACGTAGAAGTTAGCGACGATGCCTTTAAAGGCATTGAGGCCATCATTAACTCCATGACGCCGAAGGAGAAGGAAAACCCTGACCTGATCAACCCAAGCCGCCGCAACCGTATTGCCCAGGGCTCGGGTACCGACATACAGGAGGTTAACCGCCTGATGAAACAATTTGACGATATGCGCAAGGTGATGAAACAAATGAGCAACCCTGCGGCCATGGCAAGCATGATGCGCCGGATGCCGAAGATGTAAATAATGCCGCGATGAGAGTATCTAAACGAACTATAATTTGGATATTGATAATCGTGCTGCTAATTGCTCTTGTTTTATGCGCTCTTATTTATTTTGGCCTGCTATTAATGGGCGAGGAAGATAAAAAATCAACCATTGCTACGATAATTTAAAATAAAGAAGCCCCTACACTTTGGTAGGGGCTTCTTTATTTATGCCATCCACGTCACGCCATTTCGCGGGTTTGTGGATTGCGGTCTCTTTACGTTAAGCTATTACGGGAACTTATACAATACCCCAAGAGATAATCCCTCGGTGCCCTGTACATCCTTTATCCCGGTGTTTTTATCAAACAGCAGCGTTCCGTTTAGTGATACATTGATCAAGCGGTTTACTTTTGCCGATAGTATGGCATCTAAACGATGGCGGGTATAGCTGATAGGCTGCCCATATGGTATAAACATCTCGTAACGTGCATTCAGGTGCATGTTTTTGGCGATATCCTTGTCAAATATACCTACCACCTGGAACGCTATATCATTCCGCACCGTTTTACCATTGGCGGTATCAACACCGTATGATTGTACTTTTCGCACAGAATCGTCTAACACAAATGTTTGGCGGGCGGTACCCGTACCTAAACGAAGATCGAAATAGGTGGTGGGCTTAAACTCAAAACCGACAGATTCTGTAATATAACCCGGCGCCATAAAGTTTGACATCAGCACCGGCGGTAGTTGATTGTTAGCATCGTACTGGTACCCTTTGTCAAACTGCGACTCGAACGTTAACGACCCGAAGAAGAACCAGTGTTTTGACATCTGGGTTGCGATCTTATTATCCCAAAAAATACGATCGTTTGTTTTGCGGGATGATTGCCCCTTGTTTTTTGACTTACCATATTGCAGGTTAAGTTCTGATACGTAACTGAACGGGGCTTTATTATACTCCACCCGGTACACAAAGGTAGAGCCCAGGGCTATAGAAGAAACACCTCCGGCAGAATAGTTATTACTAAAAGCCGCCTGGTTAAAATTTAACCCAAAAGTTACAAACTTGCGCCAATAGCTTATCTTATAATCAAGCATCGTTACCGGTATCAGCTCCTGCTGTATTTGCAGCGGGGTTGGCGGTACGGGTATGGCATTCTTTTTTGTTTGAATGCGATAATTATTAAGCTTATTGGTATCTATTTTAACTGTATCCCTTTTAACGGTATCGGTAGTTTGCGCATTTGCCGACAATGCACCTGTGAACGACAGTAAGAAAAATAGCCTGATACTGGTTTTCAACATATCCCACAAATAAAAAGCAAAAATCTGTTATTTCCTTGATTTAATTAAAAATAGCTGAGGCCACACACCCTCCTCGTAATTTTAGCCTCGATGAAAGGGGCGTCATTAGCATTACTAAAGCGCGTTTATTATTTTGTTTCCGGTTCCCATACAACTTGTGGTAACGGCGGTAGCTCGTATGCCCTTGGGCGCCGCTGGTAGCGTTTTAAGTTGGCTTTGATATAGGATATAAACTCGTAATCGGTTGCGGTGGTAACCAGGTAATAGCCCGGGCGGTATTTGTGCATAAAATCGGTTAGCTTAGGTTCTTCCAGATGGGTTATACCTTGCACATAGGCTTTGTTAAAGCGGTAGTCGATAACGGTTTGTTTATATTCCGCGTCTATTAGCCCACGCAATTTTTCGGCATTACGGCCGCTTTTACTGAATGCGCTGTAAAGGGCATCAATACTAAAGCCAACCCCGCCCGAACCAACATTAAGCAGGTCGGCGTTATAAGCCGAACCATAAATCTTGCTAAATTCTTTCTGGGTATTTGCCAGCCTCCGTTGCGGGTTCAAAACGCTATCGCGTATGGTTACCTCCTGCAGTTGAATAGCGGCAGGCCGTATATAAACCGCCATCGGAGAGTAGTTTTTTACGGTAAGCGTATCGCTATGGTGGTCGGGCTTGCTAAAAACAATTACATCACCGGGGTTAGCGTCAATGGTAAACTCCCCTTTAAAGTTATTGTATACCCCTTTGCCCGATGTTATGTTCAGCACATTTACTTTGGCAACGCGCGCTTTACTATCCTTATCAAACACAATACCGGTAACCTCTTTTTGCTGGGCAAAAACAGATCCGCATACTATGCATAAAAAAAGGGTGGGCCATAATTTCATTATAAAGTTTAAAGCTACTGGTTTGGGGAGGGATAATTTATACTTTAACAATCTTTAACACACTATTTCACAACAACGAGTTTCTGGCCAATTTTAATGCCGGTATCCGGCAACTTATTAAGCTCTTTAAGGTCATCAACCGTGATACCAAAACGTTTAGAAATATTGTATAGTGTGTCGCCCTGTTTTACGGTGTATATTTTATCGTCGGGCGTGGTTTTGGCTATGCTCTCCTGTTGCGGCTGGTTAACGGTTTCGTTTATTTCGCCCAGCACCCGGTCTTCGCGTTTTATTTTAGCGAGTTCGCCTTCCGGGCGGTCATACTGGTCAAGCTGGTATTTGGTGATAATATTCAGTAGCAATTTGGGGTATTGGGGGTTGGTGGCATAACCGCAGGCCTTTAAACCATAGGCCCAGCCATTAAAATCATTTTTATCCAGTTCAAAAAGGCGGGCGTAGTTTTTTTTCTTTAAAAACTCGGAGTGGTCGCGGAAGGATTCTTCGGGGTTGTTATACACCCTGAAACAATCATTCTCGTTATCATCATTCTTGTAATAGCTTTCACCTGTCCAGGTGCTGCCACATTTTATGCCGAAATGGTTGTTGGCAATTTTAGCCAGGTCGCTGTTACCGCTGCCGCTTTCAAACAGGCCCTGTGCCAGTGTAATACTTGCCGGAATGCCGTAACTGTTCATTTCCTGTATGGCGATGGCTTTAAACCGCTCTATATACTCCAGCGAGGTAAGGTCTTTATGTGCCGCTATAGATGTGCGGTTACGTTTTTGTATGGCTTTATTATTTTTGCGGGCTTTGCTGCTGCTGATAGCGCTTTTATGCGCCGAACACGACGTAAATAGTAAAACAGCAACTAATAATGTATATATCCTACGCATGCATTTAGCTTATTTTAGCCAAACTTAAGGTTAAAAATATAATTATTACTGGTTGTTTACTAATTCTTGCCTGGTGCTGTCGGGGGCGGCATCGTCATCAAACTCGTTAAGGTCATATTTATTAATGATGCCTAAAACCTGTGCGGCCCATTTTTTACTGCTGGCGTAGCCGCCGCGTTGTATGCCTTTTGCCCAGCCTTTATAGTCAGATGTAGAGAATTTATCAAGCAGGTGGCTAAACTGTTTACGCTCTGTCATGATACGGGCAAAATCTTTAAATGAATCCATTACGCTATCGTAGCGTTTGTATGATGACCGTACCTTTTTGTTGTTTTTATAGTACACTGTGCTGCCGCCGCCTTTTACACCAAACTGGTTGTTAAGATTTTTGGCTATCGCGCTTTTTCCGCTGGCGCTTTCATGCATGGCAACGCCCAATATGATGCTTGCAGGTACGCCGGTTTCGTGCATAATACGAATGGCATTATCTTTGAACTTCTCGATGTATGATTGTGCAGCGCTTTGGGCCGAAACGGCCGAGGTAGAAGCAATGAAAAGGGAAACTGAAAGCAGTGTAATAGTTAAGAGTTTCTTCATAATTATTTTTTTCTGATGATCAATAGGCCATCACGCACGGGTAGAATAAATTTTTCAACCTGTGTGTTAACGGTTATTAGTTCATTTAGTTTGCGGATGTTCTCGGTATCGGCATCGTTTTCGGCGCCAAACACCTTTCCTTTCCACAAAACGTTATCAATTATTATTAAGCCTCCTGGCCTTACTTTATCAATTATTAACTCAAAGTACTTAAAATTATTTCGTTTATCCGCATCAATAAACACAAGGTCGATGTTAGTAAGCTCTAAATCAGCTATTACAGCCTCTGCTGCGCCAAAATGGAGCTTTACTTTTTTATCCACATTTGTTGATTTGAAATGTGAGTTAAGCATTTCTTCAAACTCGTGGTTAACTTCAATGGTATGTAAAATGCCGCCTTCCGCCAATCCTTCTGCCAGGCAAATGGCCGAGTAACCGGTAAAGGTACCTATCTCTAAAATAAGTTTGGGTTGTATCATTTTACTGAGCATACTCAGCACCCGGCCCTGGTAATGACCTGATAGCATGTGCGGTTTCAGCACCTTCAGGTAGGTATCCCGGTTTATCTTTTGCAATCCCTCGGGTTCGGGGTCGCAATGGTTATCAAGGTAGGCCTGCAAGGCCGGGTCAAGGATTTCCATGGCCGCAAAGGTAAGGAATTTATTTTTAATGCGTTTTTGGACAATGATTTACCCGATTGCATCATGTCATGATGCTTGCTGCTAACACGAATTATTGCTGTGAACGCCCTTTAACTGTGATTGAACGGTTATGTTCACGTTCACTGCCGTGAACGCTTTAAAACGGCCGTAATCAGCCTGTTAAATTTTTCCCTACAAAACAAAGCCACCAATTAAGTAAATCATGGTTCAAAAAGATTTACTCATCCAGCTCTGCAAAAGTATCACCGCCGATATTGTATCCACCAGCTCTTTATTTTGCCTTGCTTTTTTACCCATGCCGCTTTGGGCGATGGTAGCCGATGCCATTTTTGAGGTGAAGCGCTCATCAAACATTTCTACCGGGATCTCGGGGAAGGTTTTTTTAAGCAGGTTGGCAAACCCTTTTACATGCATGGCCGATTGCGATGGGGTATTATCCATTTGCTTTGGCTCGCCAAGTACAAAACGCTCAACCTGTTCGGTTTGCAGGTATTTTTTCAGGTAATCAATAATTTTTAACGGGTGGATGGTATCCAATCCTGTCGCGATGATCTGCATTGGGTCGGTCACCGCTATGCCGATGCGCTTGGTACCGTAATCGAAAGCCATAATCCTCATGCTATTTTAGATTTTAGATGTACGATTTTAAATTTAACCATGGCGCCCATTTATGTACTTGCAAATGTGCGTATTATTTGCCGTTGTGTTAGTAATCCTGCTTAAATCTAATATCTAAAATCGTACATCTAAAATCAATTCACTATTTTGCACCAAATGCAGTTTAAAGACATCATCGGACAGGAAGCAATTAAGCAACGGCTCATCAACTCGGTAAACGAGAACCGGGTAAGCCATGCGCAGTTGTTTTTAGGTCCCGAGGGTGCGGGTAGTTTGGCGCTGGCCGTTGCTTACGCGCAATATTTATCGTGCGAGGATAAGCAGCACGATGATTCATGCGGCGTATGTGCATCATGCCGCAAGTACCATAAACTAATGCACCCCGATCTGCATTTTTCATACCCGTTCTTCGCCAAACATAAGGATGATACCGCGCTTACCTTTATTGAACAATGGCGCAATGCCTTTACGGCCAACCCATACCTAAGCCTTGATGTATGGCGCGGGTACCTGGATGCCGATAACAAACAAGCCAACATCAACATTGCCGAGTGCCACCAGATCATCAAAAAACTGAGTTTTAAACCCTTTGAGTCGGTTTATAAGATCCTGATCCTGTGGCTACCCGAATACCTGGATAAAGAAGGCAACGCGCTGTTAAAAGTAATAGAGGAGCCGCAGCCAAACACGCTGTTTTTACTGGTGGCCCAAAACCAGGACCAGATTCTGAACACTATCCTGTCGCGTACGCAGCTGGTTAAGATCCCCTGTTTAAACTACGAGGATATCAAAACCGAACTGATCAGCAAGCACCATCAAACCGAAACTGCTGCTTCAGAAATTGCCTACCTCAGTAATGGCAACATGACTGAAGCGCTGGGCATGCTGCAGCACGATACTAAAAGCTATCACGAGTTATTTGTACAGTGGCTGCGCCTGTGTTTCGGCAATAAAGGACTAGAAATTTTGAGCTTTGTTGACCAGGCATCAAAAATGGGGCGCGAAAACCAGAAGAATTTTTTACGCTATGGTACCAGTTTTATCCGCGAGTGCTGCCTGCTTAGGGCTGGTGCCGATCGGATTGTAAAACTGCCGGAGCAGGAACTTGAAACTGCCAGAAAGATGTCGGCGGTGATCAGTAACGCCATGGCGCAGGCCATTATTACCGAGCTGGAAAAGGCTCATTATCATATAGAACGTAATGCTAACCCTAAAATCTTGTTTTTAGACGTATCTTTACAAATTATAAAAGTACTAAGTTTTAAAATTACCCCCACGGGGACTCATTATATACCGAATTAATTATGGGATGCGGAAGTTGCTCAACAGGCGGCGGTTGTTCGCCTGCAGGCTGCAAAAGTAATGGCTCATGCCTTACAAATGGTTGCAGCAAATTAGATGTACACGATTGGCTATCACATATGGATATGCCAACTAACTATAAGCCTTACTCAATTGTAGAAGTAAAATTCAAGGGGTCGCGTAAGGAGTTTTATCATAACAACGATAACATTTACCTGGAAGCGGGTGACCTGGTAGCGGTTGAAACCACTACCGGTGGTTATGATATTGGCCACGTTTCTATCACTGGCGAACTGGTGCGCATGCAAATGACCAAGCGCCATGTAAAAGAAGCCGATGTGGCTAAAAAGATCTATCGGCGTGCTACCGTAGCCGATGTAGACAAGTGGAAACTTGCTAAAGATATGGAGTGGGAAACCATGCACAAATCGCGCACACTGGCGCTCGATCTTAATTTATCGATGAAGATAAGTGACGTGGATTACCAGGGCGATAAAACCAAGGCAACCTTTTATTATACGGCCGAAGGCCGCGTTGATTTCAGGGAACTGATCAAAAAAATGGCCGAGAGTTTCCGCATCCGTATTGAGATGCGCCAGATAGGTATGCGCCAGGAAGCGAGCCGCCTTGGCGGGATAGGCTCATGCGGCCGCGAGCTTTGCTGCAGCACCTGGTTAACCGATTTTAAAACCGTTTCTACATCTGCCGCGCGTTACCAAAACCTATCGTTAAATACGCTTAAACTGGCCGGCCAGTGCGGTAAATTAAAATGCTGCCTTAACTACGAGCTGGATACTTACATGGATGCTTTGAAGCATATCCCTGATAATGTGAATGTGCTAAGGACCGAAAAAGGTGATGCCCGCCTGCAAAAAACCGATATCTTCAAAAAGATAATGTGGTTTAGCTATCCTCGCGAAGAAGCCTGGGTACCGATGCCTATTGCTAAAGTAAAAGAGATACAGCAACAAAACCGCGAGGGTATTATCCCTGCAGACCTGGGCGAGGTTGTTGAAATAGAAACCAAACCGGTAAAAGTGCTGGATTACGAGAACGTGGTAGGCCAGGATAGCCTTACCCGCCTTGACGAGCGCCGCAATCAAAACAACAAGAATAAGAACAAAAATAAAAGCCGTAACCGTAACCAACAGGGTGGCAACCGCCCCGATGGGCAGCAAGCCGGGCCACGGCCCGAGGGCAACCGCCAGCAACACCAGCAGGGGGGCAACAGGCCTGAGGGACAAAGGCCTGAAGGTGGCGGCAACCGCCAGCAGGGTAACAGGCCAGATGGTAACCGCCAGCAACACCAGCAGGGTGGCAACCGCCCTGATGGGCAGCAGGCGGGGCCAAGGCCAGAGGGTGGCGGCAATCGGCCGCAGGGCAACAACAGGCGCAACAATAATCGCCCAAGGCCAAACAACCCAAATGGCAATCAACCACGAAACGATAATCCGCCCAAAGCTGAATAAATGAATGCGTTAAAATTTGTTTTTTGCGGATTAGCCGCCCTTGTGCTTTTTACAGCACAGGGCTGCACAGACCCAAAGGCGGTTATTGATCAAAATACGGAGATAGCCAATCATAACTGGTCGTACGTTAACCGTATAAAGTATGATGTTAAGATAGATGACATCAGCGTGCCGTATAACCTTTACTTTAATGTAAGGGTGAGCGGCAGTTATAAATATGCTAACTTGTTCGCGCTTTTATCACAAACATCGCCGGGCAAAAAAACACATACCACCCGTTACGAGTTTAAGCTGGCCAATAAAGATGGCGAATGGCTGGGTAGCGGCAGTGGTAATTTATATAGCTACCAATTGCCTTTACGCACGCAATATAAATTCCCGGCCAAAGGGGTTTACCATTTCGAGATTGAGCAAAACATGCGCGATAACCCGCTCCACGAGGTTGTTGACGCTGGCTTAAGGATAGAAAAAGCGCAATAATTTACTGTACCTGGTACTGGAATGTTTCGGTAGCGTGTGATATAAATTCCTTTTCATTTTCTTGCTGTACAACCGTACCGTTATCAAATATTTTGTAGGTAATGTTGTTCTCCGTATCCGACGATAATTTTAAGTATATATAATTGCCTTCGGTTGCATCTGTAGAAAACTCGAACGATGTCCCCTGGGCTACCGTAACATTTTTAACAACAGTTTGTGCTGCACCTAAATTTGCGGCTGTCGATATAACGGCAGCAAAATCTGCCGTGCCAGAAGCGGTTATTTTTATAGTGTGCTTTTGGTTAGCCGGTGTGGTGCCATCCTTTTTTGAGCAGGCGGTTACTATTAAACAAAGTATAATTCCGGTTAAAAGGGTTAGTTTCTTCATTGGTTTAATTTATATCCTAAAATAATTAAAACACGCTAATGTTACGGTTTGTAGTTAAGTATACCAACACGTTAACTATGAAAAGGTTATTTTTTTATTTATTCGCAATAGTAGCTATAAGTTTATCAGCATGCGGGGGAAATTCTGCAAGCCGGGCAACAGATAGCGCGGCTAAAGACTCCGGGCAGGTGCATGTAGGCAATGAGAGCCCTGCCGATACCAATAAATTGCCGGCAACACCTGTAGAAACCGGTGGAAAAGACACCAGCGGGAATGGCACCGGCACAACCAATGCGCCAAAGGATACCTTAAAGAAAACCCCCTGATATTATGCCGCCGGCCAAATAACAATGTGTGGTTTGAAACAACCTCGTCTTTTTTGTTGTTCAATATCCAACATTCTATACTTTGTTTCCTCCGGTTACATTAAACCATAACTAATCACGATGAATAAAAAAACACACGCAAGCATACCCTATATACTAGGTTTGTTTATTGTTTTATTTGCCGCCTCCTGCTCAACGTCTTCGCTCGAAGATGTAAAAACCAAAAATGATTACATCAAAAGGATCTCTTCTTTATCAGACAGCAAGGTTCAAAAAACATTAAAGACCGATATTGACAGTTTAACTTCCCTAAAAGAAGAAATGGATGGGTTTAATATCTATATCGGCTTTGGTCTCTCCATGAACGATGGCAGTGGCAAAAAAGCAGAAGTAAAAGCTGACTCTGCCTTTAAGATCAATACCAATTTTGCTGCTATTAAGAAAGATATTAATGAATACTCGAAAAGGTTATACTTTATACAAACACCCGAGCTTCCTAATTCCAGGTTCCACGTTGCTATCGATGAAAAATTTGGAAACATATCAACAGACGATATTGATGTAAAATTAAAACAGGTATATACCAGGGGGAGGGCCTATCCCGAAGATAAAGTTGGCATGGTAAAGGCAGATAGCGCTGCGGTTGATTTTAAGTACCAATACCCAAAAAGCTTTGAAACCTTTAAGTTTGATCCAAAAAGCAAAAAAGAGATCGCTTATAATAAGCAGATCATCGAAATAGATTCGGCCGGGGATGATAATGTCGAGTTTGACGCCCCATTGGCTTTATATAAAGACATCCTGTCGTACCAGGCCCTGAACCCTTCTGGTGTACTCATGAATGCATCCAGTAATTCTGCAATGCCGCTAACAACCATTAAAGGCAGTATCAAAAACGATCTGGCTTCGGCTTTGCAAATCCTTAAAGCCGCTTCCAAATTAAATAACAAAGACGCTATTACCCGGGAGTTAAATAAAATACCTTCGTCTCTTTTCCCGGCTATAGCCAAATACCACCATTTTAACACAAAATATAAAGCTCTTGACGATGATAAGAACTTAAAAGGCTTTGATGCCATTAAGCGCCTTAAAGAGCTTATGGAAGAGGATAAAGACTTATTTGGACTAGAAAAACAAAGGTTTACTTTAAAATTCCCTGATAAGATTGCAGAACTGATCTTATATATTACCCGCGAAAAAGAAACAATTGCGCAATCGGCAGTTGCAAAAATTACGCAGATTGCTTCGCCTTATCAAACATTTGCTGATAACAGGGTTGATAAATATGGTATAGTAGATAGTAATTACACCATTGTTATTCCTGCCTCACAAGCCCGGTTAGACCGTGCCGACAATGCCGGCTTGTATTATAAAGACTATAAAGAAAAGCAGGATTTTCACCTGGATGTGCATAATAAAAAGCTTATCCCTATTAAAAAGGGCTATACTTATATAAAGGATATTTCAGATCATTTAACCTTGTTTTCCGACTCTAATAAATACGTTGGCATTTTAGAGAATGATGACAAGGTGGTTATCCCTTTTGAATACGATGAAATAGAAAAAACAGGGAATGTGTTACTCTTAACCAAATCGAAAAGGGGCCGCAAGAAATACGAGATCAGAACCCTGGATAATAAACTTGTTAATGATCTCAAGGGCTTAAAAATAACCCCTTACCCTGATTATGGTGTGCTAATAGTTGAAAACGAAAAAGAGAAGCTTGGGCTGATAGATAAAAATGGACGAACTGTTATTCAGCCAACGTATGTTAATCTGAAGCCAATTGATAAAGACTTATTGCTATATTCTGAGGGTTCCGATAGCTATCAAAAGGGCATTATGAAGTTTGATGGTACCAAAGTGACAGAACCTAAATTTAATTATATAAATGATTTCCAGGAAGGCTTTGCGGTATACCGCACGGATGACATCAATAGTTCATACGGGTATTTAAATAAATCGGGGCAGCCCGTTTTTGGAAAATACACAGTTGCCTACGGTTTTGCCGGTGGCTATGCCCTGGTGTATGATAATAATGTTTTCAGCCTGATTGATACTTCGGGGAAAAAAGTTAAACAGATTCCATATAAAACATTAGGCGACCCTACCATCTCGCTTACCGGCAAAAGCACCATTTATGAGATCGATGGAAAAAAATATAACTACGCAGGCCAACCTGTTAATTAAAATATAACCAACACATGAATAAAGTTACTTTTTTGTTTGTAGCCGTATTTGCGGTTTTGCTTTTCGGCTGCTCATCAAACCAAAAACCACAATTTGGTAAGGCGCCGTTGCACCTGGATAATTTTGGTTTGAATTTAGATATTGAAACCTTTTTTGCCGACGAAACCCTTTTCAGGAACAATGAAAAATATTCTGTTAAATCGGAAGAACAAACCATACAAATTGATGGGTCTGATTCCACACTCAGGTTTGTACAATATACCGTTTCTTCTTCGCCTGTTGGGGATACCCTGGCACGTTTCAACGATTTCTACTTTGGCGACCTGAATGTAGTGATGGATTTTGACGATAAAGAAACCTTTATGGTGGCAGCATCGCAGGAGGATGTCCGCCCCGGTAAAATTGATACGCTGATCAGGGATATCTCTGCCGAATATGGCAATGTTATACCATCCGATAAAAATAACGAACCAAGGTATATTACTTACCAATGGAAAAAAGGGAATAAACTTGCCAAAATGGTTTTAAATGTAGAAAACCCCCTTTCCTCCAGTAATAATAGCGAGGAAACGCCCAATACAAATAAGCTTTATGCCGATGCCTATCATAAGGCAGATAATATTTCGGTTACCTTTTTTATAACAAACCCCAAGTTTGATCATTACCTGGTAAAAGCGAGATCAATAAGCGGGCTCTTAACACGGTATTAAAATATTGGCTTAATTACTAAACTTTTTATTTTAATAGTAAAATAGCTACATTCGTTTTGCTAATATTTTTATCAAATGGATGTAACTATTATCATTATAGCCGCAGTTGTTATTGTGGCCCTGCTGCTGTTTATTCTATTACGGAAACCTGCCACCGCACTTATTTCTGCAGGTGAACTTGCGTTGTTAAAAACCGAAAATGAATCGTTAAAGATCGCGACAGCCAAAGCCGAAGAAAAGGCAGCCGGTATTTTTACGGAAAAAGAAAACCTCACCAAGCATTTTAAGGATGAACAAAGCCGCTTGTTGGATGAGCTTTTATACGAACGTACCCAACTGGCGCAGGCTAATCAATCTTTAGAGTCATCCCGGTCGTACTTTAAAGCCCAACAGGAAAAACTGGCCGAGCAGAAAGAGGAGATTGAACAAACCCGCCGCCATTTTCAGCGCGAGTTTGAGAACATTGCCGAGAAACTGCTCAAGGAAAAATCGCGTGAGTTTACGGATGTGAATAAGCTGAGTATTGATGCCATACTTAATCCGCTTAAGGAAAACATTAAAGCGTTTGAAGACAAAGTAGATAAGGTTTACAATATGGAAGCCGCCGAGCGTAATACCCTTAAGGGTGTTATTACCCAATTGATGGATCTGAATAAACTGATCAGCACCGAGGCCGCAAACCTTACTAAGGCTTTAAAGGGCGATAATAAGAAACAGGGGAACTGGGGCGAAGTAATCCTGGAGAAAGTTTTAGAACGCAGCGGCCTTGTACGCAACAGGGAATACCGCGTGCAAGCCAGCCTGAACAACGCAGATGGCAGCAGGCTGCAACCCGATGTAATTATTGACCTTCCGGATGATAAACATTTAATAATTGATTCTAAGGTGTCCCTGATAGCTTATGAGCGTTTGGTAAATTGCGAAACCGAAGAGGAACGTAAACTTTATTCAAAAGCGCATATCGAATCGATACGAAACCATGTGCATGGCCTATCCTCAAAAAGCTACCACGACCTATACCAGGTAAACTCTCCCGATTTTGTTTTGCTTTTTGTGCCGATAGAATCTTCCTTCAGCTTTGCCGTGCAGCTGGATGCCGACCTATTTAGCGATGCCTGGGATAAACGCGTAGTAATTGTTAGCCCAAGCACTTTACTGGCCACCCTGCGCACCATTGCCAGCATCTGGAAACAAGAACGCCAAAACCGCAATGTACTGGAGATTGCCCGCCTAAGCGGGGCCATGTATGATAAATTTGTTGGTTTTATGGCCGACATGGAAAGCATTGGCAAAAATATTAACCAAACACAATCGGTTTATAACAGCGCTTTTAACAAATTGATAGATGGTAACGGTAATTTAACCAAAACCGCCGAGAAGATAAAGGGGTTAGGAGCTAAGGCTAATAAGCAGTTGGATGGTAAGTATTTGGATACGGAATAAGTTTGCAGTTACCATTGCGAAGTTGGCACTAAAATAACTGCAAACTCAAAACTGCCTACTGCCCGCTCTTAAACGCGTTCCATCCCTGTGCTTTTAATTCGTGTACGTTGCCCGATTTTGTAATTAAACTACAGCCCTCGTTTGGTTCGGTGATATAGCCGATGATGGAAAAATCCATTTTGTGTTTTATCTTATCGTAATCAGCTTGTTTTACGGTGAAAAGTAACTCGTAATCTTCGCCGCCGCTTAGTGCGCACACGGTTGGGTCAAGGCCAAACTCGCGGGCGGTTTCGTAGGTCATTGGGTCGATAGGGATCTTTTCTTCGTAAAGTTTACACCCCTTATTGCTCTGTTTGCAGATGTGCAATATTTCTGATGCCAAACCGTCAGATACATCTATCATAGCTGTTGGTTTAACGCTTAGTTCTTTCAGCAGGTCTATAATATCTTTACGTGCTTCGGGCTTTAGCTGGCGCTCAACAATATAATCTTTACCTTCCAGATCGGGCTGTATATTGGGGTTTTCTATATAAACCAGTTTCTCGCGCTCTAACAATTGCAGGCCGGTATAAGCGCCGCCCAAATCGCCCGATACACAAATCAGGTCGCCTTCTTCGGCAGTGTTGCGGTAAACCACATCCTTTTCATCGGCGTAACCAATAGACGTAATGCTGATCACCAACCCTTGTTTTGAGGCAGAGGTATCACCCCCTACAATATCCACATTGTAATTACCACAGGCCAGGTAAATACCTTCGTACAATTCTTCAATAGCCTCTAACGGGAATTTACTGCTCATACCGATAGAAACCGTAACCTGGCTGGCAGTACCATTCATGGCGTAAATATCACTCAGGTTTACCTGTACAGCTTTATACCCTAAATGCTTAAGTGGTGTATAAGCCAGGTCGAAATGGATGCCTTCTAAAAGCAGGTCGGTAGATATCAGGGTTTTCTTTCCTTCAAAATCAAGTACTGCGGCATCATCTCCAACACCTTTAATGGTGCTTTTTTGGGTAAGTGTTATATTCCTGGTCAGGTGGTCTATCAAACCAAACTCTCCAAGGTTCTCTATATTGGTTTTCTCTTCGTTCTCGAACATATTTATTCAATAAAGCACAAAAATACAAAAGCTTAACGCAATAACCTTGGCCTAATTGCTTAATCGCCTTACTGTTAGCTGTTGTGTAATATTTATTATACAAACAAATAATTAACATTTAGTTAATACTTCTGAGTTATTTTTGCTTTACTAAATATATTTATATGAAAATCAGAAAGTTACTCATTTATTCTTCGCTTGTATTACTTATTGCAAGCTGTAAAAAAGACACCACCCCAACACATCCTATAGATCCACCAGAGCTACCAAAGCCTTTTGCCATTGTAGAGGATTTTGAAACAGGCACTAAGGGCGGTTACCTAATATTGGATGTTCAACTAAAAACAGGTATATGGAGTTTTAACGATGCCTTACTGGGCAATCTTGCTGCTGATGTTAAAGCCGATACCAAAGCTGTACGATTACGTACCGGTGATCTTACTATGAAATTTGATGTTAAAAATTTAGAACAAATAAGCATTAAACATGCTAAATATGGCAATGATGCTACTTCAACATGGCAATTGATGATGTCGGACGATGGTGGTACTACCTTTACTCAGTTAGGTACCGATATTACTGAAACAAACACCACCCTGACTACCGATTCTTTTAAAATTACTACTACAAAACCTGTTCGTTTCCGCATCCAAAAAACAGGTACTACCCGTATTAATATTGATGATATCACCTTTAAAGGGCATGGCGAATCGGGCATAATAATAAGTACACCGGATGATGGTAGTGATGACGGGGATAATGGCCCCGGTACTGGTACCGCAACCGGCGAACGCGGTGTGATTGTAGGTAATGATGCGCCGCCTGCATCTGGCGATAACAGCAATATTTTATTTGGTAACCCATCAAATGCGCAACCTGCTATTATAATGCCTGATAATTATTTGATAGACCAGGGCTATTACGTAGAATCGTACAGCAGCAGCCGTGGTACACCAAACTGGGTAAGCTGGCATTTAGATGCTACCAATACTACCAATGCAGCACCACGTAAAGATATTTTTGCCGGTTTTATTGGCCTGCCAAATACCTTTTATCATGTAGAAAGCAACAGCTATTATAACTCAGGTTTTGACAGGGGCCACAATTGCCCGTCAGCAGACAGAACAAGCTCTGCAGATGCAAATGCCGCTACTTTTTTAATGACCAATATGATCCCGCAGGCGCCAAACAATAACCAGGGTACCTGGGCTAAACTTGAAGAATATTTACGTACACAGGTTGATGCCGGCAACGAAATATATATTGTAATGGGCAGTTATGGCGTTGGTGGCACCGGTAAAAATGGCGCGATCAATAAAATAAATAATGACAAGGTTACCGTACCAAGCAATGTTTGGAAAGTTGCCGTAATTGTGCCAAAAGGCGATGGTGATGTAAGCAGGGTATCTGCGAGTACCCGCGTTATTGCTGTTAATACGCCTAACATTAACACCACAAACATCGACTGGAAACAATACCGTGTAACCGTACGTGATATTGAAACCGCAACGGGTTATAATTTGCTGTCAAACCTGCCGCAAAATGTACAGGATGCAATAGAAACTAAGAAAGATAACTTGTAAACTATGGTTAAACAATTAAGTTATTTTACAAGAAAAGCTCTTCATTACTGAAGAGCTTTTCCTTTTTCTACACGTCAATTGCGAGGTACGAAGTAATCTCTTTACGACAGTTATACACCTTGCACAACCGATTTGCTCAAAGAGATTATTTGTCGCTACGCTCCGCGCAATGACGTTCGGGGTTATTACAAGCCCAAACTTGCTGATATCTCCAGCATCCTTTCAATAGGTTTTACTGCTTTTTCAATAATGTGTGCCGGAACTTCAATCTCCGGCATTTCATTTTTTAAACACAGGTAAAGTTTCTCAAGCGTATTACGTTTCATGTGCGGGCAATCGTTGCAGGCACAGGTATTATTTGGCGGTGCCGGTATAAAGTTTTTATCCGGGTTATCCTTTTGCATCTGGTGTAAAATACCTGCTTCGGTAGCCACAATAAAATCTTTATCAGGGCTATTGGTAGCATATTTTAGTATCCCGGTGGTAGATCCTATATAATCTGCCATCTGCAATATAACTTCCTCACATTCAGGATGTGCCAGTAGCTTTGCATTAGGGTAGCGTTCTTTCAGTTTAGTAATTTTTTCACGACTGAAGATCTCGTGCACCATACAGGCACCATTCCAAAGCACTAAATCCCTTCTTGTTTTTTTTGCTACCCAGGCACCTAAATTTCTATCCGGACCGAAGATGATCTTCTGCTCTTTTGGCAAGCTTTCTACAATCTGTACCGCATTGCTTGATGTGCAAACAATATCGCTAAGCGCCTTCAGTTCTGCCGTGCAGTTTACGTAGGTAATTACCAAATGGTCGGGGTAATTCTCTTTAAACTTTTTAAACAAATGCGGCGGGCAACTGTCGGCCAGTGAGCATCCGGCTTTCAGATCCGGTAACAGTACTTTTTTGTTTGGTGATAATATTTTCGCTGTTTCGGCCATGAAGTGTACACCGGCAAAAACAATAATGTCTGCATCTGTTTTGGCTGCCTGCTGAGATAGGCCCAGGCTGTCGCCAATATAATCGGCAATATCCTGAATATCTCCTTCCTGGTAATAGTGGGCCAGTATAACGGCATTTTTCTCTTTTTTAAGTTTTTCTATTTCGGCAAAAAGGTCAAGAGACGGATCGATGTATTCGTCTGCAAAACCTTTCACTTTTATTTCTTCGAAGATATCCATTCCACAAATCAATTAATAATAACTCTTTTTATATATATAAATAAAACTATTGTTATTAAGGTGTTAGTTATGTTTAAAAGTAGCGATACGAATTACGGTAAATGTTGTTTTTCCATTTTTACTAACATTTTTTAACATCTTTTTATTTTTTATTTTATTGATTTTAAGATTAGTATGACAAACAAGTTTTAATTTAAATACTTATTTGTTAATAAAATGATGCCTGATAAAATGTTAGTTTCGTTGTAATATCGTCTTATAATTTGCTCAAAAGTAAACGTAAAAAACGTAAAATTCAGAGTTATCCACTATCCTGGTTATTTTTAGATTTTTACTTACACAAAGTTAACATGTTTTATACCGCTTATTAACATTAGTGCTAATTTTACACAATACATATACCAAACATGACCAGAACTGTTGATTTCCTTGTTGTAGGATCGGGTATTGCCGGATTAAGTTTTGCACTAAAAGCTGCAAAGCATGGTAAGGTTCTGATAGTTACAAAAGCTAATGAAGATGAGAGTAACACTAAGTATGCCCAGGGCGGTGTTGCTGTAGTTGTTGATAAAAAAGAAGATTCTTTCGAAAAACACATTAATGATACGCTTATTGCCGGCGATGGCCTTTGCGACCCGGTTGTTGTAGAAGCCGTAGTTAAAGAAGGCCCGGAGCGGATCCGTGAGATTATTGATTACGGAACCAATTTCGACAAGACCAATGAGGGTATTTATGACCTCGCCAAAGAAGGCGGACATAGTGAATACCGTGTATTACATTATAAGGATATTACCGGTTTTGAAATAGAAAGGTCACTTTTAGAAGAGATCCATCGCGAACCTAATATTGAGATATTAACGCATTATTTTGCTGTCGACCTGATAACTCAGCACCATTTGGGAGAGTTTGTGGATAAATCATCAGATGATATAAAATGCTACGGTATCTATGCTTTTAATACCGAAAATAACCAGGTAGAAAAGATAGAATCAAAAATTACCGTAATGGCATCGGGTGGTGCGGGGCATATATACTCGGTTACTACTAACCCTGTTATTGCTACCGGTGATGGTGTGGCAATGGTTTACCGGGCAAAAGGTAAGGTGCGCAATATGGAGTTTATACAGTTCCATCCTACGGCTTTATATAACCCGGGAGAGTATCCATCCTTCCTGATATCTGAAGCCGTGCGCGGTATGGGTGGCGTATTAAAGCGCACCAATGGCGAGGAGTTTATGCAGGAGTATGATCCGCGTAAATCATTAGCTCCAAGGGATATTGTAGCACGTGCTATAGATTCGGAGATAAAAAAATCGGGTGAAGATTTTGTTTACCTGGATATCCGCCACAAAAAGAAGAAGGATATTATAGAACACTTCCCTAATATTTATGCTAAGTGTTTGGAGATAGGGATAGATATGACCCGTGATATGATACCGGTAGCACCGGCCTGCCATTATATGTGTGGTGGTGTATTGGTAGATCACCAGGGGCGGTCGTCTATTAACAGGCTATATGCCTGCGGGGAATGTTCATCAACCGGTTTACATGGCGCTAACCGGTTAGCGTCAAACTCATTATTGGAAGCGTTGGTTTTTGCACACCGTATATATAAAGATGCCATTGTTGATTTTGATGCTTTAGAAATACCAGCTAACATACCTGATTGGGATGAAAAAGGCGTGCAGCTATCAAACGAGGATATTTTGGTTACGCACAACATCCGCGAAATGCAAAAACTGATGAATGACTATGTGGGTATTGTTCGTTCCGACTTCCGATTGGAAAGGGCGATGCGCCGGTTACGCTTGCTTTATGAGGAAACAGAAGATTTTTATAAAAAAACCAAGCTATCCGTTAAGCTTTGCGAGCTAAGAAATTTGATACAGGTAAGTTACCTGGTAGTAAAATCGGCCATGGCCAGGCACGAGAGCAGGGGCCTGCATTACACTACCGATTATCCTGAGCATCAGGAGGTTTTGGAGGATACTGTTTTTTAGAAAAGAGCGGAAAACGGGATTCGAACCCGCGGCCTTCAGTTTGGGAAACTGATGCTCTACCAGCTGAGCTATTTCCGCTTATATTAGCATTCAAACATAAATAAAAAGTATCAATCCGTAAATCAGTAATTCAATAAATAAATTATGCCTGTTATACTGCCTGTAAAAGATAAATCGCCCAAATGGGGTGCGGATTGTTTTATTGCTGAAAACGCCACTATTGTTGGCGATGTAGTAATGGGGAATAACTGCTCGGTATGGTTTAATGCCGTTATACGGGGTGATGTGCATTACATTAAAATAGGAGATAACACCAATATACAGGATGGCGCTATAATTCATGCTACCTATTTAAAAGCGCCTACCAACATAGGCAACAATGTATCTATAGGCCATAACGCCATTGTACATGGCTGTACGCTGCATGATCATGTTTTGATAGGTATGGGTGCCATTGTAATGGATGATGCCGTAATAGAAGAGTATGTAATAATAGGGGCAGGCTCCGTTGTATTAGAGAAAACCATTTGCGAATCGGGCTACTTGTATGCAGGCACACCGGCAAAAAAGATAAAGCCCCTTACTGATGAGCAAAAGGCTTTATTAAATAAGTTACCACAAAATTATATCATGTATTCCGGCTGGTTTATGGAATAACAGGCTCTTTCGGGATATCTAAAGGTTCTTCCGCTTCCCAGTTTGGTCTTAAGGTTATTTCCTTTTCATACAGCCATATATTTTCGGGTTGGGTACGTTGTTTAACATTACCGCTATCCCAATGGCCATTTTTATTTTTATCGTAAACTACGCGTACCTTATACTTTTGCGTTAAAATATTGCGATATACCACCGAGGTATTTGAGGTTACAACATCTGTATGCACTACATTTTTCTGTTCATCCATAAGCTCGATAACATACTGTTTGTTTGGCTCGGGGACGTTTACTTTTAAGGTAAGCATACTGTAATTCTCGGGTTTATCTGCTGCAAAGGCAATCCCTGCGCGTTTGTTTTTATCGTTATAAATATCTGTAATAGCGGCTTCATTAATAAGCAGCTGGTACTTGCTTCCGGCCCGCCATCTATATTTTATCAATAAATCGCGGGTGCTGGCGGTATCTTTACGAATAGTATAATTGCTTACATTAACCGAATCTTCGGTTAATACAATCAACCCTTGTTCAAACGATTCAATTGGTAAGTTTACATTAATACGCAGGTCTGTATTAGGCTTTAACTTATTATCACGGTTTACACCATATTTAAATGAGAGTGTCCTGGTAAAGCTTTCTTTTTTGCCTTTTAGCTGGTAAATAGTATCAATAGGCTTATTATTATCATAGATGGCAACCCGTAGCGAATCGAAATCCATATTGCGCATATAAACGAGCGCGGTATCTTTAGTTTTACTTATTTCAGCTATCTTTTGACTATCAAAACCAGGCGGATAAATTATTTTAACGGAAGGGTTTTCTAACCGTTTATTAAATACCATAGAGAACACACCATTCGGAGTGAATTTCTTTTCGCTAATTCTGAACTTTTCAGGCACTTGCTGAAACAACGCCAGTTTAATATCAGAAGTATCCTTGTTCAGGTTGATCGTTCGGTTTGAGAAAGCTATCAGTTCTTTGTCGTTATCAAATATCTTATTAGGCGATGTTTCCTTGAGGGCGTAAATTCGGTATTCGCCATCATGTAAGTTATTTAAGGAGAAATTACCCGATGAATCTGTAGTGGTATAAATTGTAGGTTTCTTTTTCCCGAATAGTAATGAATCTTGCTTAAGCGGGAATATCATCACGGTTACATCTTTTTCTTTTTCCTGGGTTATGCTATTGGTTACATTGCCCGACATGCTTAACGAGTCGATATGCGGGCCTGTAGAAAACACGTAGGTGAAATTTGTTAGCGTGTTGCTTTCGTTCACATCCTGTATGGCTTTACCAAAGTTAATAACGTACGTTGTGTTTTTTTGGAGCGAATCTTTAAAATCAATATTCAGCACTTTACGGTTTAGGTTATACTCGGGCAATTTTTCCATGGCCGGGCTAATGCTTATTTCCTGGTACTGATTGTTCAGTTTAAAAAACTCATCAAATTCCAGCCTTATTTGTTTAGCCGAAAAATTACGGGTCATATTTTCAGGCGTGGCTTTTAATAATTTTGGAGGGGTGAGGTCACGCGGGCCGCCCATGGGTTTTTGGATGCTTGCGCAACCAAAAATGGTAACAGCCAGCAGTAGATAGAGAAAATTTTTACCGAAAAATGCCGATTTTGGATTTAACATTGTTTTTATGCCCTGTAAACGATTTTTATATTTTTATGAACTGTGATATTAAAAAATCTAAAAAATGCCTCATAAACGATAGTTTATAATACACTGATTAACAGATGTTTATATGCTATCTTGACACGTGCACCATTAAAACCGATACATCCGATGGCGAAACACCCGAAATACGGGAGGCCTGGCCTAAAGTTCGTGGTTTTATCCTCATTAATTTTTCGCGCGCTTCTTTTGAAAGCGAAACCAGTTGGCGGTAATCAAACTCGGGGTTAATCTCCCGGTCTTCCATTTTTTTCATCCGGTCAACAATCTCCAATTCTTTTATAAAGTAACTCTCATATTTGATTTTTATTTCAGCCTGTTCAATAGTTTCTTTATCATAAGCCGATAACTTATCTGAGAGCGAACTGTCTATCCGTTTTAATTCATTAAAGCCTATTTGTGGGCGGCTCAATAAATTAAATAATTTAGCACTTTGGTTGATAGGCGAGGTTCCCGCTTCTTCCAGCATACTATTTACTTCTGCAGGATTGATGCTTTTGCTTCTGGTAAAGGCAACAATCTCATCCGAGTTTTTGATCTTACGGTTCACCTTATCTAAGCGCTCATCGCTTATTAATCCTAACTCGTGGCCCATAGGGCTCAGTCTGATATCGGCATTATCCTGGCGTAATAGTAAACGGTGCTCGGCTCTTGAGGTGAACATTCGGTAAGGCTCTTCTGTGCCTTTGGTTACCAGGTCGTCTATTAAAACACCGATGTATGATTCAGATCTTTTCAGGATCAGCTCGTGTTTATCGTTAATTTTTTGATGTGCGTTGATCCCCGCAATGAACCCCTGCGACGCTGCTTCTTCATATCCGGTAGTGCCGTTTATCTGCCCGGCGAAGAAAAGGTTACTGATATGTTTCGTTTCCAAAGTTAAGCTTAACTGGGTAGGGGGGAAAAAATCATATTCTATTGCATACCCGGGGCGGAACATTTTGGCGGTTTCAAAACCTGGTATTTGGGTCAGTGCTTTGTATTGAACATCCTCTGGTAACGATGTAGAAAATCCGTTTACATAGATCTCTACAGTGTTCCATCCCTCAGGTTCTACAAAGATCTGGTGGCGATCGCGCTCAGCAAATCGGTTAATTTTATCTTCGATAGACGGGCAGTATCTTGGGCCTAAACCCTTGATCCTACCGGTAAACATTGGCGACCGTTCAAAGCCTTCTTTAAGTGTTTCGTGTACTTTGGTGTTGGTATAAGTTATCCAGCAGCAGCGTTGGTCGGTAGCCAGTTCAACATCCGTGTATGAAAATCTGCCGCGTTCTTCATCACCCCATTGCTCTTCCATAAGTGAGTAATTCAGGCTTCTACCATCAACACGGGGAGGGGTACCGGTCTTCATTCTGCCTGATTCAAAACCAAGGGTAACCAATTGCTCCGTCAATCCTGTAGCGGCTTTTTCGCCCGTACGGCCACCCCCAAATTTCTTTTCGCCTATATGGATAACGCCATTTAAAAACGTGCCATTGGTAAGCACTACCGAGTCGGCTTCTATCTCTACACCCAAAGATGTTTTTACACCTACAACCGTATTTCCTTTTATTAACAAAGAGGAAACCATGTCCTGCCAGAAGTCCACATTCGGCGTTTTTTCGAGGGCAATTCTCCACTCTTCGGCAAACCTGGCGCGGTCGCTTTGGGCTCTTGGGCTCCACATTGCGGGGCCTTTGCTTAGGTTAAGCATCCTAAATTGCAGGGATGTTTTATCTGTTATAATGCCCGAGTAACCACCCAAAGCATCAATCTCGCGCACTATTTGCCCTTTGGCTACACCGCCCATAGCGGGGTTGCAGCTCATCTGGGCAATGGTTCCCATGTTCATGGTGATGAGCAAAACAGAAGAGCCTAAATTGGCAGCAGCAGCGGCAGCTTCACAGCCGGCATGCCCAGCACCAACAACTATTACATTATATTTCTTAAACATATAACCTCCATGTTCCACGTGGAACATTATGTGATTTTTTACTTAGATGTTCCACGTGGAACATTCAAAAACGAGTAGAGTGCAAACGCACCCCAAACGCCTTCTAATACTACAAACGGGTAGAACCCGATTAAATAGGATGAAAAACAACATATTGCTGCGCCTAAAAAGTTCATACCGGTATAAATGCGGCCTTGTGCCGAAACTATTTTATACATGTTCAGCAGGAACGCTATTAACAGGATGATGACGCCTATAGAAGCAATGATGTCTGATGTTTTCATTTTCTTACGCTTCCTTTAACTCGCCTAACTCAATCCAGCGTGCAGATTTTGCATCCAGTTGTTTATTCAGGTAAGCAATTTTATCCGTCAATTTAGTTAACTCTTTAGGGTCGTTATTCGTTGTGTTCAACGCCTCGGTTGTTTCCCTTAGCTTGTCTTCTATATCGGCAATCTCCTTTTCCAGTCCTTCAAATTCTTTTTCTTCCTTGAAGCTCAGTTTGGCTTTTTTCGGTGCTTCAGCTTGAGCCGTAATAGGGGCAGAGACTGTTTTTTTACTCTGCTGTTTGTTTTCTTCCAGCTCTATTCTGTAGGATGAGTAGTTGCCGTTATAGATCAAAACCTTGCCTTCGCCTTCCATAATGAAAAGCTGGTCGGTAAGTTTATCCAGCAAATACCTATCGTGCGATACCATGATCAGTATACCCGGGAAATTGATTAAAAACTCTTCCAACACATTCAGGGTGTCAATATCTAAATCGTTAGTGGGCTCATCAAGTATCAAAAAGTTTGGGTTTTTGATCAGGATGCTCATCAGGTGCAGGCGTTTCTTTTCGCCACCGCTTAGTTTTGATACCATGCCATATTGTTTGGCAGGGGGGAACAGGAACAACGTGAGCAGGGCTGAGGCTGATATCAGCTTGCCATCTGCCATGGTGATAAATTCAGCAACGTTCTTTACAATATCAATAACGCGCTCGTCCTCTTTAAAGCTTAAGCCCGCCTGGTTAAAATAACCAATCACGGTTGTTTCGCCTTTAACAATTTCGCCGCTATCGGGTTGCAATCCACCGGTTATCAGATTCAGCAAGGTTGATTTGCCACTACCGTTTTTACCAGCCAAACCAATACGGTCGCCTTTTTTAAAGGTGTAGCTAAAGTTTTTTATGTAAGTGTTGCCGTTAAAACCTTTGCTGATGCCGTGCATTTCCATGATCTTGTTGCCCTGGCGGGATACCTTAACACTCAGCTCAACATTCTCTTTAACGCCTCGGTCTTTCGTTTTGGCTTCCAGGTCGTAAAAGGCATCTATACGCGATTTTGATTTAGTGCCGCGCGCCTTAGGTTGCCTGCGCATCCATTCCAGCTCTTTACGTAACAGGTTGGAGTTTTTTTGGAAGCTGGCTTCATCAGATGCTTCCCTTTCGGCCTTTTTCTCCAGGTAGTAACCATAGTTACCAACGTAAGGGATTATTTTACCCCGGTCTATCTCCAAAATTTCGTTACAAACGTTATCCAGGAAGTACCTGTCGTGCGTAACCATCAATATGGTTTTGCTGCCTTCGGTCAGTAATTTTTCCAGCCACTCAATTGTATCAATATCAAGGTGATTGGTAGGCTCATCTAAAATATAGATTTCAGGGTCTTCAATTAACAGTTTAGCTAAAGCTAAACGTTTCTTCTGCCCACCTGACAGCGTGTTAATGTGCTGGTTAAGGTGATGTATATCAAGTCTTCCTAGAATGGTCTTAATCTTATATTCATATTCCCAGGCATCAATCTCGCTCATCTCTTCCATCACTTTATCCATCTCCTTCATGTTATCCGGGTCATTCTCCAGTAATTCCTCATAACGGCGGATCAACTGCTGCTGGATATTATCGGCATGGAAAATATAATCGCTGATAGTAACGGCATTTTTAAAGTGCGGGTCCTGCTCCAGGTAACCAACATTCAGATCGCGTGCTTGCGCAACTTTGCCCTCGGTTGGCTTTAACGAACCGGAAAGTATTTTTAACAAGGTTGATTTGCCTGCGCCATTAACACCAACCAATGCAACCCTGCGGCCCCGGTTAATACCAATTGTCAGGTTTTTAAACAACCAGTTATCATGAAAGGAATGGCCTAAATTCTCGGCCGAAATATAAGTGCTCACTAAATCGTATGTATTTTATCTGATGTATATATAAAAGTGCCCGTTGCGCTTTCTAATGATTTTTTAAACATAGCATGGGCAACCGTAGTGCCTTTAATGCTCCTGTATTTTTTTAAGCCGCCAACAAGCAGCGGATCTATAACTTTAAAGATGCCGGTTGCCATCTTTTCCAACCAGTGGTTTCTTTCCCGCTCGCCCATCAGCATTGATGGCTGGTAGATGTGCAAGGTTTTTAGCCCCAGTTTCTGCAATTCATCCTCCAGTTCGCCTTTTAATTTCAGGTAAAAGGTTGATGAGTTTTTATTTGCCCCAAGTGCTGTTACTACATGAAACTGATCGACACCATTTTGTTTGGCTATTTGCGCCATTTGCAATGGGTAATCATAATCTATCTTTCTATATAGTTTCTTATCCGGCGTTTGGCTTTTGGTTGTACCCAGGCAGCTAAAAACAGCATGGCCTTTTATTGCCTCGGTATGCTTATCCAGCTCATCAAAATTGATAACTAACTGCACCAGTTTTTTATGCTGAATGGATAATTCTTTTCTAACAATTACTAAAACCTCGGCATATTGCGGCGCCTCAAGTAAAATATTAACCAAATTACTGCCAATAAGGCCGCTTGCGCCCGCTATAATTGCTTTATATGCCATTATGTTTGGTTTTAACGCGCAAAAATACGCATAATTAAATTGTGGAATAAATATTGTATGTTTAAACATGTATTTAATGACAAAACATTTATTAACAAGTAAAGAACAGTATCATGAAAACAGTATTTCATCCCGCAAACGAAAGAGGACATAACGATATAGGTTGGTTAAAAGCAAACTTTTCATTCAGCTTTGGCCCTTACCATAACCCGGATAAAGTGCATTTTGGTGCTTTAAGGGTATTGAATGACGACTTTATAGCCCGGGATAATGGCTTTGGCAGCCACCCGCACGATAATATGGAGATAACCACCATTGTATTGCAGGGCGCGTTAGAGCACCAGGACAGTATGGGTAATAAAGGCGTTATCAAAGCCGGCGATGTGCAGGTGATGTCGGCAGGAACAGGCGTATTCCATTCGGAGTATAACCCGTCAAAAACGGAAGACACCTTATCATTACAGATCTGGATCTTCCCCAAAGTAAGGAACATTGAGCCGCGTTACGACCAGAAGAATTTTGGCGACAAGTTTATACCAAACCAGTTTACTACGTTAATATCTCCCGTAAAAAGCGACGATACACTTTGGTTGAACCAGGATACCACCTTTTCGCAGGGAAATTTTGATGCCGGCCAGCAGCTAAACTACACCATAAAAACGCCGGGTAACGGAGCTTATGTATTTGTTTTAGAAGGAGATGTAACCATAGCAGGGCAGGCCTTAAACAAAAGGGATGCTATAGGCGTTTACGATACGGAAGGCTTCGCGATAGCAACCAACAGCGAAAGCAAATTATTGATCATAGAAGTGCCGATGCTTTAAAAAACATCAAAAAAATTTCGGCAATCAAAACTTTTCATCAATAGTTTGTTTATAACTGGCAAGTAATAAATAACTTATGGCAGAACAGGCAATTACCGGATATAAAAGATGGCTGGAAAGCATAGGGGAGCAGGGTGTATTCTTCAAAAGCTTTTTCCGCAATATTTTTAGGGGCGGTTTTGAGTGGTCGGAGTTTGTGCGCCAGTGCTACGAGATTGGTTACCGCTCCATGATGCTGGTGGGCATCACCTCCTTTATTATGGGGCTGGTGCTTATCCTGCAGCTTAGGCCATCCATGCTACAAATGGGGGCCGAAAGTATGCTGCCTAAAACCCTTGCGGTATCTTTTATACGCGAAATTGGGCCGGTTATCATCGCTATTATCTGCGCTGGTAAAGTGGCATCGGGCATAGGTGCCGAACTGGGCAGCATGAAGGTTACCGAGCAGATAGATGCCATGGAAGTATCGGGCGCAAACCCGCTGCAATACCTGGTTGTTACCCGCATTATTGCTACCAGCTTAATGATACCGTTGCTTACCATTATTGGCGATGCGATAGGGCTTTTTGGCGGTTTCCTGGCCTTAAACTTTACCGACGATATCAGCTTCTCGCTATATTTTCACAAATGTATCTCCTCGCTGGAGTTTATAGACCTTTTCCCTGCGCTGGTTAAAACCATATTTTTTGGCTTTGCTATTGGCTTTGTTGGGTGCTACAAGGGCTATAATTCTAACAAAGGCACCGAAAGCGTGGGCATTGCAGCCAATTCGGCGGTAGTTACTGCATCCTTATGGATCTTTGTGATTGATGCCGTAGCCGTACAGGTCACCAGCTTATTATTTTACAGGTAAACCATGGAAAACAAGAAACAAAACAACCCCGACATGGCTAAACCTACTAATGAAATAGTGGTGGATATTGACCATATCTCAAAATCATTTGGTACCAAAGAGGTGCTGAAAGACATTAACCTGCAGCTAAAACGTGGCGAGAACGTAGTGGTGCTTGGCAAATCGGGGCAGGGAAAGTCTGTTACCATACAATGCATTGTTGGCCTGCTTACACCGGATAATGGCTCCGTAAAGGTTTTTGGTGATGATGTAGCCCAGATGAATGATGAACAGCTAAAGGAATTACGTACCAAGGTAGGTTTCCTGTTCCAGAGCGGGGCTTTATATGATTCGATGACAGTTAGGGATAACCTGGAATTCCCGCTTACGCGCATCCTGAAAATAACCGACCAGGCGGAATTGGACAAAAGGGTAGAAGAAGCCCTTGACGGCGTAGGCCTTGCCGACGCGATAGATAAGCTACCGTCAGACTTATCGGGCGGGATGCGTAAACGTGCCGGGCTGGCCAGAACGATGATTGTAAGGCCTGAAATCATGCTTTATGACGAGCCCACTACCGGTTTAGATCCCATCACCTCGCGCGAGATAAGCGAGCTGATACTGGATATGCAAAAGAAATATAAAACATCAGCCATCATTATAACCCACGATATGGAGTGCGCTAAAATTACCGCCGACCGTGTTGTGATCATGAATGAGGGTACATATATAGCCGAGGGCTCGTTTGATGAGCTCAAAAAATCAGACAACGAATTGGTAAGGTCATTTTTTAACGAAACAACATGAAAACCACATCATCTCAAAAAATAAAGATCGGGGCATTTACAGTAGTAGGCCTGGTTGTACTGTTCCTGGCGGTGTTTTACATCGGGAACCAAAAAAGCCTGTTCAGCTCTACCTTTAGGGTGTACGGTACATTTAAAAACGTGAGCGGGCTTACCGTGGGCAATAACGTGCGCTTTGCAGGGATAAATGTGGGCGTTGTTGAGGCCATTAATATCGTAACCGATAGTTCGGTACGGGTGGACCTTACGCTGAACAATTCCGTTAGGAAGTTTATCAAAACCGACTCGAAAATGAGCATCGGCAGCGATGGTTTAATGGGCGATAAGCTTGTTGTAATTGCCCCAGGCGGCATTAAAAGCCAAACCGAAGTGCAGGAAGGCAACCAGTTGGATGCCGTTAACCCGGTTGACGTGGATAAGATTATTACCAAGCTTACTAAAGTGGCCGACAATGCCGAAAGCCTAACCAGCGACCTATCAGAAATTGTAGCAAAAGTGAATAGTGGCAAAGGCAGTATAGGGCGCTTACTAAACAATGATAAAATAGCCAAAGACCTGGAGGGTACCGTAAGGCAGGCTAACACCACCATGAAAGGCGTGCATGCCACTACCGCTACCTTAAACGAGGACCTGAAGGCCGCGCAAAGCAACTTTTTGTTAAAGGGTTTCTTCAACAAGAAAAAGAAAGCCGCCAAAGCCAAGCAGGACTCTATTAAGAAAGCACAGGAAAAAATACAAGAGGCTAAAGACAAAGCAGCGAAGGATGCGGCGAAGAAAAAGGAAGATAATTAAGGGTGCGCTTAACAAAATTGTCATTGCGGACTATAGAATCCACGGCGGGTCTTTAAAGGGGAAATGACATAGAAAAAGGGAGTGTTAATCCCGGGCTCGTCAAAAGGCTCACGGGTTTTATAACTCACCATTACAATTCAAACCGGTATGTTGCTGATTATCAGGTTTCTGAAGTCTTCAACAACGCAAAGTTGCTGATTATCAGTTTATTGAAAGCGTTTGCGGGTGTTCACGACAGTGAACGTGAACACTTAAGGTATTTGAGGGCGTTTCAGGGCGTTTTAAAAACGGTTTTAGGTGATATAGATCGCGGTTCGAAAGGCTTAGCATCCCACTTAAAATATGTCTTGGGTAGCAAGGTCGACACATATTCTATGAAGATAGCCAGACTAACGCAACGACACAGGGAATAATAGAACAAACAAAAAGGGAGGCTAATTTAGCCTCCCTTTTTGTTATAATTCTTTGGTTATCTCGTCAGATAGTGGTTTTACGGTAGAGCGGTAGCGGTGTATCAGTTTACCGTTCTCGTCAATCAGGAATTTTTCAAAGTTCCATTTGATCTCACCTGTAAAGTCAGGGTTTGGCTCGTTAGTCAAATATTTAAACAACGGGTCGATATCATCACCCTTAACACTCACCTTTGAGCTTAAAGGGAAGGTAACGCCAAAGTTTTTCTGGCAAAACTCTTTTACCTCGCTGTTGGTGCCCGGTTCCTGGCCGCCAAAGTTGTTTGCAGGGAAACCAACAACCACAACTTTGTCTTTATACTGGTCGGCAAGTTTTTGCAGTTCAGCATATTGTGGGGTAAAGCCGCATTTTGATGCCGTGTTTACAATAAGCAATTTTTTGCCCTTGTATTTGGCCAGCGAAAAATCTTTACCATCAATGGTTTTCAGTTTAAAAGTATAAACTGTTGAGGGCGCTGATGTAATGAACATCATGGCGCATATTAATGTCAGTATTTTCATGTTTTTAGATTGGTACGAATGATTTACGAAGATGGTTGCTTAACTGATGTAAAATTAGCTATTAAAAACCTCTTTTATCCAAATAGAAATCTTCTTTAGATGTCATTTTTTTCTTATCAGCCGTCGATTTATCTGTATACCCCAGCAAGTGAAGCGCACCATGTATTAATACCCGGTGTAGCTCATGTGCCTCTGTAACATTAAATTTACCGGCGTTCTCGCGGATGCGCTCTATCGATATGAAAATATCACCTACAATAACCCCTTCTTCGTCTGAATTATCAAAGGTGATAATGTCGGTATAGGTGTCATGGTCAAGGTATTGGCGGTTTATTTGCAGCAGGTATTCGTCTGTGCAAAAAATATAGGTAAGCTCGCTCAGCTTATAACCTTCGGCAACAATGGTATCGGTTATCCACTTGCGTACAGCGGTTTTGTGCTTTAGCTTATAGCTGATGTCTTCCTCGTGAAAAGTAATTGCGGGCATTATATCTTAAAATGTAGTTCAACCTCGTTGCCTTTTGCATTAAATATGCATTGGTCTGCCAGGTGTTTTAATATAAAAACGCCACGGCCGGTTAGTTCCTCCAGGCGGTCGGCAGCTGTTGGGTCTGCCAGATTGTTATAATCAAAACCATCGCCTTCATCGGTTACGGTCCATATCATTCTTTTGCCGGTTACCTCTACGTTAACAAATACCGTTTTATCAGGGTTTTGTTTATTGCCGTGGATAATAGCGTTTATAACGGCTTCGTTAAGGCAGGTCATCATGTTGGCAAAGGTGTCTTCGCTAACCTGATATTTATCCGCTACCGTTTCTATCAAAGCCTCCAGCTGTGTTATGCTTTCATGTTTTGAGGGAAGTTGTAACGTATAAAGTTCACCCGTCTGAACATTTGCCTGTGCCATATCATTTTCCATTAAGTTGATCAAAGTACTTTTTAATTTTTTGCCTGTAATATAAATTAAGTGCCGCTGGGACTGTTCTTATCTGTTCCGTTTGCTTTGACTTAACCTGCTCGTAATCCTGCAAAGCTTTAATATACCCCGGCGGCATATTACTTGCCGCGCGGCTCTCCCTTTTTTGGTCCTGCTCCCGCTCTTGTTCTGCCTTTTCGGCTTCCAGCAAACGCGAATGTATTTGCTGTTGCCTGTTTAAAGCATCATTTGTAATTCTCTTGTTTACGAGATCGTTCTCAGTTTGTTCCATTTCTTTTGCAATTTTATCCAAATCGCCCAAGCCGTTGGTCCCGTCTTTATTGTTATCCTTATTAATTTGTTGTAAGGATTGCCGTATCATTTGCTGCTCGCGGGCCATTTTGGCAAACTGCTCGCTCATGCCTTGCTGCCCGCTTTTACCCTGCTGCGGGTTGCCCATCTTCTGCATTTGCTCGCGCGCTTTTTGCATATTCTGGTTCAGCTGCTGCTGCATTTTGCTCAGTTGCGATAGCGAGGGTTGCTTGCCTTTGCCCTTGCCGCTTTTGTTTTGCTGCTTTTGCAACTGATCTAACGCTTCGCTCAATAGCAGTGCCAAATTGTTCATACTGGTCATGGCAAATTGCTGGTTACGCAAAGCTTCGGGCGTTTTTCGTTCGCCTAAATTCTCCAGCGATTGGTCTATCTGGTCGTTAATTCCGCTTATTTCCTTATTAACGGTCGATTGGATCTGAGGGATACGCCGGCTTAACGAATACAGGCTATCCTCGGCTGTTTTTAAATTGTCTTTAACGTCTTTTTGTTTTTGTGCTAACGCGATGTAACCCGGGTCGGTTGGGTTAGTAACGCGTAATTGCTGCATTATTTTTTCCTGGGTGAAAGAACTGTTCACTAACGATTTTAACAACTCGCGCAATTGCCTTGCATCAACAGCGTTATCGCTTTCCTGGCCTTCGGCATCGTCCTGCTGCATTTTTTGGGCCAGCTGTTTCATTTTTTGGGCGGCCTGTTGCTGAGCTTTTGATGCCTGCGGGCGATTGTTCTTTTTTAATGCGTCTTCGCCCTGCTTCATCTGCTCGTCAATGGCCTGCTTTTCGGCTTCCGGGTTTTTAAAATCCTGCGTGTTACCGCCTTTTTCGTTTTCCTTTTGCAGGTCGTCCAGCGCTTTTTTGATATCGTCAAACTGCTGGTTAAGCTTTTGCTGCTCCAGTGCGTCTTTATTATTATCGCCCGGTTTCTGGGTTTGGTCAGCCAGTTTTTTTTGCTCTTCGGCCAGTTGGTTTAGCTGGTTGATGTTTTGATTGAGCTTCTGTTCAAAATCAAGCTTTTTATAAAGTTCCAGGATTCGGTCGAGCTCCTTTTTAAGCGATTTGTTATCCATCTGCATTTTAGATAGCTCATCGCGTGTGCTGTCCTTCTGGTTCTCCTGGAGGAGTTGCTGTAATTTTTGCAGCATCTCTTTTGTTTTTTGGTCCAGCACGTTATTAAATAGGTTTTCAATCTGTTTTTGCATCTCCATCAGTTCCTGTGTTTGTTGCTGGTTTTCCTGGCGGTTGTACAAGTTCTTTTTATTATCGGCCTGTATATCTTTTACAAAATCTTCCAGTTCCTTGCGCTTTTGCAGCAGGTCTTCCACCTGTTTCTTCTCATCGAACGACAGCGTGTTTTTATCTAACAGCGATTCGGCCAGTTTTTGCGCGCTTTTTTCTATCTGCGCGGCCATTTTCACGGCCGAGAGCATTTTTTGCTTTACCGCCTGCGAGCCGGCGTTCAGTTGTTCGGCCAGTTGCGCAGCATCCGGGATATTCAAAGTACGCTCGGGTGTGCGGGCGGTTTTTGGGCCGCTAACCCCATCGTTATCGGCAACCTCAAAGTAATAGGTTACAGCATCGCCCGGTTTTATGCCCAGCTCTTTCAGGTTCCAGAAGTAAAAGAAATCCGACTGTGTAGCGGCCAGGTCAGCCTTTACCGGTTTATTAACCGAGCGCTCGGCGCCCTTGCTGCCAACTTTATAATTGAACGTTAGTGATGAAAAACCATGGTCGTCCTGTATCCGGCCATTAAAGTAAAAGGCCTTCATGCTTACCGAATCGGGTTTTTCCTGCACTTCAATAGCGGGGGCTTCATCGGCAATAACGGTTATCCGGTAAGCGGCAGAATCGCTGCGTTTAACCGTATTGTTTAGCGGACTAACATTATACGCCGTATTTTTCAGAATCCGCTCCCGGTGCTCATATACATCACTGTTGGATGGCTGTATTGTTGTATTGTTGCCATCGAGTTTAAATAATAGGGCTGTAGCGTTTTGAGTGTAGAACTTCCAGTTTACGGTTGTGCCCGCAGGCAAGGTAAGGTCGCCGGCGTTGGCAACGGTCTCATTTTTTTTGTGCAGATAGGCTGGGTACTTCAGTTCGGCATCAAAGTGTAGCAATACGGGTTTAAGGTTAACCTTAATTTCGTACGGAGCGGATTTAAAGCCATTCCCCAATAACCTGAACGAAGTGTTTTGCTGCAGGTTGGTAAACAGGTAGTGAAAACGGCTGATATTTTCTTTATCAAGCTTAAAAGTGGTGTTGGCGGTTTCTACATAAACATCGGCAGGCAGCTTATCGCCGGTCAGTTTCAGGTCGAGCTTGTAATCTTCGCCTTGCACGGCCGACAGGTTCTTGTTCAGTAATACAAACTGAAAGGGGGCAACCGGTGCAAAGTATTGATTATGGTGGATAAGCCGCTTGGTGCTCTCTGTTAAAACAGACGGCGCCGCAAATGCGATTATACAGATGATAGACGCGGGTGGGATAACCCATTTCAGGTATTTACTGTTCTCGCGAATGTTTACCGCCGATGGGAAACTTACCGGCTTCAGTGTTTCTATTTTTTGGTTGATGCTGGCCTCAATCAGCTCGCGGTGCGCGGCGTTTTCGTTAACCTGTTTTTTTAGCTGCAGAGTGTTCAGCAGCTTATCATGCACATCGTTAAAGTGGCGGCCTATTATCTCGGCGGCCTGGTCGTGCGTGAGGGTTTTGCCCAGTTTTAACCGCGCCAGCAAAGGGGGTAATACCAGCCAAACAATAAGCCCTAAATTAAGCAGGATAAAAAAGTAAAAGAGGATGGTTCGCAGCAGGGTATTAAAGTTGCCGAAATATTCGCTCAGGGTGATAACCACGTAGGCTGAAAACAAACCCGCACCTAAAAATATCAGCCCGCGCAGCAGGTTGTTATAATGGTACTTACGGATGAATGTGTTGATCTTTTCGATCAGCAGATCATAGTTTTCAGCAGAGGTCATATTAGGGTTAAGCTACCAACATACGCAATAAACGAAAATAAACAGTTAATTAATATGCGTAAAGGGCTATTTCCACTTAATTACCACCCCTTTATACCACGCAAATGCAATTATCAGGTAATTTAATTATTACAACGGGTTATAAAAACAATTAAGGGCCGATTTTTGTCGTTGAAACAGTATCTAATGAATATCAGCACATTTCAAGCCTTTCGCAGCCGTAACTATCGTTTATATTTCGCAGGCCAATCCGTATCGCTTATCGGTACCTGGATGCAAAAAACAGCCGTAAGCTGGGTTATCTACACACTTACACATTCTACTTTTATGCTGGGCGTTACGTTATTCGCCAGCCAGTTTCCCTCGTTTTTATTATCGCTTTTTGGCGGCGTGGTGTCAGACAGGTATAACCGTTTCCGGGTACTGCTTACCACACAGGTGGCATCTATGATACAGGCAACCATTTTAGCTGTGCTGATACTGATGAAGCATTACGCCGTTTGGGAAATATTGGCGCTGAGTGTAATGCTGGGTGTAATAAATGCGTTTGATGTGCCGGCCAGGCAATCATTGGTTTATGAAATGATAGAAGATAAGAAGGACCTGCCCAATGCGCTTGCCCTTAACTCATCCATGGTGAACCTGTCCAGGCTGATAGGGCCGGGTATTGCCGGGTTTATTTTAGAATACTGGGGCGATGGTGTTTGCTTTGCCCTGAACGCCGCCAGCTTTATTGCGGTTATAGGGTCGTTGCTATTGATGACACTGCCCAAATATGTAAAGCAGCCGCATACCAAAAACGTTTTTGGCGAACTGCGGGAAGGCTTCGCTTATCTGAAAGCCACACCGTCTATCTCTTATGTAATTATGATGCTGGGGTTGATCAGTTTACTGGTTTTGCCGTTTAGCACATTAATACCTTACTATGCCCGCGAGGTTTTTAAAGGCAACGCCACTACATTTGGGGTTATTGATAGCGTGATAGGCCTTGGCGCATTTACCGGCGCAATATTCCTGGCCTCGCTGCATGCGGGGAGCAACCTGAAAAAGATATTGAGCATTAACACGCTGGTATTTGGTGTGGGACTGGTGCTGTTCTCGCACGAGAACACGTATTGGCTGGCGCTGGTATTCGCCACCATTGCAGGCTTCGGTATGATGTCGCAGATCACGATTAGCAACACCCTGATACAAACTACGGTTGAACCCAATATGCGCGGCCGGGTGATCAGCTTTTACGCCATGGCCTTTTTTGGCCTGCAGCCACTGGGTGGGTTGCTGGTGGGTTCGGTATCAAAATGGATCGGCGCGCCCGATACCATTTTGTGCGAGGGTATTGCCGCGCTTTTGATTGGCCTGATGCACATACGTTATTTGCGTAAAGAAAAGCTGAAGCAGCAGCACAACGTAATGGCAGTGGAAGAGCAGCATCTGCAAGCGGTTTAACCCAATAAATACCGTTAAATAACGGGTTGCAGCGATTTTGTAAACACCTATTTTAGGGCATGCTAAATAAAGAACGCGTACCCAAACAAATAGTACCCCAGATTGAAGCATACGCCGCTGCGTTTAACAGCTTACCCTGCGCGGTTATTGTTCATGATCTGCGGGACTGGTCGGTTGTTTATATGTCTGAACGGGGACTGAAAAGCCTGAACACAACATTGCAGGAGATAACGACGCTTTCATCTGGCGATTATTATAAATTATACTTTAATCAGGAAGATGCGGAAGATTATGTGCCCAAAATACTGGCCCTGCTGGAACGGAACAACGATGATGAGATGGTAACCTTTTTTCAGCAGGTTCGATTCCCGGACAAGGATGAATGGAACTGGCACATGTCAAGCGTTAAAATATTTATGCGGGACGAAACCGGAAAACCAAACCTAACCATCACTATAGCTGTTCCTATTGATGCCATGCACCACATGACGGCCAAAGCAGAGCGGCTGCTACAGGAAAACAATTTTTTACGACAGAACTACAAGAAGTTTTCTACATTAACCAGGCGCGAAAAAGAAGTGCTTGCCCAGATGGCTTTAGGGAAAAGCGCTTTGGAAATTGCGAACACACTATATATAGCGGTAACCACGGCCGAAACTCACCGCAAAAACATCAAACAAAAATTAAATGCCGGCACCTACGAACTGATGCAGTATGCACGCGCGTTTGACCTTGTTTAAACAATCGGTGCTTAGTTGTACACAGAAACAGCAGGCATTACTACTTATTATTTTATAGCTTTATAGCTATGGCAGAAGGGTTTGTTTTACATGGGAAGGTGATGTGGAGCTATGATTGCGAGATGGTGGAGTTTACATCCGCCCAAAAGCTTATGACCGGGCTAAGCGGAATTGGCGGCCCCCTGCATCACCACCAGGGTTATATCACACTAACATGCGAAAAAATTTTAATAGAAGGGCAAGAGGGTGATGAGGACCTGATTTTCCCGCTAGCATCTACTAAAGAGCTTTACCTGGGATATGATGATGTTTTTACCGCTGGTTTGGTTAAAAACGGCGGTTTGTTTTGGCAACCGTTAAGGCTGGAATATTTTAGCAGTAATTACCAAACCAATAAAATATACCTGATAATTGATTATAATGGGCTTTACAGCCACAATAAAAGGTGGTATGAAACATTAATCACAATGCTTCAATAAATCACAAAGGCATTATTGCGTACCCGCCTGTAAGTTGCTTTTAATGATGGCAAGCCAAAAACACCTGTGGTAACGAAAGCTCAATTGCCAATTTGTTTTATCCAGTCAATAGCAAACTGGTTTACCTCGTCACTTCTGTCAACTCGTACTTCTTTACCTTCTTTCACCATTGTTTCCTGAAACCCATGATTACTATTAGGGTAAACTTTGTAGGTAAGGTTTGTTTTGCCTTTTCGCAGAAACTCAAGCCTGGCGTAATCCATATCAATAATGGTTTGGTTGTTATCTTTTGCCCCTGCAATATAAAGAATAGGGATTTTTAGCTTAAGCATGTTTTCTAACGGGGTGGTTTGCGAAAAGCTGCTCCACTTTAAATACGTTGCGCCGTACCACGTTTTGTCTGTAGCCTTTGGGCTTGCATATATTTTAGCATATTCGGTGTATAGCGAGTCTACAATTTGTTGGCCCTGCTCGGCAGTAATAATATTTCTATCAGCATCAAGGCGCGCATTAATAATAAAATCATAAAGCTGATTAAGGCTATTGCCAACAAAGCAAACAACATGGGTAACCTTCTTATTAAGCACAGCAACAGACGGGGCAACTTGCGACCCTTCCGAATACCCCATTACTACGATGTGTTTTGTATCAACCGGGATGCGTTTAACCAAATAATCAATTGCCTTTGAGGCCGCCCCGGCCCTCCATTGTAAACTATAATAACGTTCGTAAACTTCATTGGTGGGATAATAGGGTTTACCCGAATTGTAGCGAAGGCTGTCGCTGAATGGTGTACCTGGTTTACTGATCAACACAATAGAATATTCTTTGGCGTACCTGGCAATATCAAATGCTACTGATGTATTGTAGTTGCCATTGCTTTTACGATAAAATAATGGATAGTTTCCTGATCCGTCAATATAGATCAATAATGGCTTTTTTTCGGCTCGGTTGGCTTTGGTTACGTGAATAACCACTGTACCTAAATGCTTATCGGTTAAGGTATCATGCTCAAAATACTTATCCCAGGAACTTTGTGCAAAAGATGAAGCGCTGATAAATAGCATGCCTAATAAAATGATGCATTTAATTGTGTTAAAAGAAAAGGAATGGTTCATATTTACGCCGGGTTGTTTTAATGCAAAAAGACGCCCCACAAATAAAAACGTGACACGTAGAAGCTTACGCTTAACGAGGTATATTTAAAAAACATAAATTAGCGTTACGTTTTATACAGATACACCATGATACCATTATACGAAATTGTGATACGCCTTGCGCTGGCATCATTGCTGGGCAGCATTATTGGCCTGGAAAGGCAGCGCCGCGACTGGGCGGCCGGCTTGCGTACGCATATGCTGGTTTGTGTTGGCTCTACCCTGGCCATGATCGTATCGATGGATGGTTTTGGCGATGTGCTTAACAAGCCCGGCATAGAGCTCGACCCTTCGCGTGTGGCCGCACAGGTGATCAGCGGGATTGGCTTTTTAGGTGCTGGTACCATTTTGTTTATGAAAAGCGAAATAGTGAAAGGCCTTACCACTGCCGCTGGCTTATGGACGGTTGCCGCCATTGGCCTTGCTGTAGGTGGCGGGCTATATTTACCGGCAACTATAGCTACCGGGATCGTTTTTATCATATTAGCTGCCATTAAACCGATAGAACGCCGGTTGTTTAACCGCAACAAATACACCGGCATTAACCTTACGGTTGCCCGCAACCAGATAGATATGAAAAGCATCGAGGAGGTTTTGCAGAAACACCAGATCATCATTAACGAGGTAAGGATCTCATCGGCTGATGAAGCGAACGACAGCATCAGGATCTCGATACAAAAGGTAAATTCAAAAGACCCGGTGTCGCTTACCGTACTGCACGACATGCAGCAGATAAATGCGGTGAGCATGGTGGAGTTTGTTACAGCGTGATATTGTACTAACCCTTGACGAATTAATTCCCATTATTATATTTGTAACCGAAATTTTTCGGGATGTAGCGTAGCCCGGTATCGCGCCAGCATGGGGTGCTGGAGGTCGTAGGTTCAAATCCTGCCATCCCGACATAAGCGATATCAATTAAGTAAAACCCTCTGGATCAAAAGTTCAGCGGGTTTTATTTTTAATGGCGAAGCTGGCGGCTGCATTCATGCTACAGGAATACGATTATTTTTTTAACCAACCATTAATTAACGCCCTATTATCAACGCGTTTCATAAATTTGCCTTTCTGAAGATATCAGTTTAACAGACTCAGACCTTATCAATACCCCTAACCCATGTTTAAATTAAGTATTATAACACATCTCCCAGATGCGAAACAGAAGCTGATCAAACTAATTTATAGTAAACGTTTTGTATATACCATTTGGTTTGGGGTAGGGCTCTTTATTGTATTGCGCGGGCTCATCAGCCATCAGCCACCTAATAACTATCTTATTTTTAAACATAATTTTTTAAATGTAATACATCAGCAGAGCCTGTATACCCCGCAACCCGAATTTTATTATGACCGCAACCACTATGGGCCGGTTTTTTCTCTCATTATTGCCCCGTTCGCCCTGTTGCCCGATGGCGCTGGCGTGGTGCTTTGGGTGCTGTTTAATGCTTTTGTATTGTTTAAGGCCATCCAACTGTTACCGCTAAAAAACAACAGCTATATCATCATTTTGCTGCTGTGTGCTAATGAGATCATCGCGTCATCAATTTTTTTTCAGTTTAACCCCATCATAACCGCGCTTATTATATTCAGCTTTTATTTTATCAGGAAGAAGCAGGATTTTTGGGCTGCATTAATGATAGCATTAGGAACATTTACCAAATTATATGGAATAGTTGGGCTGGCATTCTTTTTCTTCTCTGATCATAAACTGAAATTAATAGCCAGCCTTGTTTTTTGGTCGGTAGTGTTATTTGTATTGCCAATGGCTATATCCTCGCCCGAATTTATCCTAAAAACATATTCGGCGTGGTACCATGACCTGGTGGCAAAAAACACAGAGAATGTAAGTTCGGATATGCAGGATATTTCGGTAATGGGCATCATTCGCAGGGTATTTAACCCCGGGTTTAAAAACATATATGTGATAGCACCGGCTATGTTTGTATTTGCCTTGTCGTATATCCGGGTGAACTATTTTAAATCAACCCAATACCAGTTGCTGATCCTCTCTTCAGTATTAATTTTCACGGTTATTTTCAGCAGTTCGGCCGAATCGCCTACATACATCATTGCTTTTAGCGGGGTTGCCATTTGGTTTATGAATTTAAACCGCCCGGTTACTATCCCTGAGGTTTGTTTGCTGGTTTTTGCAATTGTTATTACCAGCTTTCCGTTTGCTGATGTTTTTATAAAAAACTTCAGTGCTACCTATATCCGGCCGTATAAGTTAAAAGCACTACCATGCCTGTTAATATGGCTAAAAATTATCTACGAAACGCTAACGCGTAAGTTTGCCAATCAGCAAAATCCGGAAAGTACTAAATAGCAGATCTATAAGCCGCAATATAGCGCATCTATTCAGGCATATTTAAAAAAAGAAACAACAGGGTGTTATAGATGCCGCTTGGGTTACGTAATGGTTTAATTGTAACATTTGTGTTATGCTTTGTCCGCATATTGTAATGTTTTAGTTACAACATGCGCCTATTGTAACATTTAGATTACAACACTATCTTTACAAAGATTAATACCCCTATGCGTAAGATTTCTATAATTATCCCCGCACATAATGAAGAGCGGAATATTAGTTATATGGTTAGTGAGCTTCAAAAGCTTTTTAGCGATACCAACTATAGCTACGAATGTATTTTTGTTGACGATGGCAGCACCGATAATACCTTGAATGAGATTAAGGTACAGCATGAAATGCATCATCATATTTATTTTATTGAATTGTCCAGAAATTTTGGGAAGGACCGGGCGCTACAGGCAGGTATCGAATTTGCTAACGGAGATGCAGTAATTACAATTGATGCAGATATGCAGCACCCGCCGCATTTAATACTTGAAATGCTAAAGCTTTGGGAAAGCGGCTACGATGTAGTTTACACCTATCGGGAAAAAGCAAACGAGCATGTCAGATTGTTTCAAAAAGTAGCTTCTAAATTATTTTATAAAGGCGTTAATATGTTATCCGAGATCCGGATGGAAGACGGCATTGCCGATTTCAGGCTGATAGACAAAAAGGTTGTTACCCAGTTAAAACAGATAAACGAATACGATATATTTTTTAGGGGGATGATCAAATGGGTTGGCTTTAAACAAAAGGGGATCCCATACACGCCTGCGGCACGTTTCTCAGGCAATGCGAGTTACTCGCTTTATAAGTTGTTTAAATTAGCCCTGAATAGTACCATGTCTTTTAGCGTGCGCCCATTGTATGCGGTTACATTTTTAGGCCTGTTTTTTTCAATGGCCTCCTTTTTATATATCCCATATATAGTGATAAGCCACTTTTTTGGTTTGATAGCGGTATCGGGCTGGGCATCGCTTATTGCAACCGTTGCTTTTTTTGGTGGGTTGCAATTATTTGTATTAGGCATGATAGGTATGTACTTAGGTAAACTATTTATGCAGGCAAAACAACGGCCCAATTATATCGTACGTACAACAAATCTCTTTGGCATACCTGAAGAGTTATCCGCGTAACCCATGGTATTATTGGGTTTTGATTTAGAAGAATTTGATTTGCCTGCCGAGTACGGTATCAGCATCAATTTTGAGGAGCAGCTTTCGGTGTCTACACAAGGGGCCCATGCCGTGCTTGATGTTTTGCGTTCGGCAAATATCAAAGCCACTTTTTATTGTACGGCTAATTACGCCATCCACCGCCCCCAAGTTATTTCACAACTTGTAAACGAAGGGCATGAAATAGCTTCACATGGCTTTTTTCATTCGGCGTTTCAAACAGAAGATCTGTTGCAATCGAAATTGAAACTGGAAGAAATATCTGGAACCGTAGTAAATGGATTTAGGATGCCCAGGATGATGCCGGTAGCAACAGTGGATTTAATAAACGCGGGTTATAGCTATAACTCATCTGTAAATCCTACCTGGCTGCCGGGCAGGTACAACAATTTTCACATATCAAGGACCTGGTTTTATGACCAACAGCTGCTGGAATTGCCCGCATCAGTCTCTCCGGGCATCCGTATACCGCTTTTTTGGTTAAGCTTTCATAACCTTCCGCTCAGCCTTATTAAATGGCTGGCATCGGCCACCTATAAAAAAGATGGGTACCTGAATCTGTATTTTCACCCCTGGGAATTTACAGATCTAAACCAAAGTAAATTTTGTTTGCCGCGATACATCTATCATAATTCAGGAATGGCCTATGTTGATCGCATTTCAACCTTCATTCGCTGGGCGCAAAAGGAAGGCTATCGATTTGGAAGGACTGGCGATTTTGTTGACCAAATCAAGTCTAAACAATCCATTTTTTCAAAATAAGTTAGGGAATTATGGTTTCATCAGCATTTTTAAAAGAGGTTCATCACGCTGATAAATATCATCCCTAAAATTTAGTGTACCGGTGTGGTCAACAAATGCTGTAAAATACCCTATATAAACGGGTATCTTTTGGTTTAATACCACTGATTGTTCTACACCACGGTTCATTGCAGCACGAATTCTTTGTGTGGTCCAGGCTGGGTCCTGCTTCAAAAGCCGTTCTGCCAGTTCTTCGGGTTTAGCTACCCGGATGCAGCCATGGCTAAACGCCCTTACATCCTCGTTAAAAAGCGACTTAGAGGGCGTATCATGCAAATAGATGTTGTTGGAGTTTGGAAAAATGAACTTTACTAATCCTAGTGAATTTTCTTTACCTGGCAACTGTCGTACGTTTCCGCCATTCCATTCCATCCGGTGGTTGGACAAGTAATTTGGGTTGCGGGCAATCCCCGGTTTAATTTCCTTTTGAATAATGCTGGGCGGGATGTACCAGTACGGGCTAAATACAATGTATTGCAAGTGGCCGCTAAATATTACGGTTTTGGTCATTGATTTTCCAACCACTACATTGCAGGCCCAATCGGGGTTGTTATTGGTATAATAGTGTAGTTTAAATTCGGGGATATTCACCAGCAGAAACTCACCTCCATGGTCATCTGCCGGTATCCAGCGCATACGCTCAAGGTTTACAACTATTTGGTTAATGCGCTGATGCAGCGGAACATTTAACTGTTTCAAAAAGGCGTTGTTAATTTTCCTGTCGGGCTTAAGGCCATGCCGGTCTTTAAAACGCATAACAGCGCTGATAAGCAGGGTATCGTAAACGTTCGAAAAATTAACCGTTGAATCCCCAAGTTGCCTCAACCTGCTTTTTAATTGAATAAGTAATGCGGAGGTATCGCCTGGCGATAGCGTATTCAGTGGGCTTTTTGAAGGTAAAAGAATATCCGGCCCCGCTTTTTCAACTTGCTGATAATGGTTTAAGGCTTTTTTTAGCATCATATACTGGGGTATTACCGCAACCTGCTCTATGCTGCTTGCATCGCTTTTAAGGTTGTGCGCCAGCAAATCAGTATACGAGAGTTTTTTTCGTGGTAAGTACCAGCCTATATCTTTTGCTTTTTCGCCCTCGGCCCCTCCCCATACATTTTTGGCGTAGTTAAAATACTGCCCTGTCAGCATCAGTTCTACGGCTATAGACGGTGGTTTAATCTTACCTAACTGAAGACTTTCGTTCATCTGTAAGAACTCCTCTTTGTAAGGGATTTCTCTTAATATACCGTCGCTTTGCTGAACACCAACATGGTTAATGAGGTTACCTGCCGATTCTGTTACCCCTTTGCCATCATACCATACATAATGGTATTTGTTGAGACGGTAAAATTTGGCATACTCGGCCGCGAAACTATTTAAGTCGGGGTGCTTTTTTAAAAAATCGGCTATTGCTGTACTATCAAACGTAAGTTGCGGTGCGGCATTAAAGTTGCCTTTTATAAGCGTATCGGCATGGATTACAGTAGCTTTAGCCTGTTTTTTTCCGGACGAACTATGGCATCCATAAAAAGTGCACAGAAAAGAAAAACCCAGTAGCGGTAAAATAATATATGTTGATTGCCTCATTCTAATGGTTAATAAGATGCTCGAATATACTTAAATAGTGCCGGATCTATGGGTCTAACTCCCCACAATCAGAAACTTTATGCTTGTAGATATAGGAATCACGAACCCTAATAAATAACCAAAATTTCAACATAAAAGGGCTTGGCCGATTGAATCCCATTGCTATATTTGCAACCTGAATTTTCGGGATGTAGCGTAGCCCGGTATCGCGCCACATTTGGGATGTGGAGGCCGCAGGTTCGAATCCTGCCATCCCGACGTTTTGTAAAAGGACTTACAGCTAATCAGTAAGTCCTTTTTTGTTGGGTAAACATTTTTCCTGGTCAGCCAGTTACATCATCGCAAGTTTTACTACATTTACTATTGTATAGTATTGATCTGTATCAAGGCCTGTACCAATAAACCAGTAATACATTAGCTACGCCTATGGCTTTCCCTCATTACCACCAACCAGATCAAATGGATTGCGGCCCTACCTGCCTGCGCATGGTGGCTAAGTATTACGGGCGTAATTTTAAAGTGCAAACGTTAAGGCAGCTTTGTGAGATAAACCGCGAAGGGGTATCCCTTTTGGGTATAAGCGATGCATCCGAAAAGATTGGCTTCCGGTCGCTTGGTGCAAAACTGAGTATAGCCGACCTGAAAGAGGCCGAACTCCCCTGCATTTTGCATTGGCGGCAAAACCACTTTGTGGTGCTTTATAAAATAAGCAAAGGCAACTACTACATTGCCGACCCGGCAAAAGGGCTTGTAAAATTAACCGAAGCCGAGTTTAGCCGCTATTGGGTATCAGATACCGATAAGGGAGATGGAATTGCTATGCTGCTAAGCCCAACACCACATTTTTACGAGCAGGAAGATGAAAAGGGCACCGAGATAAGCTGGAGCTTTTTGCTGCGCTACCTGGTTACCTACCGGCAACTGGTTATACAATTGCTTTTTGGCCTGGGCATAGGTACACTGTTGCAACTTGTAGCACCATTTTTAACACAATCAGTAGTTGATATAGGCATCAACACCCGCAACCTTAACTTTGTATACATTGTAATTATAGCGCAGGCCGCGCTCATCATCGGCAGGGTAAGCGTAGAGTTTATCCGCTCGTGGATTCTGCTGCACATCAGTACCAGGGTAAATATCTCTATCCTTACCGATTTTTTGATCAAGCTGATGAAACTGCCCATGAGTTTCTTTGATACCAAAATGACGGGCGATATTATGCAGCGCATGAGTGATCAGCGCCGTATAGAAAGTTTTTTAACGGGTTCTACGCTGAGCACACTGTTCTCTATGTTTAACCTGGTGGTGTTTTCGGTAGTGCTGGCGTATTATAACATCGCCATATTTTTTGTTTATGTAGTAAGCAGTGTGCTTTATATTGGCTGGATAGTAGCATTTTTAAAACGCCGCCGCGAGTTAAATTATAAAAGTTTTGATATCTCCTCAAAAAACCAAAGCAGTATTGTACAACTGGTAAACGGCATGCAGGAAATAAAACTGAACAACTGCGAGCAGCAGAAACGATGGGAATGGGAACACCTGCAGGCGCGCTTGTTTAAATTCAATGTAAAAAGCCTGGCGCTTAGTCAGTACCAGCAGGGGGGCTCAACATTTATTAACGAGTCTACCAACCTGCTCATCACCTTTTTAAGCGCAAAGGCAGTTATTGACGGGCAGCTAACCCTTGGGGGGATGATAGCTGTGCAATATATCATCGGTCAGTTAAATGGGCCTATACAGCAGTTTTTAGGCTTTATACAAGGCTTCCAGGACGCCAAAATAAGCCTGGAGCGCTTAAACGAGATCCACGAGATGGATGACGAAGAGCCGGTGGATAAGGAATACAACCACTTGCTGCCATCAAACAGGGGCTTAAGTATAAATAACTTAACCTTCAGGTACCCGGGGGCGGGCAATGAGCCTGTTTTAGCAAACATTAACCTGGAAATACCACAAGGTAAAACCACCGCCATAGTAGGCATGAGCGGCAGCGGTAAAACCACCATATTAAAACTACTGCTCAGGTTTTATGAACCTGAAAAAGGCGACATAAAGGTTGGTGGCCTGGCGCTTTCAAACATCGGGTTTAAAACATGGCGAAGCCATTGCGGTGTAGTAATGCAGGACGGCTTTATTTTTTCTGAATCAATTGAACGTAATATTGCCGTTGGCGATGACTACCCCGATAAGGAAAAATTACGCCATGCTATACGTGTGGCTAACATACAGGATTTTATTGACGGGCTCCCGTTGGGCCTTAATACCAAGATTGGGGCCGAGGGGAACGGGATAAGCCAGGGCCAGCGGCAAAGGCTTTTAATTGCCCGCGCGGTATATAAAAACCCCGAATATATTTTATTTGACGAAGCTACCAACGCGCTTGATGCGAATAATGAGCGGGTGATAATGGATAACATGAAGGAGTTTTTTAGCGGCCGTACGGTATTGATTGTTGCACACCGATTAAGCACAGTTAGCAATGCCGATAATATTATTTTGCTTGATAAGGGCCGTATTGTTGAACAGGGCACGCACCAGCAATTAACCGCATTAAAGGGCGATTATTACCGGTTGGTAAAAAACCAGCTGGAATTGGGTGCCTGATAGATGCGCAGATCAGGAAATCCTAAAGGAAAATGAAGGTTAAGAAACAGCATTAGAAAATAAAACATGCCATTAGCATCAAATATTGACCAACAAACCAGGCATAGCGATGATATGCAGGACATTATAACATCGGTACCCTCATGGATACTGCGCTGGGGCATTACGCTGTTTTTTACCATATTGGTGTTGCTGTTTAGCCTGTCGGCATTTATTAAATATCCCGATATTGTAAAAACCCAGCTTAAGATCACTTCACCGGATATGCCTAAACAGGTAGTGCCCAAAATTACAGGCAAACTGGTTAAGCTGTTAATTAATAACAATGATGCAGTAAAAGCCAACCAGCCGCTGGCTTATATTGAAAGTACAGCCAGCCATGATAAGGTACTCCTGCTATTGGCCCAGTTAAAACAGATCCAGGCCCAGGTGGCGCAAAACAAAACGATAGACAAGGCTTTGTTTGCCAACGCATCTAAATATGAATTAGGGGAGTTGCAGGCAGCCTACCAATCTTTTTTCCAGGCGTACATTACCTATAAATCTACTGTAGAGGATGGGTTTCTGTTAAAAAAACGCACTTACCTGCAACAGGATGCCGTTGCCCTAACTAAGCAAACCAACCAGTTACAGGCCGAAAAGCAGTTACAACAGCGCGACTTTGATCTGGCGGAAGATGAGTATAACATGCACAAAAAGCTGGAAAAAGAAAAGGTTGAAACCCAGGCCGAGCTAAGGCAGCAGGAAAGCAAATACCTTTCTAAAAAAGCCCCCATGATTCAAACAGACCAGGCTTTGATAGCGGCCAGCACCAACACGCTTGCCAAGCAAAAAGAAATCATGGAGCTGGATAACCAAATGCAGGAAGAGAAGTCGAAATTTTCGCAGGCATTAAATAGCTTAATAAGCCAGGCCGAGGATTGGAAATCAAAATATATACTAACGGCATCGCAGGCAGGCCGGGCAACTTTTGCAGGCATCATACAACGCAACCAGGTGATAACTGCCGGGCAGGATGTTTTTTATATTAATGCGGGGAATGAACAGTTTTTTGGAGAGATGAACATCCCGCAGGATAATTTGGGCAAGGTGAAAGAAGGGCAGCAGGTATTGGTAAAACTACGAAGCTACCCGTTTGAAGAATACGGTATGCTAAGGGGTAAAATATCCTATTTGTCTGATGTGCCATATAGGGATAGCATATTCATTTCAAAAGTTGTTTTCCTCTCCAAATATGCCTCCGACCTGAAAAAGCCCGTTCATTTAAAGCAGGGTATGATGGCCGATGCCGAGATCATCACCCAGGATGCCACTATTTTACAAAGGCTAACCCGCAATATTATTAAGGTGATGAATAATAAGTAGGCTAGATAGAGATTAGCTGATTGGCGGTGTTAAGCTTTTAAACTCATAAAGCGTATAAACATCATACGCAGGCCCGCTTACACAGCGTAGCCAATTTTGGCGCGCAACCAGGACTGAACAAGGCCCATAGGTAAAAATGCGTACTGGCCTTTTAAGCGACTCGTTTTCCAGGTTCTCCAGCATTTGCTGCAACATCAGTCCTTCAAATGGGGTGTACATAAAAAACATGGAGCCGTCTGTGTAGTCGGCGTTTTGGGCTGTTGTGTTAATAAACGCCACGTTGGCCAGGTTTAATTGTAATGCACAGGCGGTTGCATAATCGCAATAGGCGGGCTCATATTCAATGCCACGGGTTTTGGCGCCGGTTAGCAAATTAACCAGGATAGGCACATGCCCAAGGCCTGAGCCGATGTCAAAAAACACATCATTGGGTGTAAGATTTGCCCGCCCTGCCAGTTCAAGGATCACCCTTGCCGGGGTTTGCTGGTAAAACACCATTTCGGGCTCGCGGGTTATGCTTGCTTCGGGCAGGGGCAGGTCAGATAGCAACCCGTTAACAAAAATGTCCAGATTGTCATAGCCTACTTTACCCAAGCCGATACTTAAATCTCCCAGATATTTATTAATCATTGCTTTGAAAGCTACCTGGGAATAAGAGCCCGAAGTAATTTCTTTCCGAAGGCGTTTAAATAAATTATTATCAGTGTCTTCCAGCCGTTGTTTAGCCCTCTCTGCGCGCTGTTTTAGTATTTCAAGCTCGGCATTAGGTTCGGTGGATAGCAAATCTGCTATCCGGTCGAGGATATGAAAGTCTATAAAGTCGACCGCATTGGCGCGGGCATTAAAATGAGCTTCCGGGTAAATGCTGGCATCATCTTCTATACCTTGTATATCAGATCGGATCTCGGCCATAATGGGTGTTAATTCAAAACTCATTACCGCTAAATATAAGGCAACATTACGGAGTTAACCGCAAAAAAGGCGGCCTTTATGAGGCCGCCTTACATAAAGGTATGTCTTATTATTGTTTAGCCGGGGTTGTTTCGGGCGCTTTACCTATCAGGTCCATAAACTGATCGAGTTTCGGTGTGATGATAATTTGCGTGCGCCTGTTTTGCGCTTTACCCGATGGGCTGCTGTTATCGGCAATTGGGTTATACTCGCCACGGCCACCCGCGGTTAAGCGTTTAGGGTCAACCTGGTAGGTGGTTTGCAGGGCCATAACTACCGATGCCGCTCTCAGGGCGCTCAGATCCCAGTTATTGCGGATGTTTTTCTGATTGATAGGCACATTATCGGTATTACCTTCTATCAGCACATCGTAGGTGCTATAGTCTTTAATAATCTTGGCAATTTTACTAAGCGTTTCGCCCGATTTGTCAGAGATCTCGTAACTTCCCGATTTATAAAGCATGTTATCGGCCAGTGAAATATATACCACGCCTTTTAATACTTTCACATCAACATCCTGCATTTCCGATTGGCTTAACGATCGGGTAAGGTTGTTGGTTAACACCATATTAAGCGAATCGCTCTTGTTTTTGGCGTTTACCAGTTGTTGTATGTATCGGTTAGAACTGTTGATCTCGTCAACCAGTTTAGAGATATTCAGGTTACCCTGCCCGCTTGAGGTTAAACATTTATCAAGGGCAGATTGTAATTGTTTGTTGTTTGAACGCTCAGAAGCCAATTGGTCGTCAAGGCTTTTTACGCGGTCCTGCGCAACGGCAAAGTTGCGTTCGGTAAGTAAATATTTGCCGCGAAGGTCGCGGGTGTTGCTGTCCAGCTTATCATAACTGGCTTGCAGCTCTTTATATTTCTTGCTGCTAACGCAACTGGAGGCTACCACCGCTAACATAAATAGCACGGGTATCAAAAAACGGATTTTCATATAATGGGGTTTTGGTTAAAAATTTAATTACTAAATATTTAACGAAAGATACAACATAAAGTTTTAAATGGAGGGTTATGAGGTATCACAATATAGTAAAATAATAAGGCTGGCTATTTTTAGGGCCAGCCTTATTGTCAACTGTAAAAAGCATCATCGGCAGGCGATTCTTCCTCTTCTTCGTCCTCTTTTTTTACAATTGTTTCGGTGTTTATAATGTTCCGGTTTTTGGGGGGCGTGGGGGCTGCGCCCGTTAGCGATACCCCGCCAATAGCTAATAGCAAAAACAGCATCAGGCCGCAAAGCCTCAGTATTTTTTTGAGCCTTTTCATGTATACAGATAAGCGCAGGCTATAAACAAAGCATAGCCATGCCGGTTAAAAAATCAATTAAATAACAGGGAGCTTATGCCTGGTGGGGCGGTTCGGGAGCTGTAGGGATATGGTGATGAACTTGCCTGAATGCCGGTTGCCGGCGGGCGGCGGGGATGGCTAAACAAGTTTGTTGCGTTGCAACAGCGCGGTTAAAGGTTACTATCGCAATAGCAAACAGCGCATGGCTGGGTATGTGCAGGTGTTGCCTGCTGTTAATGCCCCGGGTTATACGCGAATAACCTATAGTACCTTTAGCAATTCGATCTGCAGGTAAAACCAATTCTGATTGTATGTGCAGGCTGTTTTGCTGCACAATGCGTATACCACCCGAAAAAGTGAAAATGCTAAGCAGCAAGGCCAAAAAGAGCAATGCCTTTTTAGCTTTGTTTTTTAGGGCGATATGTTGTTTATACTGTAGCAATAAGTAAAGGTAATGTTTTATTCTTATTTGCTTTTATAATGGGGCAGGTAACATTATCGCTAAGTATTTTTTGATGCATATGGTTTTAATAACTTGCCACAGAAACCGCAACACCATGATGAAAAGCTACAGAACCGTACTGATAGCCAGCTTGGGCTTACGGATTTAAACCGGTTTTGCCTGGCAGGAAGTAGTTATACGTAACGCATGTTGCCTAACTCCCTCCCTGCGCCTTCCCGATGGGAGGGAATCACACAGGCCAATGCTTTAAAAAATAACCTTGTATTAACAGAGATTTAGAAAATATGATAAGGAATACCGCGATAGCAACAGGATCGAGATTAATAAATTTAAAATGCCCGGCATGCGGTGCCGAATATGATGCATCTGTACCGAATACGTTTTGTAAGACAGGTGGATGTAACAGCACCCTGTTTGCGCAGTACGACCTGGGCCAGCCACTTGATAAAGCCATTTTAAAAGACCGTCCGGCAAGTATGTGGCGCTACCGCGAACTGTTGCCCGTTATTGGCGGGGAAAATATTGTGACCATGGGCGAAGGCTTTACGCCCCTTATCACCATAGAAAACCTTAAACAAGTTACCGTAGGTAATGAGGTTTATTGGAAGAACGAAGCGGGCAACCCAACCGGATCGTTCAAAGCCCGGGGGATAGGCATGGCTGTATCAAAAGCAAAAGAACTTGGCATAGCAACCATTGCTACGCCAACGGCAGGTAATGCTGGCGGTGCGCTTGCTGCTTATGCTGCACGTGCTGGCATCAAAGCGGTGGTGTACATGCCCAGGCTAACCCCGCAGGTTTTTAAAGATGAGTGCCGCCTGTATGGTGCCGAACTGGTTGAGGTTGACGGTAACATTGCCGATTGCGGTAAACTGGTTGCCGGTGGTGCAGCCCAGCATGACTGGTTCCAGATCTCTACCCTCAAAGAGCCGTATCGGCTGGAAGGCAAAAAAACCATGGGTTTTGAAATAGCCGAACAATTTAACTGGCAACTGCCCGATGTGATATTTTACCCAACAGGCGGCGGTACGGGGCTTATCGGCATCTGGAAGGCTTTTAACGAACTGGAGCAACTGGGCTGGATAGGCAGCAAGCGCCCCCGCATGGTAGCCGTACAATCAGAAAGCTGTAACGGGATAGTAACCGCGTTTAACGGCGGGCAAAGCAGCGCCGAATTTGTTGACGGCGGCTTTACCATTGCCAACGGCCTGCGCGTACCAAAATCATTTGCCGATAAGGTGATATTAAAAGTACTTCGCGATAGTAATGGCACTGCATTATCCATCAGCGATGCGGAGATGAATGCTGCCGTAAAAGAAATAGCACGTAGCGAAGGTATGCTTATAGCACCCGAAGGCGCTGCGCTTTGGCAGGCCTATAAAAAGCTAAAGGCTTCGGGCTGGATCCACCCGGGCGAAAGTGTTGTGCTGGTGAACACCGGCAGTGGCTATAAATACCTGGAGAATATCGAAATCTAAACGGTTTGTCACCCTCAACGTGGTGAAGGAATTGAGTTGCACAGCAAATAGATGCTGAACGTAGTGAAGCATGGCAGGAAAGGGAGTATTACCTTGCTCTTCACCCCAGCCATCTAAATAACAATCGAGGCTCCCATTGTCGGGATACGCCGCTATCTTGTCGCGTACGCACCCTGCTTTATCCATTTATTGGCAGCAATTTTGTATCGGTATCCTTATCAAACCAATTTAAAGGGAACGTTATGGAAACAGAAGTGAGCGAATTGATTGACCAGAAGCAGATACAGGCCATCATCGATAAAAAGATAATTGGCATATACAACCGCGATGAACATGCCGTGTTATCCGTTTATGCGCCCGATGTGGTTTCATTTGATCTGGCGCCGCCGTTGCAAAACAAGGGGATAGCGGGGATTAAAGAACGCCTGCAAGGGTGGTTTGCATCGTACATGGGCCACATTACTCAAAAAGTAACCGATGTAAACATTCTGGTTAATGGTGAAATTGCCTTTAGCCATAGCCTCACCCGCACCTATGGCACAAGCATACAAGGCGAAGATTTGGATATGTGGTACCGTACTACCACCTGTTACAAAAAGACAAGCGGGCAATGGCTTATTGTACATGAGCACGTATCTGATCCGGTAGATTTTGAAACAGGCAAGGTGCTGTTCGACCTGAAACCCAATAACTAATCTATAAATCCAAACGTTATGTTAAAAGATTCAAAAGCATTCAGTGGCTTTTCGGTAAATGATATCGATGCTGCCAAAGCATTTTACGGTGAAACCTTAGGCCTGCAGGTTGATAAAACCGAAGATATGGGCGGCATGCTTACCATCCACATCAACGGCAATAACAATCATATTTTGGTTTACCCCAAGCCAACCACCAGCCGGCAACCTACACAATTCTGAATTTCCCGGTTAATAATGTAGAGGTGGCCGTAAAGGAGCTTACCGCCCGGGGCGTAAAGTTTGAAATTTACGATAGCGAATATTTAAAAACAGACGAGCACGGCGTATCAAAAGGAAACGGCGGGCCAGCCATCGCCTGGTTTAAAGACCCTGCAGGGAACTTTTTGTCGGTAATTGAGATAGGTTCGGAATAAGTAAAAGAGAAAGGCGGGTTGTGCGGTTCCCTCTTGAGAGGGATGTAGGGAAGTGTTATCCCCATCGCTAACGTATTGTAAATAGTTAAGAACGAGCCGGATATTTAATGTCCGGCCCGTTCTTAATCAAAACTATATCACAGGCAAAATGTTAAATTAATAATTAACATGTACTGCTATGAGCCTGGAAAAATATGCCGCCAAACGCGATTTTACAAAAACCGCTGAACCCAAAGCCGGAATAAGCAAGGATAAAAACAAGCTGATGTTTGTGATCCAAAAGCACGATGCATCGCGCCTGCATTACGATTTCAGGCTGGAGATGGATGGCGTGTTAAAAAGCTGGGCAGTACCCAAAGGCCCCTCAACCGATCCTAAGAATAAACGCCTGGCCATGATGGTGGAAGACCACCCTTTCGATTACCGCAACTTTGAGGGCATCATCCCGCAGGGCGAATACGGCGGCGGTACTGTTATTGTTTGGGACGAGGGTACTTATGAGCCTATTGAAGAGATCAAAGGCGGCAAAAAAGCACAGGAAAAACATCTGCTGAAACAACTGAAAGATGGCTCACTCAAAATAAAGCTCCACGGCGAAAAATTGGAAGGCGAATACGCCCTGGTAAAAACCCACGGCATGGGCGAGAACGGCTGGCTGCTCATTAAACATAAAGACGATTTTGCATCTGCTGCGGATATTACCAAAAAAGATAAGTCAGTACTATCCGGCAAAACCATCGAAAAGATGGAGAAAACCAGCGATAAGGTTTGGAAGGATGGGGAAGAGCAGGATATAGATGAAGAAAAGCCGAAGAGGGCAGCATCAAAAAAAAAACTTCATGAGCCGGTAGCCGATCTTGCTGAAGAAGCAGAGAAAACAACCGAAGATAAAAAGATAGATACGGAGGCGGTTTTAAAAAATGCCCCCAAAGGTAAAATCCCCGCCGGCATAAAGCCCATGCTGGCTACACTGGTGAACGAACCCTTTGATGACCCGGATTGGGTGTACGAGGTAAAGTGGGATGGTTACCGCACACTTGGGTTTATCAATAAGGGCGAGGTGCAACTGCTATCGCGCAATAACAAAGATTTTAATGAAAAGTACTATCCGCTAAAAAAATTGCTGGAGAGCTGGAAGCTTAACGTGGTGATTGATGGGGAGATACTGGTACTGAACGATAAGGGGGTATCAAACTTTGGTGCCCTGCAAAATTGGCGCAGCGAGGCTGATGGCGAACTGGTGCTGTATATATTCGACATTCTTTGGTACGAGGGTAAGAACCTGATGGATTTGCCGCTGGTAGAACGACAGGCCATTATGCGAGAGGTTATCCCGACTGATGACGACCGGGTGCGCCTGAGCCAAACCTTTAAAGCCAACGGTACTGAGTTTTTTGAAGCCGCTGGTAAAATAGGGTTGGAGGGTATCATGGCCAAAAGGGCAGGCAGTACTTACGCGCCCGACAACCGGTCGAAAGACTGGCTGAAGATAAAGATCAACAAAAGGCAGGAAGTAGTGATTGGGGGCTTCACCAAAAATGAGGGGACGGCCAAGCAATTCAGTTCGCTTTTGCTAGGCGTTTACGAAGGCAAAAAACTGCAATATGTGGGAAAAGTAGGCACCGGTTTCTCTGATAAACTACAAAAGGAAATGATGGCGAAATTTGACGTTCTAAGGGCGGAAAAAAGCCCTTTCGGGTCGGAACCAGACGTAAATAAGCCGTCGAGATTCCGCCCAAATCCACCGAAGGCCAAGGCTACCTGGTTAAAACCGGAGCTGGTTTGTGAAGTAAGTTTTGCCGAGGTAACCAGCGACGGGGTGTTCCGTCACCCCTCGTTTGAGGGCATGCGCGATGATAAAAAGGCCAAAGAAGTAGTCCGCGAAACAGAAGCCGAAATCGATGAAATAGTAGAAGCGCAGCATCCTGCCGAAACGAAGCCAGCGCTCAAACATCTGTTGGTAAATGCGCCTAAGGAAGCTGAAAAACGCACCCTGCTAAACCCTAAAGAAGAAACCCAGGTAAAAAAGATCTGCGGACACGACCTGAAATTTACCCACTTAAGTAAAGTTTACTGGCCGGAAGACGGCATCACCAAGCGGGATATGTTTAATTATTATTACCAGGTAGCCGAGTATATTCTGCCTTATTTAAAGGATAGGCCGCAATCACTTAACCGTTTCCCTAACGGGATACATGGGCCAAGCTTTTACCAGAAGGATGTGCGTGGCAAATCACCGGATTGGGTGAGGACATTCCCCTATACCACCAGCGAGGGTGAAGATAAAGACTACCTGGTGGGCCATGATGAAGCTACCTTGCTTTGGATGGCATCCTTAGGGTGTATTGAGATGAACCCCTGGTTCAGCCGGATACAATCGCCGGATAACCCGGATTATTGCATCATTGACCTTGACCCGGATAAAAACACTTTCGACCAGGTGATTGCCGCCGCGCAGGAGGTAAAAAAGGTGTTGGATGCCATTGATGTTCCCGGTTATTGTAAAACCTCGGGCTCGACAGGGATGCATATCTATATCCCGCTGGGCGCTAAATATGATTATGATCAGTCTCAAATGTTTGCCCGGCTCATTGTGAACATCGTACATCAGCAGATACCCGATTATACCTCACTGGAACGCATGGTTAAGAATCGCAATGGCAAAATGTACCTCGATTTTTTACAGAACCGCCCGGGTGCGACTATTGCCGGGCCGTATTCATTAAGGCCAAAACCCGGGGCAACCGTTTCTATGCCACTACATTGGGATGAGGTAAAACCGGGCCTCACGATGAAGCATTTTACGATCCATAACGCCATAGAACGCCTCAAAAAGGAAGGCGACCTGTTTAAAGGGGTTTTAGATAAGGGGATAGACCTGGAAAAAACCATTAAAAAAGCGCAAAGTATATTTCAGTAGTATATGGCTAACCCGGCAATTTGTTAATAAATACAGATGCGAAGTGTTCACGTTCACTGCCGTTGCAGAACGTGAACATGAGTAGTTGTCTGATAATCAGCAGAATCATGAATTTGGCTACTGACAAAATATTGCCAGCATTTCTACGGCATAAATACTTATGTAAGGTAGCCATATTTCCCACCCGTTCATCCTGAACGATAGTGAAGGTTCTATTGTCGAACTCCCCCTCTCAAACTTGCATGTGGCTATTAGATGCTTCGCTATCGCTTAGTAATGCAATCTTTATAAAATTATTAAACTCATAATCAATTAGTTAAATCGAATACGATAGAAATACTAATCAATTAGTTGTAATACTAATTGATTAGTATTAAACTTGTTTTATAATTAGAATTTTATGCAAAAACTGGCTAAGCGCGAAGAACAAATAATGCAGGTGTTTTGGAAACTGGGAAAAGCTTTTATTAAAGAGATCATCCCTGAAATGCCCGACCCTAAGCCGCATTATAACTCGGTAGCAACCATGGTGAAGATACTGGAGGAGAAGGGGTTTTTAGACCATGACACCATCGGCAACATCTACCATTACTACCCCAAGGTGAGCCGCGAAGATTACCAGAAGCACGCCATGAAGGATATTGTGAGTCAATACTTCAATGACTCGTACCCGAGCATGCTGGCCTTTTTTGCCAAAGAACAAAAAATATCTGAGCAGGAACTACAAGAGATCTTAAACCTGATTAAAACCAACAAGAAATGATACCATACGTATTGCATGTTGCATTGCTGATAGGCTTTTGCCTTTTGTTTTACAAGTTGCTATTGCAAAAGGAAACTTTCCATCATTTAAATCGCTGGGTGCTGCTGGCCTGCCTGGCCTTAACCTTTGTGTTGCCTTTACTGCGTGTGCCGCAGCAATGGGCTTTACGCCGGGCGCCCGATGCTGTTTTAGTATCCCTGCCCAAGGTAAAGCAGTGGCCGCAAAAAGCTAAACAGGTTGCTAAGCAGGAGGCGAAGGAGCAGGTATCGGCAGTGTTACCAATTGCGGCAACATCGGTTACCGACACAACTGCCGCGCTTATGCCACAACTTTTAACATGGGCGTTATGGCTTTACTGGTGCGGTGTAGTGGCTTTCGGATTAAACTTTTTGCTGCAGGTAATTGTGCTGGTGCGCCAGACCTATAAAAGCCCCGCCATACAGGATGGGCAGTACCGTATTGTAGAACTGGATACGGATAAAGCCCCATGCTCTTTCGGCAATTATATTTTTATAAACCCTGCTAAGTACGATTGGGACACCTACAGCCAGATACTGCTGCACGAGAAGATCCACATTAAACAAGGGCATAGCTTTGACTTGCTGCTGGCCGAACTGATGCTGGTGTTTCAGTGGTTTAACCCATTTGCATGGCTTTACCGCAAGGAACTGGAGAATAATCTTGAATACTTGACTGATATCGATGTATTAAATAATAAAGAAGTAGAAAGAGAAGCGTACCAAATGAGCCTGCTGAAGGTATCGGTGCCTAACCTGTCGCTTCGGATAACAACCAACTATAATCAATCACTCCTTAAAAAACGAATTGTTATGATGAACGCAAAACGATCAAACATCCATACCACCTGGAAATACTTTTTCCTGTTGCCGCTAATGGCTTTCTTAATGTGTGCCTTTAATGAGCCAATGGCAAGCCGCCGCCCGGTAGTGTTAAAAAGCGAAACAGGTTCAATTACTACGGATACGGAACAGGAAGGCTCATGGAAGGCTACTATTAAAGGGAATAAAATGGATATCCAGTTCTATAACGAGAACAATGAAAACCATATGAGCAATAGTAATTTCCTGGTAAGCGAGTTTACCCCCTTGCCAAGAACGGCAAGCGGAGACTTTAAACTGACCCGCGAAGCAGGAACCATGAATTTTAACGGCAAATTTGAGGGCAATAAAGGCAGCGGGCATTACAAGTTTGTAACCAACAACGAGTACATCAGGTACCTGCAAAACCAGGGTATCCATGATATTGAGAAGAACGACGAATTGGCCTTTTTTATGATCAACATAAAAAAAAGCTATGTTGCTATGATGCATGGTCAGGGGTATAAAAACCTGTCGAAAAGCGACCTGATAGCAACCGCGGCCTTGGGGGTGGATGAACCGTACATCACATCTTTAAAGCAAAATGGCTTCCCTAATGTTACCGAGCAAGACCTGATAACAGGCAAGGCTATGGATATAAACGGGGCATACATTGCCGAGGTACGTAAGGCCGGGTATCCTAACATCTCGTTTGATAAACTGGTAAGTTTTAAAGCACAGGGTATAAACGGTAATTATATTTCAAAATTTAAAACGGCGCGTAAAACCACATCTGCCAGGCAGGGAGCATCGGCTAAAGCTAGCAAAAACGATGAAGATAATGCTGAGGATATGATAGCTTATAAAGCCCTTAACGTTGACGAGGCGTATGTAAATGGATTTAAAAAGGCAGGATACACTAACTTAAGCAGCAACGACCTTGTTGGCATGAAAGCGGTTGGTGTTACACCTGAGTTTGCCGAAAGCTTTAAAGCAGCCGGTTATGGCACGATATCGCATGATGATCTGGTAGCTATGAAGAGCCTGGGTATCACCCCAGATTATTTGAACAGCTTTAAAAATGCCGGGTTCAAAAACATAAACCCTGATAGAGCGGCAGGCTTAAAAGCGCTTGGTGTAACTGCCGATTATATTAAAAGCTTTAAAAGCCTTGGGTTTGAGAATGTATCTTTAGATGATGCTACCGCGTTGAAGGCTTTAGGTATTACCCCGCAGTATATTACAGATATGCGCGAAAAGGGCTTCAAATCAAACGATATCAATAAGTATATTACCATGAAAAGTGCCTTTTAAACTTAGGCAATATCTTCTTCCTAAAAAGCCGCGCTATACAGCGCGGCTTTTTAATAATATATGGTCAGAACGGAGTGTCCCAATAATAAAGATGTTAGGCGGCTAATTGCACTTCAACCTTATTGATGAGCGCGCTCATGTCAAACGGTTTATGCAATACATCATTAGGAGCGCCATCCTGGGTTAATGCGGCATCAAGGTTATCCTCGGATGAGCATATAATTACGGGTAAATCTTTAGTAGCATTATTCAGCTTTAATATTTTACAGATATCGCGGCCGTCCATACCAGGCATAATGGCATCTATGATCAGCAGATCCGGATGGGTGCTTTTTATTTCTTCAAACACATGGTCGCCGTTAGGCAGCGATGATACCTCATAGCCGCTATTGATCAGGATGTAGCTCATTACTTCTACAATCAGTTCGTTATCGTCAACTATTAATATCTTCTTGTTCATGGCTTTGTATTTCAATAAGTTATGCAAAGCTCATGCCGAAATTAGCTTCAGCGTAAAAACAAGGCAAAACAAAGGGGCGAATAAATACCCGCCCCTTTGTTTTGTAGGATAATAAGCGCTTAAACGTGTATAAACAGTTCGTTTGCAGGCCTGCGTACTTTTGCTGCCCGGCTTGTGGCATCATCATCGGCGCGGTAACCTATGGTTGCAATAACGGTTGCGGTTAGGCCTTTTTCTGTTAAACCCAACACTTTATCAAAACCAGCAGGGTCAAAGCCCTCCATCGGGCAAATATCAATACCTTGCTCTGCGGCGGCAGTAACTAATACGCCAAGGCCAATATAAGCCTGTTTTTGTGCCCAAACCAGTAGCTGTTCGGGTGTGCGTGCGTTAATGGCGCCTAATATTACCCCTTCAAAGCCAGCCAGGGCCTCGCGTGGGATACTGCGTGTGGACGCAACATTATCCAGATACTTTTTTCCGAACGCCTCATTGATGTTTGTCTCGGCAGCAAAAACGATGAGTTGTGATGCATCTGTTATTTGTGATTGCCCATAGGCAACTTCGCGTAACCGGGCTCGTATTTCAGCATCCTCAACTACTAATATACGGTAATGCTGCAGGCCATAAGATGATGGTGCCAATTGTACGGCATCTAATATGTTTTGTAATTTTTCGGCTGCTATCTTTTTGGTGCTATCGAACTTTTTGGTGGCATAACGCCAGTTTAATTTATCTACTAATGACATGATATTTTCTTTTTTTAATTATGCGGGCAAACATATATGTTTAAACACACAAAATAGTCATGCAGAAGTAAACACTAAATTTGGTAGATTAATAAAAGGGTTAAAACTCGTTGGCTGTTGTAGGCATCTCGGGAGCATCACTTTTCAAATGCAGCAGGCCTTTAGCAGGAACAAACCAAAAGTTATAATAGGAGTGCTGGTTAAGGTGGTCTTTGGTCAGATCTTCGCAGCCAAAGGTTAACTGCATATCATACATTACGCGCAAGCGGCCGTTTAAGCTAACCGGGTGATACTGCACCACTTCAAAACGTAAGTTACTGATGGCCGATGGCCCGAATTTGGGTTTGTTTTCGTACTGCAGGGCAGACGTAAGCCCGGGTGCAGAGGCGCCATCAGAGGCTAAAAGCAACGGTAAGCTTAAAGTTAATTGCTCGTTATTTTCAGGTATGGCAAAGCCTGTTGGCAGGGAAACATCAAACAGCTGCATATTAAGGCATGCGGTCTTTTAATTCTTTCACCTTTTCTTTACCCTCATCTTTCAAGCGGTTTTTCTCGGCTTTTATCTCCTTTTTGGTTCTGCCGGTGGTATCAACATTGTCTACCCGTAGTTTATAATCGGCTTTAACTTTTTCTATTTCCTGTTTAAGGCGCGTCTTTATAGCATCATTAGTTTCCTCTATCTTCTTTTCAAGCTTGGCGGCGGTAGTATCTTTTTTACCAAACAGTCGTTGGAAAAAGTTAGGATGCTTGGGTTCTTCAAAAACCGGGGCAATACCAACACCCACGCCGCCATCATCTTCGGTTTGGTGCATCAGGCTATCGGCAGCAGCGGTGTCAATAGGCGCTATAGTTCTGCGCAGGCCTTCACGCAGGCGCACCCCGTAAAAGCCATAGGCGTTCGTGTCGCGTGCGGTAAGGCCCTTGCCGGCCATCAAACGGCCTATGAGGTTAAAGTATCCGTGCAGGCCTTGTCTGAGCGTCCCGTCGGGCTGAAAAGCATACAGGCCCGCTTTTGGGTTAGGCACAATGCTGGCCAGGTAAATACTCTCGCCAATGGTAAGTTCTGACGGCGATTTGCCAAAGTAATACCTGGCGGCTTCGTTAATGCCATAAATGCCACGGCCCCATTCAATAATATTAAAATAAACCTCAAGCATGCGGTTTTTGCTCATGATGTGATTGTTCTCTATCAGCCAAACTATCAGGATCTCCTCTATCTTACGCGACAGGGTTTTGTTTCGGCTTAAAAACGAGTTTTTGACCAGCTGCATAGATATTGTGCTGCCCCCGCGTTTAAACTTCTTCTCTTTGATGTTTGTGATGAACGATTTGCGGATAGATTCGTCAACAAAACCACGGTTGGTGTAAAATGATGGGTCTTCGGCCGTCATCACCGCATTACGCACATTTGGCGAAATCTGTTCTAAAGGGGTAAAGTTTGAAGCGCCAGGCCCAATGGTATGCGGTGGCATTGGCTTCCCCTTCTCGTAAGGTACATAAACAAAAGTTTTATTAAGCTTGCCCAAGTCGGCCTTGCCGTATTTTAATATCCTGAAATCTTTATCCTTTTGCAGGCGCGAATCAAAAACCATATCATCAATATGGGCGTTGTTCAGGTATAAATTAAGGCTGTAATTTAACTGGCCCGCTACCTGTATCCCCTCTAATGATTCGAACATCCCGGTTGGGAACGAATCGAAAACATCCTGCGCCTTTACCCAGCCGGTGTTTACTTTTACCTCATATATTTTAACGGGGTTAAGCGTGTATTTTAAGTATGGGTTTGCCGTAAGTTTTTTGAGGTGGATAACAGACGAACTATCTAAAGATATATAATTAGTGCCCACAAATACGTTAGCATCTATTGAACCATTGGGGATCACAATATCACTTACCGAAAGCCCCGGATGGTTTAACAACAGGTTTCGCACGCTCCAGGAGCCGGATACTTTTGTTTCGCCATTGCTATGTTTAACGTTGGTAAGCTTGGTGCTTATCGTATCAAAATTCAGTTTTAATTTAAATTTCTTCTCGATGATGGGGAGTTCTACCTTTTTTCCTTCGGCATACAGGTGTACATCAATGTCTTTGTCTGATGGCAGCATTTTACCATCAATATGCCATGTTGCTGCACCGTCATCAACTTTTATGGTTGATGCCAGTTTACCATCTTTAATAATAGCGGTTTGGGCAAGCATTTTTACATGTGCGCTATCATCAACAAAGCTTACTAAAAAGTTATGTAGCGACAGGTTATCAGGGATCTTGTAAAGCACCTCGTTGATGAGGTTGTTGGATAGTTCTGACAGATCGACCTTGTTACCGGTGTTTGTGGTGTCTTTTTTCTTTTTAAACAGAAAATCAAAGTTCTTTACCCCTTTTATGCTGGTAAGGTTAAGGTGGCCGTTCTGCAGGATAACATCGGCCAGCTTTATATTGCCAAATATGAGCGGGAATATTTTTACGCTTACGCTAAAATCTTTTACCGAGAACAGGCTGTCGCGCTCAAACGGCACCACGCTGATATCAGAGAATGCAACGGTACTTAAGCCTGTAAAACGTGCCGAACCTATTTTTACATCTAAATTATAATCCCTTTTGGCTTTTGCTTTAGCTTTGTAAATGGCTTTTTGAAGCAATACCTCACGTTTAGAATAGGCAACGTAACCGCCTATCAGCATAATAACTACTAATATTAGAACGGTTATACCTGCAATACGGATATATTTGGGGTTGATACGGCGCATATAGGAAATTTGCTTCAAAACTAAACTAAATATGATGTGGTGCAAACGGTTGCAAGCTGCAAATTGTTTTCTTAACAAACGCATACCGTAACCTGTTTTCGTATTTTTGCGATTAAATAAATATGGAATTTACTAAAGAACAAGTTTTACAAGCCCTCGGAAATGTTGAAGAACCCGATCTGAAAAAAGACCTGGTAACCCTGAACATGATCCAGGATATACATATTGAAGGCAACAAGCTGAGCTTTTCGGTTGTGCTTACCACACCTGCGTGCCCTTTGAAAGCTTTAATTGAAAATGCCTGCCGCAACGCCATTGGTCATTTCATCAGTAAAGAGATTGAAGTTACTGTTAATATGACATCGCGGGTTACATCGCAAAAGAACACCGGCGTGCCGGGAGTTAAAAATATTATCGCGGTAGCCTCGGGCAAGGGTGGGGTTGGTAAATCAACCGTATCTGTTAACCTGGCGCTGGCGCTTTCAAAAACAGGGGCAAAGGTGGGGTTGATAGATGCCGATATTTACGGCCCGTCTATCCCTATTATGTTCGGCCTGGAGAACCAGCGCCCTAAAGCTACACAGGAGAACGGCAAAACGCGCATAGAGCCGATAGAGAAATATGGTATTAAATTACTATCAATAGGGTTTTTTACTGATCCTAATCAACCTGTGCCATGGCGTGGGCCAATGGTATCAACAGCGGTAAAACAACTGTTTAATGATGCTGATTGGGGCGAACTGGATTACCTGGTGGTAGACCTGCCGCCAGGCACTGGCGATATCCACATTACGGTTACGCAGAGCTTCCCGGTTACGGGCGCGGTAATTGTAACCACGCCGCAAAATGTAGCGCTGGCCGATGCTAAAAAAGGGATAGGGATGTTTTTGATGCCGGCTATCAATGTACCCATTATGGGGGTTGTGGAGAATATGGCCTATTTTACCCCGGCAGAATTGCCAGATAACAAATACTACATATTTGGCCAGGGCGGCGGCAAAAAGCTTGCAGAAACGTTAGATGTACCATTTTTAGGCGAAATACCGTTAATAAAGGGTATAAGCGATTCTGGTGATGCAGGCAGGCCTATTGTTATGGACGATGATGGCGTAATGACCACGGCATTTATGGAAATGGCCAGGCGTGTTGCCCAGCAGGTTTCTATTTGTAACGCCCAAAAGGCCGATAACTTAAATGTGGTAAATAATTAATAACTTTACTTTAATAATTTAAATAAAAATGAGTTTAACAGATCAGGTGGAAGCAGCGTTGGATACCATAAGGCCTTATTTAGAGGCTGATGGTGGGAACGTATCTATTGAAGAGATCACCCCTGAAAAAGTGGTAAGGCTAAAGCTGCTTGGTTCTTGCGGGTCGTGCCCGATGAGCATCATGACGCTTAAGGCTGGAATTGAACAAGCCATTTTAAAGGCCGTGCCGGAAATTACCGGGATTGAGGCGATAAACCTAACCGACATTGACGACCCCAATGCCGTGCTTCCAGAAAATTTGAGGTAATGTTAAGATGTGTTAAATACGTTTATTGATATTTTTCAATAACGTATTTTTACCCGCTTGTTTAAACAAACTAAACATGGCAGGTAATTTGTGTAATAAAGGTTAAATGAAAAGGTTAATTGGCATATTATTTTTACTGACATCTTTATCAGCGTTTGCCCAAAAAAAAGAGGCTCCGTTGGTACAGTTTACCGGTGTGGTATATAATGCCGATAGCGCATCTGTTATAGTGCCTTATGTAAGTGTAACCAATATTAGCCAGCATAATGCCGTTGTTATAACTAACTTTAAAGGTTACTTTTCATTTGTAGCACAAGAGCAGGATTCGTTGCAGTTTACGGCTATTGGCTATGCTCCGGTAACGGTTGTTATACCAGCTAATGTTAAAAGCCATAGCTATACTGTGCGCGTTTTAATAAAGCCGCAGATAACCAACCTGCCGATGGTTAGGATATTCCCATGGGCTACAACAGATGAGTTCAGGAAAGATTTTGTGAACGCCAAAATAGCCGACGACGACCTGGCAATTGCCCGGAAAAATATTAGCCGGTCATCAATAACCGCCATGACCAATAACCTGCCGCGTGATGGGCAGGAGATACAATCGGCCAATGCACAGGCATTTCATAATGATATTGTTAACTCACATTCGCGTACCAACCCTTTACTTAACCCGTTTGCCTGGGGCAGCTTAATTAAATCAATAACCGACGGGGATAGTAAATAAAAAGGATCAAAATTTTTAGAATCAGGACATAAGACTGAGAAACAAAAAGGCTTCGATAATTCGAAGCCTTTTTGTTATTATATACCAGCTTTTGCAGCTGTCTTAACACTCTTCTATCTTCCCTTCTTTGCAGCCGGGAATTTCATGCGGTAATCTACATCAACAGCCCCTTTTGAGATATCGTTCAGTTTTTTCTCTATCAGGCGTTTGCGCAGCGGGCTTAGCTTATCGGTAAATAGCTTGCCTTCAATATGGTCGTACTCGTGTTGTATAACACGGGCTGCCATACCGCGGTAGGTTTCTTCGTGGTGTTTCCAGTCCTCATCATAATAAGATATGCGGATAACCGGCTTACGGCTTACATCCTCACGAATATCCGGGATGCTTAGGCATCCTTCGTTAAACGACCACTCTTCGCCGGTTTCTTCTAATATAGTAGCGTTTATAAATGCTTTTTTGAAATCTTTTAGCTCCGGTTCCTCATCATCAAAAGGGGTAACATCAACAACAAATAACCGCATAGACATGCCCACCTGCGGGGCTGCCAGGCCAACGCCCCGGGCACCATACATGGTATCGAACATGTTGCCTATCAGTTCTTTAATATGAGGGTATTCATCGGGCTCAATAGAAGTGGCTTTTTTCCTTAAAACCGGGTCGCCGTATGCTACTATAGGATATTTCATAGGTACAAAGGTAAAAGTTTTATTACTTAGGCTCAAATAATAAGGTTATCATACGGTCATTATCAAAAATTTCGTTGCTTATTTCCAGCAGGTCTTCGGCGGTAACCGCGTTTATTTTAGCGAAGATGTCCTCCAGCGAATCGATCCGGTTAAAATCGAGCAGGCTTTTCGCCATAGATATGATTAGGCTCATGCGGCTCTCTTCGGCTAAAGCTATCTGGCCAATAAATTTTTCTTTGGCTTGCTTTAACTGTACTGTTCCCAGCTTATTATCGCGCAGTTTTTTCAATTCCTTATGTACCAGTTTCAAGGCTTTTTCGGCCTTTTCTGCATCGGTACCAAAGTAAATAGAAAAAATGCCTGTATCGGTTAATGAGGTGTAGTTTGATTCGATGGTATAGGCGATGCCGTGTTTCTCGCGGATCTCCAGGTTTAAGCGGTTGCTCATGCCCATACCGCCCAAAACATTATTCAGCAACAACAAACCGTACTTGTTTTGATGTGCCGATGGGTACGCCCTGCCACCTAAAATGCAATGCGTTTGCGATATGGGTTTTTGTAAGGTATATATGCCATGGCTTATGGCGCCGGGGGCTATCCTGGTTTTTTGACTGGTGTTTTCGGGCACATTGCCAAAATACTTTTCGCACAGTTTTATCAGTTTCTTAAAATCATAATCGCCATAAACAGCAAATATCATTTGGTGCGTATTATTGTTGGCCGAGGTGAATTGTTTAATATCGGTACCATTTAATATGCCAACGCTTTCTGGTGTGCCTAAAATATTGTTACCTATGGGGTGGCCTTTAAAAAGATATTCTTCAAAGTCGTCCTGTATGGCTTCCTCGGGCTGGTCCAGGTAAGAGGAGATCTCGTCCAGTATCACACCGCGCTCTTTCTCCATTTCATCTTCGGGGAAGGTAGAGTGGAACAGGATATCCTCAAATAAGTCGACGGCGCGTTCCAAATGCTGTTTTAATAACGAGGCATGGATACAGGTGTACTCTTTGGTGGTATACGCATTCAGATCAGCGCCAACCAGCTCCAGGTGGTTTAGTATCTGCGGTGTGTTGCGCCTTTCGGTTTCTTTAAAAAGCAAATGCTCAATAAAATGGGCCAGGCCTTCTTTATGGGGCAACTCATCGCGCGACCCGGCGTTCAATACAAAACAGCAGTGCGTAATAGGCGAGGGCGAATGTTTAAATAATATGCGGATGCCATTTGGCAGCGCGTGAACCTGGTGATCTGTCATAAAAGGTTCAAAGATAGCGTTTAAACCTCCAAATTGTTTGCTATTGCTTATGTTTACCGTATGAAATTACAAATTGCCGACCTTGAATTTGAGCCCCTGTTTCCGCACGAGGTTATACAACAACGTATAGCCGAGCTTGCACAGCAAATAAATAACGATTTTGAAGGCCGCCAGCCTATATTTGTTGGCATACTGAACGGAAGCTTCATGTTCGCTTCAGACCTGCTGAAAGAGATTGTTGTACCCTGCGAAGTAAGCTTTACCAAGCTGGCTTCTTATTTTGGCGGCCTGTCAAGCACCCGCACCATTCGGGACGACTTTGACCTACATGTAAATATTGAAGGTAAGGACGTTATCCTGCTGGAGGATATTATAGACAGCGGGAACACCATTAAATACCTGATAGAAAAACTGATGGTGCGCAACCCGGCATCCATTACCGTGTGCACCCTGCTTTTTAAACCCGATTCTGTTGAGCACAGCATCGAAGAATTGAAATATGTAGCCTTCCAGATACCCAATAAATTTGTGGTGGGTTATGGGCTCGATTACCGCGAACTGGGTAGGAATTTGAGAGGGATTTATCAGAAGATTTAATATTTTTAGCACTTTAAATGACCTTATAATTCTGTTATTCACATGAGATTTTCCTCAGCGTTTAAGCGCATTGTTTTGTTAATTGCTTTTTTTTCTATAATTGGTGTTGTCAACGCGCAAGATACAGCTATGTATTTTTTCAGAAATATTGCTAGTGGATGTAGACTTGTACAAACCGTAGATAGTGCAGATTTTATTAGGGTAATTACTCCTTCTGAGTCGTCAGAAAAGTTTGTTAATGTAAACGAATACTTTAAAAATGGTAAATTAAAATTTAAGGCAATAGGGATAGCTGAATCATTTAGGAAATCAAAAGGATTGGTGAGTTATCAGGGGAGTTGCATAGATTTTTTTCCGTCGGGTAAAAGAAGGGTCATTGCGAATTTCAAAGATGGGCAAAAAGATGGGCTAGAGTATTTTTACTATCCTGATGGTAAATTGTACCTGGTAATAAACCATAAAGAAATTAAGCAATATGCTAGTCATGAATCATTTATTGCAGATTGTTATGATCGTAACGGTAACCAAATATGTAAAGATGGAAAAGGACAGGTTATTGAGTATAACAACGAGTATAATGATATTATAAGCGGCCCGGTAGACAAAGGCAAACGCGAGGGTGAATGGAATGGTACTTTTTTTGGCCCGGATACGATAAAATACAAATTCATCTATAAAAAAGATGTTCTTAAATCCGGTGTGGGTTATGATAAACTTGGTAATGTTTACCCATTTAAAGATTCATATAATACCGCCAAACCTAAAAAAGGATATTATGATTTTATAATAGATTTTAAAAGGAATATCAAAATGCCTAAAAATAGCGGTGTTTCAAAAGCGATGATTGATTCGGCCACCATTGTTTTTATTGTAGGAAAAGAAGGGTTCTTAAAAGAGTTTGAAACATTTAAACCTGTGCCTGCTGAATTAATGAGTGTTTTAAAAATGATTTTTGACAAATGCGAAAAATGGGAACCGACAAGTATTTATGGCGTGCCAATGGAAACCAAAGTTGCGTTTTCGTTAAATGTTACATCTTATCCCAATAGTAATCATATGAGGATAAATTTTTCTATTGCACCGCTTCATAACGGTATACCAGTAGAAACATATTTGTATTGAAGGGTATATTTAATTCACGGCTCAAATATCAAGCATTTCAAATATACCGCTCCACTGTATCACAACTTGCCATATGCGTACAAAGGGCTAAATAAGGATGCTATTTAGGGTAATAATAGGATAAGGAACGGGTAGCTTTGTGTGAAATCTCAGTAAGAAATTGCCGGGTGACTGAGCATCACGCGGCATTCATATTGTTATATTACAAACATTTCTTCCAACAACTCTAGCGCTTCATCAATATTGGCAACCCGCTCCACACTTAGGCGCAGGGTGTTCTTTACTTCTTTCAGATTGGTGCGGCGGGGGTTGCGCTGTACAAAGTTTAGTACTTCCTTAAACGCATCTGTTTCAAAATAGGCCGACTGCTGGTTGGTGATAAAATAACCGCGCAATACATTCTTCTTCAAGGATACTTTCTCGAACCCGATGGCCTTGCCCAACCATTGCAGGCGCATGGAGTTCAACAGGTCGTTCACCTGTTCGGGGATAGGGCCAAACCGGTCATGCAGTTGCTGTTTAAAGGCCTGTAATTCGGTTTCGTTTTCCAGCTTGCTTAGTTCGGTATATAGGTTATAACGTTCGGCTATGCTGGTTACATATTCGTCAGGGATCAATATCTCCTGGTCGGTGTCTATCTGGGTGAAGCTGATAAAAGGCCTTGGCTTGTCATCCGGGAATACGCCTTTAAATTCATCATCTTTCAATTCCTGTATGGCCTCGTCGAGTATTTTATGATACATTTCAAAGCCAATTTCGGCTATAAAACCGCTTTGTTCGGCCCCCAAAAGGTTCCCGCTGCCGCGGATGTCCAGATCGCGCATGGCCACGTTAAAACCGCTGCCCAGATCGCTGAATTCTTCAATGGCGCTTAGTCTTTTGCGGGCCTCGTTTGTCAGAGTCGACAATGGCGGACTCAACAAATAACAATATGCCTTTTTATTGCTTCGCCCAACACGGCCGCGCATTTGGTGCAGGTCGCTCAGGCCAAACATATGGGCGTGGTTAATAATGATGGTATTGGCATTAGGGATATCCAAACCAGCCTCAATAATGGTGGTAGCCACCAATACATCGTACTCGTGGTTTACAAACTTCAGCATTACATCTTCCAGCGCATCGCCTTCCAATTGGCCGTGGGCAATACCTATGCGGGCTTTTGGCACCAGCTTATGGATCATGCCGCCAAGCTGCGGCAAATCAGCCACACGGTTATGGATGAAGAACACTTGCCCGTCGCGCTCAATTTCGTGCTCAACCGCTTCTTTGATCAAGGTATCGTTAAATACATGTAGTTCGGTAACTACCGGCTGGCGGTTTGGCGGCGGGGTTGATATAATGGAAAGATCGCGCGCGCCCATCAACGAAAAATGCAGCGTACGGGGGATAGGCGTTGCCGTTAAAGTAAGTGTATCTACATTGGCGCGCATTTGTTTTAGCTTCTCTTTGGTAGATACGCCAAACTTTTGCTCTTCGTCAATGATCATCAGGCCAAGGTCTTTAAATTTAACATCCTTGCTCACCAAACGGTGCGTACCGATGATGATATCTACCTTGCCTTCTTTTAAACCTGCAAGGGTGTCTTTGATCTGCTTGCTGGTTTTAAAGCGGTTTACGTAATCAATATTTACGGGGAAGCCCTTTAGCCTGTCGCTAAAGGTTTTGTAATGCTGGGCCGCCAAAATGGTTGTAGGCACCAGTATGGCCACCTGCTTGCTATCTGCCACGGCTTTAAACGCGGCACGTACGGCTATCTCGGTTTTACCAAAGCCCACATCGCCGCATATCAGCCTGTCCATAGGGTGCGGCGATTCCATATCCTTTTTGAAATCCACGGTGGCCTTTTCCTGGTCAGGAGTGTCCTCGTACAGGAAGGAGGCTTCAAGTTCCGTTTGCAGGTAGCTATCGGGCGAAAAGGCATTACCATCCTGTGCTTTGCGCAGGGCGTAAAGCTTGATCAGGTCGCGGGCGATGTCCTTAACTTTTTTTTTTGTGGTTTTTTTGAGGCGTTCCCAGGTATCAGTGCCCAGCTTGTTCATGCGGGGTTCGGTACCTTCCTTGCCGCTGTATTTACTGATGCGGTTAAGGGAGTTGATGTTTACATACAGCAGGTCGTTATCTGCATAAACCAAGCGGATCATCTCCTGCGTTTTGCCATTTACTTCCACTTTCTCCAGCCCGGCGTACTTGCCAATACCATGATCAATATGGGTAACAAAATCGCCCGGTTTCAGGTCGCGCAGTTCTTTGAGTGTAATGGCTTGCGAACGCTGGTAACCTTTTTTAAGCTTGTACTTATAATAGCGGTCAAAGATCTGGTGGTCGGTATAGCAGGCCAGTTTTTGTTCCCGGTCAATAAAGCCCTCGCGGATGCTGATGCTTACCGGGGTGAATTTAACGGTCTTGTCCAGGTCTTCCAGTATGGCGTATAGCCGCTCTACTTGCCGTGCCGAATCGGTGAGGATGTAGTTCTCTATTTTCTCGGCCTCGTTATTCTTAAAATTATGTATCAGCAGGCTAAAATCTTTGTTGAACGATGGCTGCGGGCGCATATCAAAGCTGATCTGCGTAGCATCATGGTAAAAGAACTGCTTGCCAAATTCAACCAGGGCAAAATCATGCAGTTGGTCGGCAATCAGCTTTTCATCAGTAAAGCTGAATTTTGGATCTATCCAATCCGGGTTTTGGTTCTTTTCATCTGCCGACAGGGCTTTCCAAAGTTGAGTGGCTTTTTTGTGGCCGGTTTGGATAATATCCAGCGTAAACTGTACATCCTTTATCCACACTTGCGTATCGGGTTCCACATATTCCAGCAGGGAGATGTTATTCTCTGTCAGGAATTTTGATTGTACGTTTGGTACAATGGTGATGTTTTTTACCTGCTCAACAGAGAGTTGGCTTTCGATCTCGAACGTACGGATAGATTCGATGATATCACCAAAAAATTCCACCCGGTAGGGCAGGTCGTGCGAGAATGAGAAGATATCTACAATGCCACCACGAACAGAGAACTGCCCCGGTTCGTAAACAAAATCAACCCGGTCAAAGTCATATTCCACCAAAAACTCGGTGATAAAATCGATACTGAGTTTATTGTTTACAGAAATTTCGAGCGTGTTTTTCTCCAGCGATGAGCGGTCTATTACCTTTTCGGCCAGGGCTTCGGGGTAAGTAACAATCAGCTGGCCATACTCGGTAGCGTGGTTAAGCTCGTTTAAAACCTCGGCGCGGGCAAGCACGTTGCTGCTGTCGGGCTGGGTAAATTCAAACGGTTTGCGGTATGATGATGGGAAAAGCAGGATGTCTTTTCCGGTTAAACTTTCCAGATCGGCAAGGAAATAAGCGGCTTCTTCGCGTTCGGGCAGTACAAATATCATGTGTTTGTGCTGCAAAAAATACAATGCTGCCGCCATGGCCGCATCACCCGATCCGACTAAACCACGAAGCTGCACCCTTGGATTTTTACCGGCATTTAAAGCTTGCGCCAATGCCTTTATCCGATCGTCAGCCTTGTATCGCTCTAATATATCACGGATGTTCAAAACGGTGCAAATATAGGTAAAAAAGGCTTTTTTTATGGGCCGAAATATTTATCATAAAATTAAAGCAAACAATTTGCGCTTATGTTTACTTTTTAATGATATTTCGAAACCACAACAAGCACCAAACTTTATACAACATGAAAAACTCAGTAATATTTGGATTAATAATAGGCATTTTAAGTTTAGTATGGCTTTTTGTAATGCGCCAAACAGGCTACAACTTAACTGACAGTAAAGCAAACCCCATAGAGTATGTATCAATACTAATACCGTTGATAGGTTTATATTTTGGCGTAAGGCAGTTTCGCGATGGCGAGCTGAAAGGCAACATGGGCTTTTTGGAGGCATTGATACAAAGCTTTAAAATTTTACTGGTAGGCGGTGTTTTAGCAGTATTTGCCGGTATTATATTCATCAATTGGGGCAATGGTGATAGTAACGATACCACCTTTCAAAGCTTTAGCGGCCGCATTTTTGGCGCACTGCTTGTTGGCGTGATTGAGGCGTTTGCAGTATCTTTACTGCTAACCACCAAGAGCAACCGCGTTGATTAGAAAATACTTTAACCGATATTTTGAATTAACCTTCTGGATAGTGGCTTTGATTTGCCTGGCGTTTACAAACCCGGCAGATGAAGGCCACTTTACTTTGTGCCCCTTAAAACTACTGGGCTTAACCTGGTGCCCGGGCTGCGGCCTTGGCCATGCTATTTCTTACCTATTTCATGGTAATATAAAAAACTCTTTCCACGCGCACTGGCTGGGCATACCCGTGTTTATTGGGTTGCTATATCGCATCTATACGCTCGCCGCAGGCCGTAAATACCGCTTTGATTGGCCAATGGATAAATAACTGTCCCTCATCTGTTTCGCCGGATAAATACCTGCGTTTACCGATAGATTATAATGGGTTGCCAATTTGTAATAGGCCGGTTTTTATTGCGGTATGAGTTTTGCATTAAATTACCCAATTAAGCATAAAAGATGGAAACTTACAATCCGTACATGTCACTACCGGGCATTACAACCGAGGAGCTGACAATTTTGCATCAAACTACAAGCGGCCTTAGCGATACCCAAAAGCAAAGTTTTTACAACATCTATATAACTAAAAGGAAAAGCCCGCAGGATATATTAATTTTTGCGCTGCTTGGGCTTGCGGGTATAGCCGGTATACACCGTATTGTGATGGGCCAGATAACCATGGGGGTGCTTTATCTTTTTACCGCCGGCTTTTTCTTCGTCTGCACCATTATGGACCTGATAAATTACAAGACAATTACGAACGAACACAACCAAAAAATGGCTTATGAAAGTATGAGCATAGTTAAAATAGGTGTTTAATGATATAATAAAACCTAAACCATATCACAATAAAGGTGGGAAACCTTAGTAACTCTCCAATATGCCTGTTGGTAAAAAACCCCAACAGGCATTTTAATTTATAGCACATAAGCTGCCGGGCTTAAACCTGCGCCCTGGTATACTGTTTTTTATTTTATGGTGATATAAAACGCTTTTGTGCAAAGCGGCCGGACATGCCCGTCTATCTCGCTTTGTTGCGCATACCACGTATTACCCCAGTCGGTGAAAAAAGCTCACTCAATTCGCCGAATAAATAACCGCGCTTACCGATGGATTATAACAGGCCGCCAATTTCTCATAGGCGAAATTTAGTTTCGATAGTAGTTTTACATCATCAATCACAAGTAAAACTTAAAAAAATGAACACTTACAATCCTTATATGTCACTGCCAGGCATCACAACAGAGGAAATGGCAGTTTTGCACCAGGCTACAAGTAGCTTAAGCGATACCCAAAAACAAACCTTTTACATGATCTATTCAGGTAAAAGAAAGAGCCCACAGGATATTATGATATTCACCTTGCTTGGCTTTATTGGTATTGCCGGTGTACAGCGCTTTTTAGTTGGCCAGGTAATGATGGGCGTGTTTTACTTTTTCACAGCAGGCTTTTGCTTCATCGGTACTATTGTCGACCTGATCAACCACCAGTCAATAGCAAACGAATACAATCAAAAAATGGCTTACGAAAGCTTCAACATAGCCAAAATGGGCATTTAATTAATTCACATATACATACTAAAACCATAACACAATGAAAGCGTCAAGAAAACCAGTAGCAACTCAATTAATGTCTCGTTTCGATAAAGAACTGATGAACATTTTAATGAACGACCTTAAAGCAGTAAAAGCTAAAATACGTTCTAAGATATAAGTAAAGCTTTTTAAGCTATATAAAGGATCAAAACGCGGTGAGCGTTGGCAAATTGATTACGGTTGGTGCCAAAGAAAATATCACTGGTTGTTTTGATCTTTTTTATTTACTCACCCCTCCGGTTTCTCATATAACAAAAGCATAGTTAACCGTTATATTTACACACCTGTTTATTTAAAATGGAAAACTTAAAAATTGCGACCGCACAATTCGAGAATAAAGGCGGCAACAAAGTATATAACCTATCGGTTATCAAACTATTAGCGGCAAGGGCTGCAGCAAAAGGTGTACAGGTTGTGGCTTTTCATGAATGCTCTGTAACTGGTTATACTTTTGCCCGTAAGCTAAGTAAACAACAAATGCTTGATGTTGCCGAGTTTATACCTAATGGCCCAAGCATAAAAAGGCTTACAGAAATAGCGGCAGAATTGGATATAGTGATATTGGCCGGCTTGTTTGAAAAAGATGCCGACGACAATTTATATAAAGCACATGTTTGTGTGGATAAGAATGGGTTGGTTGCCAAATATCGCAAGCTGCACCCCTTTATTAACCCGCACCTTACGCCCGGCAACGAATACGTGGTATTTGATATTAACGGCTGGAAATGCAGCATTTTGATTTGTTATGACAACAATGTTATTGAAAATGTAAGGGCTGTAAAATTACTTGGCGCCGATATTGTTTTTATGCCACACGTAACCATGTGTACCCCATCTACCCGGCCGGGTGCGGGCTTTGTTGACCCTATACTATGGCAAAACCGGGAAGCCGACCCAACTACCCTACGGCAGGAATTTGACGGGCTAAAAGGGCGGGCATGGCTTATGAAGTGGCTGCCCGCAAGGGCGTATGACAATGGTATTTATGCTGTGTTTTCTAACCCTATTGGCATGGATGACGACCAGCTTAAGAATGGCTGCTCAATGATACTTGACCCATTCGGCGATATAATTGCGGAATGCAGGACATTTGACGACGACATAGCTGTTGCTACCATCACCCCCGATAAACTTACAATGGCCGGTGGTTACCGATATATTAAGGCCCGCCGCCCTAATCTTTATGGTGGCGTCATCTCGCAGCCGCATAAACCCGAACAAAGCGTTGTTTGGCTGGATGAAGGCGAGGGTGTTAAGATCAAAGAATAGCATCTTTTACAGTAAAACTTTTAAATCACCGGTATACTGCATTACCTTAGTACAATTATGAAATTAGCACAGCTAACCGCTTACCTGGAAAGCCTGGCTCCGCTGGCCTACCAGGAAGATTATGATAACAGTGGACTGATAGTAGGCCAGCCCGATATGGAAGTACACCAGGCCCTGATATCGTTGGATTGTACCGAAGCCGTGGTTGATGAAGCCATTGCAACCAATTGCCAGGTGATCATCTCGCATCACCCCATTGTTTTTAAAGGCTTAAAGAAGTTTAACGGCAAAACCTATGTGGAGCGCGTGGTAGAAAAAGCCATCCGTAATAACATAGCGCTTTATGCCATCCACACCAACCTGGATAACGTTATGGCCGGGGTAAACGCCCGTATTTGCGAAACCCTGGGTTTAACTAACCCCCGCATTTTAGCACCCAAACATAACCTGCTTAAAAAACTGGTTACCTATGTGCCCATTGCACAGGCCGAGCAGGTGCGTAAAGCTTTGTTCCATGCCGGGGCAGGCCACATTGGCGAATACAGCGAATGTAGTTTTAACGCCGAAGGCACCGGCACCTTCAAGGGCGGCGAGAACAGCGACCCGTATGTAGGGGAGCCCGGTGTACGCCACCACGAGGAAGAAATGCGGATAGAGACCGTTTACCCGGCCAACCTGGAAAGCAAGGTTATTATGGCGCTGGTTTTGGCGCATCCGTACGAAGAGGTAGCCTACGATCTGTATAACTTAACTAACCAGCACCAGGAAATTGGCAGCGGTATGATAGGGGAGCTTGACACACCAATGGAGGAAGCCGAATTTTTAGCGGATGTAAAAACAAGCATGGATGCACAGGTGATAAGGCACACCGCGTTTACCGGCAGGCAGGTTAAAAAAGTTGCGGTTTGCGGCGGCTCGGGTGGGTTTTTATTAAAACAGGCCATTGCTGCCGGGGCGGATGTTTTTATCACTGCTGATTATAAATATCACGAGTTTTTTGATGCCGAAGGAAAAATACTGATTGCCGACATCGGACATTTTGAAAGTGAGCAATTTACGCAGCAATTATTGTTCGAAATTATTCAGAAAAAATTTGTTAACTTTGCCATCCGTTTAACAAAAGTGAATACAAACCCCGTCAAATATTTTATTTAATGGAACAAACCATAGAACAAAAGCTGAAAGCTTTATACGACCTGCAAACCATCCACACCAAAATAGACAAGATACGCCAGGTAAGAGGTGAATTGCCTATGGAAGTTGCAGATCTTGAAGATGATGTTGCCGGCCTTGAAACCCGCATACAGAAGATCAAGAATGAGCTTGATGATCTTGAGGATGAAATTGTAACCCGCAAGAACCTGATAAAAGACTCGCAGGCTAACATAAAAAAATACGAAGCTCAGCTTAACGAAGTAAAAAACAACCGTGAGTATGATGCTATATCAAAAGAAATTGAGATACAAGGCTTAGATATACAGGTTAGCGAGAAAAAAATTCGCGAGTATGGTTTCGAGATCGCATCAAAAACCAGCATCTACGAAAAAGCACAGGCCGACCTTGATGCACGCCGCAGCGACCTTGACGCTAAAAAAGACGAGTTAGGCACCATTACCGCCGAAACTGAAAAAGAAGAAAGCGAATTGACCGGCCAGGCTGAAAAAGCTACCGGTAATATTGATGAGCGTTTGCTTATTGCTTACAACCGTTTGCGCAAAAACGCTAAAAATGGTTTAGCAGTAGTTACCATTCAGCGCGATTCATGCTCTGGTTGCTTTAACCAGATCCCGCCTCAGCGCCAGTCAGATATCCGCCAGCGTAAAAAGATCATCGTTTGCGAGCATTGCGGACGTATCCTGGTTGATGAGCTAATGGCTTTGGAAGAAGAGAACGCATAATTAGCAACCACGTTCATAAACTTATATTTAAAGGCCCCGTTTACGGGGCTTTTTTTGTTTTATATCGAATCGTCATTGCTGTAGCGTGGCAATCTTCGACATGCTTATCGCCAACTATTCTATCGAAGTTGCTTCGTACCTCGCAATTGACGCTTCATTTATAAAGCACTAAATTTTCAAATAAAATTTCCCCTCTCAAAAGAACGGCTATCTTTACCGCCGAGAAGATTAGAGATATGGGATTACCGCTAAGGATTACTTTTAACGACAAAGATTATGTTTACCAGATTGTAAACAGTCGTTTGATCAATCAAAACACTACCGAACTGGAACTGCTGCTGAATGGCGAAAAGCTGCAGCTAATAAAAGAAAACACCATCTGGATCCAAAAAGAAGGCGAAGAACAACTCGACCCAAACTTTGTACAGGCATTGGGCAGGTCGGTATCGTTGAGGTTGAGGATGTAATTATATTCTATTGCCGCCTATTATCTCCACGCGTTATTGCGAGGTATCGGGAGATTGCTTCGCACCTACCCATGGCAAGTTTTAGGTGGGCTTTAGTGAGCTCGTCGAACCACATCAGTATCACCTAAAACCGCCCTTAAAACGCCCAAAACTGTCCCTCAAACGCCCGAAGTGTTCACGTTCACTGCCGTGAACACCCGTGAACGCCGGCAATGGTCTGATAATCAATAATTTCAATTATTTAATACTTGCAAGAGTACGCCACCAATGGCAGCATACAGGGTGTGAACTGCCATGGGTAACGAGCGTGAAGCATCTAACCGCTGATATGCACCTCGCTAATAGATCCTTCCCTCTCGCCCATGGCAGACAAGCTCACCACCCCTTTTTAATGTTACCTCCCCTTAAAAGCCCCGCCGGGATTCTATATCTCCAATGACGGGTTTATTAACTGGTGCAGGCTACTGCCTCTAAAACATACTCGTTTGTTTCCCGCCTTTAGGTGTAAACAATGTAAAGTCATACGGCGGCATTTCGCGGCCGGCCAGGAAACGTACACAAGCCATACGGTATAATTGATGAATAGACTGGGCTACGTGCCCCTCGCCGCTCATACGGCGGCCAAATTCACTATCGTTAAGGCTGCCGCCATGGCAGGCCTTTATCATGTTTAAAACCTTTTCGGCCCTGTCGGGGAATGCTTTGTGCACCCAGTCGGTAAAGATCTCGGCAATGGCACCGTTTAGCCTCACAATGGTGAACCCGGCAGCTACTGCGCCGCGGTCGGCAGCGGCTTTTATAATGTCAGGGATCTCGTTACTGTTTAGCCCGGGGATGATAGGTGCCACCATTACCCTGCACGGGATGCCTTTCTCCGTTAGTTTTTGAATAACACCTAAGCGGCTCATTCCCGTAACGGTGCGCGGTTCCAGTTTTTGCCGTAACGATTCGTTTAGCGTGGTGATAGATACATTAACATGAGCCAGGTTCATGCTGGCCAGTTCGCCCAGGATATCCATATCACGCAATACCACATTGTTTTTGGTGATGATGCTTACGGGGTTACGGTATTTTAAAAACACCTGTAATAGCCCGCGGGTTATTTTAAGCTTACGTTCAATGGGTTGGTAGCAATCTGTATTGCCCGATAGTATAATAGGTACCGGCTCATACCCTTTTTTATTAAAATATTTTTCGAGCAGCTCGGCGGCGTTGCGTTTTACAATGATCTTACGTTCAAAATCGAGCCCGGCACTAAAGCCGAAATACTCGTGGCTGTTGCGGGCATAGCAATAAATACAGCCATGTTCGCAGCCCTGGTAAGGGTTTATAGAATGGAAGTGGCTCAGATCCGGGCTGTTAGATTCGCTTACTATCTTTTTTGGGGTTTCCTCAAAAAGCTGCGTGTGCGTGTTTTCCAGTAACTGTTCATCAAGCCCCTCAATATGCTCAAGTACATATTTGTTCTTTAAAAACCTGTTGTGGGTGTTTACCTGCGCCCCTCTACCCTTAAAAAATTCATCGTTTTCCGCATGTGACATGGAAACAAATTTGCTAATAATTTTAGCAAATTACAATTCAATCATGTTATTTTTTATCGCGTATAAAACCAGCCCTACACGGCTTTTTATCTGCAGTTTTTCGAAAAGCTGGTCGCGGTAGCCATCAACAGTGCGCGCGCTGATGCACATTTGGTCGGCAATTTCCTTGTAGGTGAGCTCGGTGCCGGCAAGTTTCAAGAATTCAATTTCGCGGGCATTCAGCTTAACCTGGTCGGTGTTTTTGTTGAAGCTTTGTACCAGGTGGCGGGTTACAAATTCGGGGTAGTACAGTTCGCCTTGCGATACCTTTTTAAGCGCCTGCTCAAATTCGTAAGGTTCCGCATCCTTTAGCAGGTAGCCTTTAACCCCCATTTTTACCATGCTTAATACTTTCTCGGCATCCTCAAACATCGATAGGATGATGATACAAACGCCGGGATAATGGTTGCGCAGCCATTGTGCGGTGCTGGTGCCATCCATTACAGGCATATTAATATCCAGTAAAACAATATCTGGTTTAAATTTGGGCGATATTTTGCGGGTAAGCTCCTCGCCGTTGCCGGCCTCGAAAAGTATTTTATAGCCGGTAATGGAGTTAATTAATGATACGATGCCGCTTCTGAAAAGGCGGTGATCATCAACCAGTGCTATCGTGGTTTCCGTTGGCATGGGTATATTGTGTAAGGGGGTCAATAGTAATTTTTATACAACAACCCTTGCCTGGCGCGCTGTCAATAACAGCATCAGCACCAATTAAGGCAGCCCTGTTCACCATGTTTCTTAAGCCCGATCCGCTTTTATTCAGCTTGCCGGCAGGAAACCCAACACCATTGTCTTGGATGGTTAAATTAAACAAATGATCAAAATAATCCAAATTGATCTTTAGCTGCTTTGCGCCTGAATGTTTTAAGGCGTTATTAAGCGCTTCCTGGAAAATACGGAACAATACCAGTTCGCGCTGTTCGCCCAGGTTGCGGGCATCGCCGCCAATAGCAAGGTCAATTTTAATAATCCCGCTTTTGTTGATCCGGTCGGCTTCTATCTCCATTGTTTGTACCAGGCCTAATTGCATAATATGTTCATAACTGAGGCTTTTAGACAGGTCGCGCAGATCGTTTATCACCTGGGCAACCAGGTTGCGGCTTTCGCTTATTTTTTGTTCAGCCTGTTCTGGTGTAGCCTTGGCGGGTATGGCCAGGTTTAGTTTTACAAATGATAGTACCTGGGTAACATTATCATGTATTTCGCGGCTAATGTGGTTAAGCGTTTGTTCCTGCATTTCTACCTGCGTTTTAAGCAGTTCCTGCTGGAAGTGGGACTCGAGCAAAGCCTTTTCTTCGATATGCCTTTTTTTACGCTGGTTGTACAGGTTAACATATATCAGCACAAAAGCAGGTGCCAATAAAAATATTAACGTTGCTGTAACTATTAGTTGAACTGTTTCCTTTGTTGATATCTGCATAAAAAGGCGTATGACCAACTGCTGTAAATGAGTAGGTTTAATATAACATATATATCTGAACGTAAGTTATTTGGTATTGCAAATAATTGCGTAAAGAACAAGTCGCAGGCAACGCTGCCAAAGTAAAAGAACAGTATGCCATTTACCCACCAAAATGAAGGTAACTTTGATAGCTGTTCGTAACGATCGCTTTTTAATAATTGGTAATAAAACAACAAACTGCAAATACAAAAATGTACAGAAATAAGCGTGTCGCTAATTACGTTAAACCCACTAATGCCATGATTGGTAATTTCTATTATATATATTATAATAAATAGTGTAGCCCCGGCAATTACATACAACCGCCCGCTTACATAATTTTTAAAAAAAGCATAGAAGATAGCATTTACAAAACCCATTTCGAGCAAGAGGTACAGATTATATATCCAACTGTTATTTTGCTGAATGACGATCCTATAATATCTACCTGTTAGCTCAATAGCACTAACTGCCATTAGAAACAAGATCTGAGATTTCCAGATCTTGTTTCTGTCATTAAGGAGAAAAATTAGTGCTAAAAAAAGCCCGCTTAATTCAATTATATTATTGGCAGATAAAAACATACATCGGTATTAGGGAGTTAAGGTTGCGCCAGTTACATTACATTTTACTGGTGGTGGACAAAGCTCGCCTTTATTTACAGGTTCGGTTAAAATGAATGCTTTATCGTTCTTAAAATAATCATAATGGACTCTATTACCATTGTAAATAGAATCTTTTGTTGATACAAAAATTAATGTATTTCTGTATGAGTATGTAGTGTCGAGATTGTATTCAGGCTTTTCAAGTTTATTGTTACCATACGTTGCAAAGTACACGCGTATTCCATCAGTTTTTTTATTAGACGCCCTTTCCTTTTTTAATAATGTTACCAATGAGTCAAGTTTCTTTAAATCGAACCATATGGATGTCGTATTACCGTAGTTATCCACTACAGAACCATCGGGTCTGGCCCTTTGCCCAATATGGGGTTTGTAATTTGTTACCATCCGAGTGGCAAGCTCTAATTGAATAGGGTCTGGCCCTGGAGAAACCAGGGAATCGGCGCGAGACGTCTGTGTTGCAGGTGGGGTTTGCTTGCAGGAAAATAATGCACACAGGACGAATAATACGGGTAGTAGATTTTTCATAAAAATTGTTTTAAGATTAACGGTTGCCCTAAGTTACATTCTATCAGGGATTTTTGTATTTACAAAGTATTATTTTTTAAAATAAGCGGTTGTGGTGTATCCATCGCCTTGATAGTATAATACCAATTCGGTGTTTGTTAGCTTTTGTACCGTAGCGGTATTGGTGCCGTTGCTGTGTACAAAAGTTATTTTGTCCCCAGCCAGGCTCCATTGTGCATTGTCGTCGTCCATGCTATCGTAAGCCGTTCCGTTATCATTTAACTGAAAGTATTCGCCGTTTGTAAAGGTTTCGGTATCTCCATCTTCTACCCATTTTACATAAAGCCACTTGCCAACCAGTTTGCTTTTTGATACCGAGCCGGATGATGCTCCTCCATCATCGTTTTTCTTGCTGCAGCCGGTAAATGCTACGGTGCTGCCAATAAGTAATAAAGTAATTAATAATAGTTTTTTCATGATCGTAATAATTAATGTTTAGTGCTGATTTGCGACTGCTAAGTTATTTCGGCAGCCTGGGTGCCAGCCCCGTGTTTTCACGGTATTTGCACAGCTTAAACACAGTGTAATTTGGGTGATATGCGCATTGATGCGCCTTGCTGCTAAACGGAGATTTGTGTTAAGCAATTGCAGATAATTGTGGCCGGGAAAGCCGAAAACGGAACAGAGTAGGCAACCAGAACTAAAAACATGAAAAACCTTAACCTTTCAAAAATTCTATTTATCCCCTTACTGTGTGCCGGTATAACAGCCAGCGCCCAAACCAGCAGCCTTACCGGTAACGATGCCCCGGTAATTAACAACGGCGCTACAATTGCTTTAATTAATAAGCCTGTTAATGTTAGCCCGTTAGCAAGCGAAAAGAATCTGTTTGAACAAAAGGCAGCGCTTAAAAATGTAACCGCAGCAGATGCTGCCGCTTCATCAACATTTAACTTTGGGTTAGAGCTTGAAGGCTTGTTGCCATTAGGCAAATTTAAAGATGCTACATCAGTAGGTGTTGGCGTTAACGCGGTAGGCTTATACCACCTAAGCGATGTTGGCGCGATTACCGGCAGCGTAGGCTACAATTACTTCTTAAAGAAAGATGAGGTAGACCTTAAATACTCGGGTATACCCATTAAAGTTGGCTATTTAGCAAAGTTTGGCGATACGTTTTTTGTTGAACCGCAAATTGGCGTTTACAATCTGCGCGTATCTGATGATGACGATAACTCTGCGAGTAACACCAATTTATTGCTGGCTGTAAAAGCTGGCCTTAACGTAGGCGAAAAATCTCATTTTGGCATAGGCTATAACTATATCAAAGTAACCGGCGGTTCATATGCTTTTGCAAATGTTAGCTACCTGTTTACTTTCTAATATCTATTTATAAACAAGCACTAACACATAATATTATGAAAACATTAAAACGTAATTTATTTTTAAAAAGCCTGCTGCTTTTAATGGTGGTAGCCTTTTTAGGCGGATGTAAAAAAGATGGTGACGGAGGCGATGATATTAGCGGCGGCGCAACCGGTACTTTTACCGTTAAGGGCACAAAGTTTAGTGGCCCGTGCCAGTCAATACCTGCCACAAGCGGGGTATCGGGTAATATAGATGTGATCATCGCATCAAGCACAGGCGCGTCTTTTACCGTTTATAATATGCCAACCGGCAGCAGCGGTACCAGCAATGTGGTTAATTTTGATGACAACACAGGCTTTTCTTCACAGCTGTACGCTTTATGCGTACCTAATAACGGTAGCACGCTTTATTCATCAACCGGGGGGACTGTTACCAAAAAAAGCTCAAGCTCGTACGAGTTTTCAGTTAACATGATAGACCTCTCCACAAACGAGCATGTTACGATAACCGGCAGCGGCAAATATTAATTTCTAAACCTTGCCACACAATTCTACGCGGCGCATGTTAATCTCCACATGCGCCGCTTTTTACAACGCTTACTGTATAAACCCGTATTGCGCCTGGCCAATAAATTCTCATCGCGGCCGGATAGGGCAAGGGTTAATAAGGCGTTAAATGCTTTATACAAAAGCATCATTACCAGGCCCGGTAAAAAAGGATTGGTAATACCGTTTGACCCCGAAAGGGAGAAATTCATCATCTTTTCAGACCAGCATAAGGGCGCCAGGGATGGGGCCGATATATTTGCCCGTTCGGCAAAGAATTACCTGAACGCGCTGGATCATTACAACAGAGAAAAATTTATTTATATAAACCTCGGCGATAGCGAGGAGCTGTGGGAGAACCTGTTTATAACCGTAAAGCGGCACAATAAGGCCACGTTTGAAAAAGAAAAGCTATTTATGGAGCACGACAGGTTTGTGAAGATATTTGGCAACCACGACCTGTATTGGGGGAATGACCCGCTTGCCGCGGTTAGCCTGATGCAGATCTATGGTAAAGCTATCCGTGTTTACGAGGGCGCGGTTTTACAAACACAGGTTGCCGGCAAACCATTGGAGATATTTTTAACCCACGGCCACCAGGGCGATCTGCAAAGCGATGGCAACTGGTTCAGCAAGTGGTTTGTATCTGATATATGGGGGCCGCTGCAGGGGTTTTTGCAAATAAACCCGAACACGCCGGCCTACAACAACCAATTAAAAACCGACCATAACCGTATAATGTATGAATGGAGCAGCCAACGCAAGAATACATTGCTGATAACCGGGCACACGCATCAACCGGTGTTCAGGTCGTTAACCGAGCTGGAAAACCTTTACATACAGCTTGAGCATGCTAAAAAAGCTAACGACGTTGCCAAAACGGCCGGGCTGGAAAAGAAAATAACCGCGCTGCACCTGCAGGGAAACGCCCCGCCCGATTTTAACGGCTACCTGGATACTTATTTTAATAGCGGTTGCTGTTGTTTTAACGATGGTGACATAACAGGGATAGAAATAGCCGAGGGCTGCATCCGGCTCATTAAATGGGCTTATCACCAAAAGGTAAGTGAACGGGTTGTGTTGGAAGAGTGTAAGCTGGAGGATTTGAAAATTTTAAGAGGAGCGGAGTGACGGTGAGAAGAACGCGTTATTTGAAAAGGAGCGGCAGTGACCGGTGTGAATAGCGCTCCCCGCTCTGTAAACCACGCTCTGCTACCCATCCAGCAAAAACACAAATAATTCTTTAGGGCCGTGGGCACCCAAAACAAGTGTTTTCTCAATATCAGCAGTACGGCTTGGGCCGGTAACGTGTGTTATCATGGATGGGATGCGGGTACCATATTTTTCTTTCAATAGTTTAAACCCGTCTTTCAGGTCAAGTACCAATTGCGAGGTGTAGGCCAGCACAATATGAACCGGTGGGTAAATGCTTAAACGCCTGCCCGCAGCATTGGCGTTTGATAATAAGATGGTACCATTGCGGGCAATTAAAGCTTCGCAAAGGGTAAAACCAACCTCGGCCTGGTCAAAATCCTTATCGGTTTCAAAAAACGGATATTCGTATAGTTTAAGCATATCCTGCAAAGGTGGTTCCCAGCAGTATATTTTATGCCATTTGCGTTCTTCGGCAAGCTCAAGCAGGTTTTCTATGAACTGCACTTCATCCTCGCAAAAAACAAACTGGCCGCTAACCGCCGTAAACTCTTCGGCAAAAAGCACCTCCAGCATCTCGTCATTAGGCGGATACATGGGCAGGTCTTCCAGGTTGGGGTAGGGATTATCGCGTTTCTCTAAAAGTGCTTTGCGCACCTTTTTCAACAGCTTTTCTTTAGATGTAGTAATATCCCTCATTTAAAATCAAAAGTAATAAGTATAACGTAAAAAGTCGCAAGCCTAATCCAAATATTGAACTAAAGACTTGCGACTTCACACGGCTAAATGCCGTAGTTATTTCTCAATCGGGGCTTCACTATTCCCATCTATTCTTGAAAGCTCGGGATTAATAAGGCTATCCGGTATGGCGTTATTGTCGGGCACCAGGCCCTGTTCGCCATTTACAAACTTATCATAAGCTGTACGGTGCTCAAACGGACGTTTACCTAAAATTTCTTCCAGGTCCGATTGAAACAGCACCTCTTTTTCTAATAGTTTGGCAGCCACATTTTCAAGCCCTTCGCGATGTTTGATCAGCAACTCTTTTGTGCGGGCGTAAACAGACTCGATTAAATTACGCACTTCGGCATCAATCAGCTCGGCAGTGGCATCAGAGTATGGTTTTACAAACTGGTTGTCGCCTTGTGGGTCGTAGAACGACAGGTTCCCTACCTTATCATTCATACCATATATTTTAACCATACCGTAAGCCAGGCGAGTAATACGCTCCAGGTCGCTTAATGCACCGGTTGTTATCTTGCCAAATACAATATCTTCGGCAACCCTGCCGCCCATAGATAGGGTCATATCATCAATCAGTTCTTCTTTAGCAACCAGGAACCGTTCATTAGGTAAATACTGGGCATATCCCAGTGCTGCAACACCGCGCGGCACAATAGATACTTTTACCAATGGGTCTGTATGTTCCAGGAACCAGCCGGCAATAGCGTGACCGGCTTCGTGATAAGCCACTACGCGTTTTTCTTCGGGCGTAATAAGTGTGTTTTTCTTTTCAAGGCCACCAATAACACGGTCAATAGCATCCTGAAAATCAATCATGTCAACAGCTTCTTTGTTTTTACGCGCCGCAATTAAAGCAGCCTCGTTACAAACGTTGGCAATTTCTGCACCTGCAAAACCTGGCGTTTGGGCCGATAGTTTTTTAGGGTCTACGCCTTCGGCGAGTTTAAGTGGTTTTAAGTGTACTTTAAAGATCTGCTCACGGCCAATCAGATCGGGTTTGTCAATAGATACCTGCCTGTCAAAACGTCCGGGGCGCATCAATGCGCTATCCAGTACATCGGGGCGGTTAGTGGCTGCAAGTATGATGATACCAGAGTCGGTACCGAAACCGTCCATCTCAACCAATAACTGGTTAAGCGTGTTTTCGCGCTCATCATTACCACCCATCATATTGTTTTTACCACGGGCACGGCCAATGGCATCAATCTCATCAATAAAAATGATACAAGGGGCTTTATCTTTTGCCTGTTTAAACAAATCGCGCACACGTGATGCACCTACACCCACAAACATCTCCACAAAGTCAGAACCCGACAGCGAGAAGAAAGGCACTTGTGCTTCGCCTGCAACGGCTTTGGCCAATAGTGTTTTACCTGTACCCGGCGACCCTACAAGCAGTGCGCCTTTTGGTATTTTACCACCCAGGTTAGTGTATTTTTTAGGGTTTTTAAGGAAATCTACAATTTCCATAACCTCTTGCTTAGCTTCTTCAAGCCCGGCCACATCATTAAATGTAACCGATACCTGGGCCTCTTTATCAAACAAGGTAGCTTTTGATTTACCGATGTTGAAGATCTGGCCACCGGCACCACCGCCGGCGCCACCGCCCATGCGGCGCATAATAAACAGCCATACGCCAACAAGCAATACTGCCATAATAACACATTGTACCAACCAGTTGCTTAACAGGTTTTCTTTACCCTGCTGGTATTCGATAGCTGTTTTTTGCGCATCGGGGATATCTTTTTGCGCTGCCGCGATAGATTGTTTTAAACTTTCGTAAGAGGCATCGGTAAAATTATACTGCGGTTCCTTGGCGGCTATCCCCAGGCCGCGTTGCCCTTTACTGGCATCGCTGTACTCGGGTTTTGTTAAACTGTCTTTTTTAATAAAAACTTCGGCTGTTACCAGGTCGCCGTTTTTATAGGCCACAATTTTTTCAACATCGCCGGTGCGTAGCATGTGGGTGCTAAACCTTTGAAAATCTATCTGCACACCGTTGCCGCCGCTCATTAGCGTAGGCACTACCAGTATACCAATAATAGCGATGGCGTACAGCCACATCAGGTTAAACTTTGGTGGTTTTGGCGTAACTTTTTTATTCGGAACCTTGCGTAAAGGTTTTGGGGAATCTGACTTTTTATCTTTAATTTCCATGTTCTACAAGCTCAACTATCAATTCAATAAGTAATTTTAAGGGCGTTTATTTGAGCTTTTTTAAGCACTTTTATAGCTTTTAATTTCAGCATCACCCCATAAGTCTTCAACACCATAAAACTCACGTTTATCGGTCCTGAAGATGTGTATGACAACATCTATGTAATCAAGCAGTATCCATTCGCCAAACTCAAGTCCCTCTTTGCGCCAGGGTTCCTGTTGTACAGCTTTATAAATTTCTTCCTCAACACTGTTTGCAATTGCTTTTACCTGTGTGGCCGAATCGGCATGGCAAATTACAAAGTAATCTGCTACCGAACTGTTTATATTACGAAGATCAAGCCTTACCAGATCATTCCCCTTTTTTTCCTGCATGCCATGTATGGCAAGTTCAGAAATGTAGGTGGATTCATTTATCACTTTACTTTTTACCATTAAAAAGATTTAGTTTTGAAACGATTTCGGGTTTAATAATATTATACGTTGCAAAATAACATATTTTCAGGATTATTTGTTGGACAAAATTTAGTGACACTAAAAGAAGTTGACTCTACAAACACATTCCTTAAAAATATCCTGTCAAATTCCAAGCCAGTACCTGATGGAACGGTCATTATGGCAGAACGCCAGTATGCGGGCCGTGGCCAGCGCGAAAACACCTGGCATGCAGAGCCCGGCAAAAATTTAACCTTTAGCATATTGTTGCGGCCATCCTTTTTATCAGCATCACAGCAGTTTTACCTTACATGCGCCGTTAGTATGGGTGTATATGACGCACTGTACCCCCTGTTGCGTGACAGCCTGAAGATAAAATGGCCAAATGATATTTACTTTGGCGATAATAAGCTTGGCGGCATGCTGATTGAAAACATATTGCAGGGCAGCCAGATAAAGCACTCGGTTATAGGTATTGGCATTAACGTAAATCAGGAAACTTTTGCAGCAGATGCCGTTAATGCTACTTCTATTAAGAAGATATTACAGAAGGATTATGATTTAAGAAATATATTAGCTGAAATTTGCAACCATATTGAAGGATATTACCTGCACCTTAAAGCCGGCAGGATGGAGTTTGTAAGGAATGTGTACTTAAGCCGACTATATTGGTTAAACGAAACAAAACAATTTAAGTCGAACGGGCATATTTTTGAAGGTACTATAATAAATGTTAAAGAAAACGGGTTACTTGTAGTAAAGCAGCAAACCGGCGAGCAGGAGTATAATTTAAAGGAAATAGAGTTTTTAAATAAGTAAGATGAAGAAATTATTTTTAGCGATAACCGCATTATTAATAACCATTGGTGCAAAAGCACAGGTAGAATCGCACGTGAAATGGGCGTATGCAGCCAAAAAAACCAGCCCCACAGAGGCTGTAGTTTTAATTAAGGCTACTATTGACAAGGGCTGGCATATTTACTCGCAAAATGTTAAAGAAGGCGGGCCAATTAAAACCAGCTTTACTTTTAACCCATCGGCTGATTTTGTACTTGTTGGCAAGCCCAGCGAACCAACACCGGTAACCAAATACGAAAAAACATTCGGTATGAATGTAGGCTATTTTGAAAATTCGGTTGTGTTTCAGCAAAAAATAAAGCTAAAATCAGCAAAGGCTACCGAAGTAAAAGGCAAGCTGGAGTTTATGACCTGTAACGATTCAAAATGTCTTCCACCAGACGAAGTAGAGTTCTCTATCCCGTTAGGTAAATAATTATAATGAAGACAATAGCCATTAAGCGCACCCTGCTGCACAGCGCATTTTTAGTTTTAGTAACCCTTTTTGCTTTGGTGGTTTTAGCACCGCAGCAGCTAAGGGCGCAAACCGCCGACACCGTTTCTACAAACGATGTTGAATTTACGGATGTGCCCTCAGCCTCCCAACAGATCATCGCCAACAAGAAAGCAGATTCGCTGGCCAAAGTAAAGGCCGATTCTGTTGCGAAAGCTGGCGTAAGTAAAGCAGATGCCGAAACAGCCCAGGTAGGGACTACCAGCACAACCGATAGCCCCAAAAGCCTTTGGCAATTATTTATTATTGGCTTTTTAGGTGGTTTCGCGGCATTTTTATTGCCATGCGTTTACCCAATGCTGCCATTAACGGTTAGCTTTTTTACAAAAAGGGGGGGGAGCAGATCAAGCGCTATCTGGCAATCGTGCCTTTATGGTTTCTCTATTATATTTATATATGTGGTTTTTGGCTTGCTGATCACCATTATATTTGGGCCCGCCGCACTGAACGGGCTGGCCACTAACGGCATATTCAACTTCTTTTTCTTTTTGATGCTGATTGTGTTCGGCGCCTCATTCCTGGGTGCGTTTGAAATAACATTACCCAGCTCATTAGCCAACAAGCTTGATGCAAATTCTGACAAAGGCGGCTTTGCCGGCATCTTTTTTATGGCAGCTACCTTGGTAGTGGTGTCTTTCTCATGTACCGGCCCGGCAATTGGCGGGGTGCTTTCAAGCGCATTTACAAAAGGCGACAGGCTCGCCCCGGCAGTGGTAATGTTTGGTTTTGCACTGGCTATTGCCTTGCCGTTTACCATATTTGCCATTTTTCCTTCTGCGTTGAAAAGCCTGCCAAAATCTGGCGGATGGTTAAACAGCGTTAAGGTGATCCTGGGTTTTATTGAAATAGCCTTTGCCCTGAAATTCTTATCAAATGTCGATCTGGCTTACCACTGGAACCTGATTGACCGCGAGGTAGTACTTTCCCTATGGATAGCTATTGGTATTTTGATGAGTTTATATTTGATTGGCAAGATCAAATTCTCGCACGATAGTGATGTGACGCATTTAACGGTTACCCGTACGTTTATTGCCATGGGTATGTTTGCCTTTACTATATATATGGTACCCGGCCTTTGGGGTGCGCCGTTAAAAGCCATCAGTGCTTTGCTGCCACCTTTAAGTACGCAGGATTTTGACATTTCAGGCGGCGGCGGCGGTGCTGCTATTGCAACGCCTGCCAATACATCAACCATACAAGTTAAAAAATACGAAGAGCTTTTTAAGCGCCTGCCAAAGGTAAAAGGGCTTGATGAATGGTACGATTATGACCAGGCCATAGCGCTTTCAAAGCAGCTGCATAAACCCATCCTGATAGATTTTACCGGGTGGAACTGTGTTAACTGCCGCAAAATGGAACAGGAAGTATTACCAATCCCGGCTGTATTAACAAAATTGCAAAATGATTTTGTAATACTGCAAATGGTAATTGATGATAAAACAGACCTGCCCGCTGCAGAACAATACAAATCAACCGTAACCGGAAAAAATATTACCACCCTGGGTGGTAAATGGCTCGATCTGGAGATAGGTAAATTCAATTCAAACGCGCAGCCTTATTATGTAATTACCAATGAAAAAGGCGAAGCACTTGTTAAACCGATAGGCGCTACGGATGTTAAATCCTTTATTTCCTACCTGGATAGTGGATTAGCAGCCTATAAAAAATAGGCAGGTAAAAAAATTTAGTGTAAATTCGCGGAACTTTACGAAAACGATGTAGCAACCCTGCATGTTTTTTGTAAAGTTCTTTCTGTTTACACTTACAAAGCGACAGCGCCCTTTTAAAAATGACGCAGATCAAAAATATAGGAGTTTTTACTTCAGGTGGTGATGCACCAGGCATGAATGCCGCCATCCGCGCGGTAGTACGTTCGGCAACTTATTATGGAATTGAGGTAACCGGTATCCGCAGAGGGTACGAGGGAATGATCAATGGTGAGTTTTTTACCATGGACAGGAAATCAGTTTCCAACATCATTCAGCGTGGTGGTACCATTCTTAAAACCGCCCGCAGCGAACAATTTAAAACTAAAGAAGGCCGCCGATTGGCTTACGACCAGCTGATAAAGCATAATGTTGATGCCCTTGTTGCTATTGGCGGCGATGGTACCTTTACCGGTGCTCGTATATTCGGCTCCGAGTACGATATCCCGGTAGTTGGTTTACCCGGCACTATTGATAACGACCTAATGGGTACTGATTTTACCATTGGTTATGATACCGCTATTAATACCGTAATTGACGCGGTTGATAAGATCCGCGATACAGCAGAATCGCACGACCGTGTGTTTATTGTGGAGGTGATGGGCCGCGATAGTGGATTGATAGCCCTGCGTACCGGTATTGCATCAGGCGCGGAAGCCATTGTTATCCCCGAAAGTAAAACCAATATTGATGCCCTTTGCGAGCGCTTAGAGCATGGCCGTAAGGATAAACTATCAAAAATTGTGATAGTAGCCGAAGGTGATGATGCCGGTGGCGCTTTCGAGATAGGCCGCCATGTAAAAGAGCGTTTCCCGCATTACGATACAAGGGTTTCTATATTAGGCCACATCCAGCGTGGTGGCAGGCCATCATGCCAGGACAGGGTACTGGCAAGCCGTGTAGGCGTTGCCGCTGTTGAGGCTTTAAGGGATGGCCACCGTAACGAAATGATAGGCGTTATCCATAACGAAATATCATACACCCCGTTTGAGCATGCCTGTAAACACAATGTTGAAATAAACCCCAACTTTTTAAAGATAGTAGAGATACTGGCGATATAAGTTTGGTTGAACATAAAAAGGAAAAGCCGCTCAAACGAGCGGCTTTTCCTTTTTTATACTCCGGTGTCATTTCGAACAACAGTGAGAAATCTTGTTCAAATAGAAGGGAATAAACTTTGCATAATGAACAAGATTTCTCTCCGCTCATTGCGCGTTTCCGTCCTGTTGCTCATTCAAATGACAAGTGGTTATGTCTGGAGCTGTTACTCCGCTTTCGGCGTTACATCTGCCACTTTCGCTTCGCTTTCCCGTTGCAGCTTTTTAAGCATCTCGGTTCCAATTAAAGCGTCTATCATGCCATTGCCACCGCCGTTTTGGCCGTTAACCAAAATCTCGGGTACCAGTTTAATGCCGTTGCTGGCTAAAGCTTCAGCTACACGTACAATGGCGTATTGCTCGGTACCCATGGCTTCGGTTTTTTGTTTGGTAACCTCGGCTTCGGCCAAACCTATAGCCTTTATTTTACCGGCATCGGCGCTACCGTTAACTTCGGTTGCGTTGGCATCTGCTTTGGCGTTAATGGTTTTTGCTTCAGCATCGGCTTTGGCTATAATGGTTTTGTTCTCGGCATCCGCCTTGGCGTTAATCACCCTCGATTCGGCATCACCCTTAGCGGCAGCAACTTTTGAGGCCGCCATCTGGGTGTTGATCTCTACCTGGCGGGTTGATTTTACCACCTCGGGCTGCATGTCGGCACCGGCTTTGGCACTTTCAAATTCCTTACGCTCAATCTGGGCGCTTTTTTGGATCTCGTAGGTAACGCGTTCCTGCTCGGCAATCTTACGGTCGGTAAGCGTTTTCATTAAGGCTTCCGGTGGCACAATGTCGCCTATCAGGGTATCCACACCTTCTACGTTATAGTCGGCCAGTACTTTGCTGATCTGGGCGCGGGCATCTTCCTGCCTTTGCGACCTGTTGGTTAAAAACTCTATCACGCCACTTTTTTGTGCCGAGTTACGGAAGTAGTTAGCAATAGTGGGTTCCAGCACCTGCGATACCAGGTTTTTTGTATTACCAAACCTTGCAATAACTTTTGGTGCATCATTACGCGGGATGTGGATGATCTGTGATACATCCAGATTGAAGGTAAACCCATCAGACGAACGCACACTAATGGTACACAGGTTTTTATCCAGCTCGTGGCTTTCGGTACGGCTGTTGGCCCAGTTCAATACAATATTGGTGGTAGGTACAATCTCTACCGTGTGGGTGTAAATATTAACGGGGTGCTTGCCCGGGTCTAGTGGTTCGTCCCAAACACCTTTGTCGTATTTCTTAACAATGTTACCATGTGTAAAGCCTACGCCGCTGGTATCTTTACCCTCGGGGCCTACGAACGAGTTGACCACACCCACATAACCGATGTGGATATGCACCATCTCTACCTGCTCTACAATGGCAAACCATGGGTTTAGGTAATAAGTACCGGCCAGTATCACATCCTCCTGTAAACCCTTTTTACCACCGGCTTTTATAAAGGCCATCGGGTCCTGGTAGTTACGGTGCCCAGCAACCGAGCCGCCGGCTATTTCGCCCTTATCCAAAGGTTCACCATCAAGTGTGGTTACAATACCCACTTTGTTTTCGTGTATACTGGTAGTAGGTACCATCACAATCTCGAACAGGAAGGTGTTGATACGGTAGTTACCCGGCGTTAAGAACGCAGCCTGCGGGCCTTTTTGCCCGTTGTTTTCCAAAAAGGCCTGCGAGTCCTGGAACTTATCACAATCTACCGGTTTGCCCAGTACGCGGCCAATATCCATTGGTGCACCATCCTTGGCTTTTACCAGGCCCAGTTTGTCCTGCGGCACAACGGTAAAGGCTTCCATAGTAATTACATACTGCCATGGCCACATGCGCCAGTACAGGCCCGGGGCAAGCGGTTTGGCCTGCATACCCGCTTCGCCATTAATGGCAATGATACGGCCATCGGGCAGCCGCTTGCTGCCATAAAGGGTAAATTTTTTAACAACCAAACCAATACGGTCATCCGGAACGATGATCATACCACATAAAACCCGCAATACAAATTTGTACAGCAGAACAGCACCCACCAGCGGAAATACCCACCAGAATTGGATCAATAAATTTTCAGACATTTTTTTTAGTGATTAATTTAACGGGGCCCTTAAGGTGCGGGCTCCTCACAATAACTTATAGCTTTATGAGACCTTGGCTATATAGCGATATTATGATGCAGGTGAATTATTCTTGTTACAAAAAATTAAGGAAATATTTTTTGGTATGCTTCATCGCTTCCGCGCCGTTACTCAGCCCAACCATGCTTCGCTGCGCAGCCCTCTCTGCTGCGCAGCAGAGAGGGGGGCTGGGGTGTTAAATAATCAAAGAAGACATTTCCCGCCATTGCTTCAACCAATCTTCCTACCTAATTAATTACAAGCCTTTTATATATAAATAATAATTTATACCTTTGCATCCCCGCAGAAAGAACTCCGGGGACAATGTTGAATACATAAAAATAAAAGAATGGCAACTAAGATCAGACTGCAAAGACACGGTAAAAAAGGAAAACCTTTTTATTACATCGTAGTAGCAGATGCCCGTGCTCCAAGAGACGGTCGTTTTATTGAGCGTGTAGGTTCATACAACCCTAACACCAACCCAGCTACAATCGACATCAATTTCGAAAAAACCCTTGAGTGGGTAAACAATGGCGCACAGCCAACAGACACTTGCCGTGCAATACTGTCATACAAAGGCGTATTATACAAAAAACACTTACAAGGTGGTGTTAAAAAAGGTGCTTTAACCGAAGAACAGGCAGAAACTAAATTTGCTGAGTGGTTAGATCAAAAAGACGGCAAAATAACAGGTAAAAAATCAAATCTTAACGCTGCAAAAGACGAAGCCCGTAAATTGGCTTTAATTGCTGAAGCTAAAAAGAAAGAAGATAAAGCTGCAGCTATCGCTGCTAAGAACGCTCCTGTAGCTGAAGTAGTAGAGGAAGAAGAAGCAACTGAAGCACCTGCTGAAGAAGCTGCTGCCGATACTGAAGCAGAAAGCGCTGAATAATTATTTGAACGCAAGTTCTGAAAGCAAATGGCGAAGTAACCCAACGGTTCTTCGCCATTGTTATTTAAAAGTATTATTATGAAAACCGAGGATTGTTTTAGGCTGGGCAGCATTTTAAAAACCAAGGGCCTTAAAGGCGAAATGCAGGTATATATTGATTTTGAAGGTGCCGAAGCCATCAAGATCAAATCGTTATTTGTGGATATTGCCGGTAAACTGGTACCGTATTTTGTAAGTTCGATAAAGTTTTTGCAGAAGAACCAGGCCTACCTGAACCTGGAAGATATAGATACCATTGAAAAGGCAAACATGCTGGTAAAAAAGGATATCTATCTGCCCAACAAAGTAAAACCTAAAAAGAAAAAGGAAGAATTCACCCTTAAAGATGTAAAAGGCTTTATTGCTGTTGATGAAAACCACGGTGAGCTGGGCGAAATACTGGATGTGGTTGAATACCCGCAGCAGCTTATTGCATCAGTAAACTTTAAAAATAAAGAGGTGCTGTTCCCGCTGAATGTAGACATCATTAAAGGAATTGACGTAGAGGGCGGCGAGGTCTATATTGCCCTGCCGGATGGGTTACTGGATGTTTATTTAGAGGGATAAGAACCCCCTAACGACCTGAAGGGGGAATAGAATTTAAAGCGCACATGGGGGCGCTTTTTATTTAAAAAAATATTTTGTCAAACATACTTGACATTTGTAAAGTTTGTTTTACATTTGGTAAATCAAACTTTACAATTATGAAATCACGATTATTATTTCCACACGCTTTTAACCTGATAGGATGGTTATTGGCATTACCGGGCTTTGTGCTTGGCTACCTGGTTGTTTACAACGACTATAAAATTCCCGGCTTTGAACTTGTATTACGAAATAAGAGCACGGTCTTTTTATCGAACGCGGAAAATTTCACCAATGAACTTGCACTAACCATGGTTATTATCGGCCTGCTATTTATTGCATTTAGCAAGCAAAAGGGAGAGGATGAGCTAACAGCAAAAATTAGGCTTAATGCCTTGTATTGGGGCATACTGGTAAATTTTTGCTGGTATGGCGTTCTTATGGTGATTGCTATCATAAGCAGCATTGTCCATATCCGCAGTATTCAAAACATTGTAGAATTTACCACTAACGATCTTGATTTTACCGTGTACAATTTATTTATGCCTTTGGTAATTTTTATAGCAAGATTTTATTACCTGCTTTACAAGAACAAGGAAGAATATGAAATGAAACCATTAAAATTTTTACCAAATAAACCGTACCGCGCGTTAGGTATTATTTTATCTGTTGTATTGTTTGCAGTAGTTGTTATTTCAAATTCAATGGGGGCTGATGTAAATAATCTTGCATGCCTTTTACCTTTGGTGATGCTATTATGGGTTTACTCTAAAGAAAAGCAAGAAGACGAGTACATAAATTCGATAAGACTGAACGCCATGCAAATTGCAGTATACATTAACTATGTTATACTTTTAGCAGGTAACTTTTTGGTGTATGGTTTAGGCTTTTTATACGTACTTGTTTATAACCTGGCCACCATCCCAACCATATTTTTAATTGTATTCCATTACCGTTTGTACAGGATAAGGCAGGCGAATACCGAGCGCAGCAATTTAAACATAACCCTTTTATAACACGCAGCCATGAAAAACACCTTGCGTGTAGAACGCGCCATAAAAAACATAACCCAGGCAGACCTGGCCGAAGCCATTGGCGTATCCCGCCAAACCATTAACACCATCGAGAGTAATAAATACGTGCCCTCAACGGTATTGGCCTTAAAAATAGCCCGGGTTTTTGAGAAACCGGTTGAAGCTATTTTTGAACTGGAAGATGGTGATTAGTAAACTATTACCTAAATTAGTATATGGCAACACCAATATTTGCACCCATGCTCATCATCCCCAACGGGATAGCCGATGTGAGTTTTTATACCAAAGCTTTCGGCGCCGAAGAGCTGCGCCGATGGAGTAACGCTGATGGCAGCATCCATGTGGTTGAACTGTCTATAAAAGGCGCTATATTCCATATGCATGAGCAGTGGGAAACAAAGCTGGTAAGCCCACAGCGGGCAGGAGCAAGTACCGTGTCGGTAAATTTATTTGTAGACGATGTGGATGCCGTTGTAGAACGGGCCGTTGCTGCGGGCGCTAAAATCACTTCGCCCGTGCAAGATTTTGATTACGGATATCGCCAGGGCGATATCATAGACATCTTTGGCCATTGCTGGCAAATACAGAAGAAGATATAAACCCCCAACCCCCTGAAGGGAGAGCCGGATTTGAACTTTAAGCTTTTCAAAAATTCCCCCTTCAGGGGGTTAGGGGGTTTTAGTATCTTTGCCCCATGCGTTTTGATATCATCTCTGTTTTGCCCGGTTTGTTAGAAAGCCCCTTTGCCCATTCTATTTTACAGCGTGCGCAAAAAAAGGGAGTTGCGGAGATTGTAGTGCATAACCTGCGCGATTATGCCACCGGCAAGCAAAAAAGTGTCGACGATTACCCCTACGGAGGTGGCAGCGGTATGGTAATGACTATACAGCCCTTTGCTGCCTGCATAGAAAAGCTAAAAAGCGAACGCGAGTATGACGAGATCATTTTCATGAGCCCGGATGGCGAAACGCTGAACCAGAACATAGCCAACCAGCTCTCTATTAAACAAAATATTATTATACTTTGCGGCCACTATAAAGGGATAGACCAACGCATCCGCGACATTTACGTTACCCGCGAGATCTCCATAGGTGATTATGTGCTCTCGGGTGGCGAACTGCCCGCAGCAGTGCTGGTTGATGCCGTGGTGAGGCTGATACCGGGCGTGCTGAACGATGAAACCTCGGCGTTGTCTGATTCTTTCCAGGATGATATGCTGGATGCACCTGTTTACACCCGCCCGGCCGATTGGAACGGCCATAAGGTGCCAGACATCCTGCTAAGCGGCAACACGCCCGAAATTGAAAAGTGGCGCTTTGAGCAAGCGCTTGAAAGAACAAAACAACGCAGGCCCGACCTGTTGGAGTAAATAGAGAGTAGTTAAATGGTTGAATAGTGAATGTTTAAAACCGCTCTCATAATCAACGCAATCAACCAAAAACCAGCACATCTTGTGGACAAAACACAATTTGTGGAAATTTTTAAAATAGGTTTTTTAAATTCAAAAAATATCCTTATTATTGCACTCCGATTTTTACGGGTTAAAAATCGCTTTAAGAGCTAAAAATCATGGATTTAGTAAAATTTGTAGAAGAGCAATCAGTAGTTAAGAATACCTTCCCGTCATTTAAGGCCGGTGATACTGTTAGCGTGCATTATAAAATCAGAGAAGGTAATAAAGAACGTATCCAGGTTTACCAGGGTGTTGTTTTACAACGTAACAGCGTTGGTAACAGCGAAACCTTCACCGTACGTAAAGTTTCTAACGGTATAGGTGTTGAGCGTATCTTCCCTTACAACTCTCCAAACATTGATAAAGTTGAAGTTAACAGCGTTGGTAAAGTACGCCGCGCTAAACTTTACTACCTGCGTGCCCTTACCGGTAAAGCAGCTCGTATCAAATCAAAAAGGGTTTAATTATCCTTTCGCCGCAAGGCGGATACATATATACAACTTACAGAACCTGCACTTTTCAGTGCGGGTTTTTTTGTGTTGAGGCAGATTTGATGCCCCCCCCGCGGCATTGCGAGGTACGAAGCAATCTCTTTAGGACAATTGTACGCTTTGCATAGGCGAATAGCTTAAAGAGATTGCTTTGTCGCTATCGCTCTTCACAATAACGCTCGGGAGGGTCCTTTACTGCACAAAAAAGCCCCAATGCAAATACATCAGGGCTTCAAAATTCTATTGAAGAAAGCTTATTTCTTATCGTCCTTTTTAACGGCTTTTGGTTTTGCAGTAGCTTTTGCGGCTGGCTTTTTTGCCGGGGCTGCTTTAGCTACGGGTTTCTTTTCAACAGCAGGTTGTTCTTTTCCTAAATCGTGCTCAATAACCAGTGTTTCTTCGCCATGCTCCTCTGTTAACGGCTCGGTATGATCGGGGATCTTTTCGTTTATAACATCCGATGTTTCAGATGGCAGTGTGGCGCTATTGGTTAACTCGGCTAATACCGTACGGCCACCTTTAACAACCTGGTTAAGCTCTACGTTTATTTTAGTACCCAGGGGCAGGAATATATCCACCCGCGACCCAAACTTAATGAAACCGAACTGCTGGCCCTGCTCAACCACATCACCTTCTTTTACATACCAAACAATGCGGCGTGCCAGCGCGCCTGCTATCTGGCGGAACAATACCTGTACACCCTGGCTGTTTTCGGTTACAACGGTTGTACGCTCATTCTCGGTTGATGATTTTGGGTGCCATGCCACCAGGTACTTACCCGGGTGGTATTTAAAATATTTAACAACACCGCTTATAGGGTTGCGGTTTACGTGCACATTTACCGGCGACATAAATACCGATAGCTGGATGCGCCTGTCTTTTAAAAACTCAGGCTCGTCGGTTTCTTCTATTACCACCACCTTACCATCTGCAGGGCAAAGCACCTGCGATTCATTTGTGCTGATATGTAATTTGGGGCTGCGGAAAAACTGCACAATAGTTACAAAAAGCAAAAACGACAGGATGTAAACTATCCATTTTACAACATGCGCATCCGGGAAATAAAATGATATTGCGGCATTAACCAAAGCTATAACCAGTATAGTTAAGGCAAGTGAGGTATATCCTTCTTTATGAAAAGTCATTATATAGGCTTATAAGTTTCTACAAAATTAAACATTTACAACGAAGTACAAGTATGTATAAACAACAGGCGCGGCTATCAGTAGCCCGTCAAACCTATCCAGCAGCCCGCCATGGCCCGGCAATATGCTGCCCGAATCTTTAATATTTATACTGCGTTTAAACATCGATTCAACCAGATCGCCAAGGGTGCCGAAGCAGGAGATCAGTATCCCTACAGATACCCAGTGTTTCCAGTCCAGCTCGGGGAAGTACAGGCTGATGATGTAGCCAACCCCGGCACTGATCACAACACCGCCAATAAAACCCTCCCAGGTTTTTTTAGGCGAGTGGCGTTCAAATAGTTTGGTACGGCCAATACTCATCCCCACAAGGTAGGCACCCGTATCATTAGCCCAAAGCATTAATAAAAACCCAAGTGGGATATGAACAGTATACGGGCCGCTAACATAGGCCAGCGCATGAAAAAACGTAAAGGGTATTATCACAAACACGATACCTAACAGGGTATAACCAATATTGGCAAAAGGGGCAACAGATATTTTAAACAGCTCGAAAATAAATACCACAATTACAGCAAGGGGGACTAAAAACAACAATATATAACCTATATGCCTGCTGCTTTCGCCGGCTGATGCTAAAGATGCGGCGTAAGTAATAAAAGCAAACGATGCGTAAATAAGGGCCCCATTTAGCAAGCCTGCAGGTATGTTAGGGGCCGCCGTATCTTTCTTAATAAGCGTGTAAAACTCATATAGGCAAAAGCCGCTCAGCAACAAATAAAATGCCCCGAACACATTATGACCCAGTAAAAAAGAGCCGATCATCACTATAGTAAAAAAGAAGCCGGTTATGGCGCGTGTCTTCATAAATTAATCTGGTTCAATATCATTATTTCGATAGCACTGCTAAAGTTTTCCTGGTGAACGTAAACCTCAATATCGCCAAAGGCCTGGTGCGATGATGCCTGCCGGTTAAGCAATACGGCATCTATCTGGTACCCGGTAAGCACCTGTTTCACAATTTCCGACTGATAAAAGTTTGACGATGTAAAAATTTTAACCCAGTTCTTCTCCATTTAATTCGGGCTGCTTTTTGCCCAATGCTATCTTTTTATAAACTAACAGCAAAATTATAATAATAATCAGGCTAAAGATATACTGCCACCAACTAAATACATTCGTATCATCGGGGTTTAGCTTAATATGCTTTTTTTGATACAAATAAGTTACTAAAACTGCCGAGCCGTTATTTAAAAAGTGCCCCCAAACAGCAGGCCATATACTGCCGCTCCAGGCAACAAAATAACCAAATAGCGCACCCAGCAAAAGGCGGGGTAAAAAGCCATAAAACTCCATATGAAAAGCGCTGAAAATTGCTGCAGTAACCCAAATAGCAACATGTGTATTTTTGGTCCACTTTTGCATAATGGTTTGTATGCCGCCACGAAACATAAACTCTTCGGCAATGGCAGTTAACAGGCCTATCAGTATTACGTTTTTAATACAGTCCCAAAGGGTTTGCATGTTTAGGATAACGGCTGTTATGCGGCGGGCGCGTTCTTCGCTATCTTTCATCCATTGTTCAAGTCCATGCAGCCATCTTGGCAAAACCATCTGCTGGTTTATATTGCTCAAAAACTCGATCAACGGCGATGATACCAGCATCACAAAAAAAGCGACTATAAAAAGCATCCACGGTATACGGATGGTTGGCTTTATATATTCGGCCGGGGCTTTTGCAACCCAATAGCCAAAAATAACCGGTGCTAAAAATATAGGGATTGTAGTGGTTACAATTTGTAATATGTATAAAGCGGTAATGCTTTGCGAGTTGCTAAAATTTAGTTGCGCAATCTCCATCACTACGTTAAGGCCGTACATAACGGCTATAATAGCTATCCCCAATAAATTACCAATGATAAATATCGCAGCAAAAACAACTACAAAAAGCAGGAATTGTAATCCCGGTGACATTTGATTTACAGGGCTTTTCATCATATAGCTTAAAATGCGTAAATTTGCAACGAATATAATCCATGTCTGTACAAATAGGAAATATTGATTTAGGGGAGTTCCCGCTGCTGCTGGCACCGATGGAGGACGTGAGCGATCCGCCTTTCCGTTACGTGTGTAAGCAAAACGGGGCGGATATGATGTACACGGAGTTTATTTCATCCGAAGGCCTCATTCGCGATGCCGCCAAAAGCCGTAAAAAGCTTGATGTTTTTGAATACGAGCGCCCAATTGGCATCCAGATCTTCGGCAGCGATATCGAACACATGCGCGAAGCTACCGAAATAGCATCCCTTGCAGGGCCCGATCTGATGGATATTAACTACGGCTGCCCGGTTAAACAAGTGGCATGCCGTGGCGCCGGCGCAAGCCTTTTGCAGGATATTGATAAAATGGTGGCTATGACCAAAGCGGTTGTGGAAGCTACCCATTTGCCCGTTACCGTTAAAACCCGCCTTGGCTGGGACGATAACACCAAAAACGTTTATGAAGTTGCCGAACGCCTGCAGGATGTAGGTATAAAGGCATTAACCATACATGGCCGTACCCGCTCGCAAATGTATAAGGGCGTTGCCGACTGGAGCCTGATACATGAGATAAAGAAAAACCCACGCATCAAGATCCCGATATTTGGTAACGGGGATATCGATTCGCCAGAGAAAGCAGCCGAATGGCGTATGCAGTTTGAGGTGGATGGGATGATGATAGGCCGCGCGGCCATTGGTTACCCGTGGATCTTCCGCGAGATAAAACATTACTTTAAAACCGGCGAACATCTGGAGAAACCAACCATTGCCGAGCGGATTGAGGTTTGTAAAACCCACCTGCAAAAATCAATGGAATGGAAAGGCCCTAAAACCGGTATTTTTGAAATGCGCCGCCATTATAGCAACTACTTTAAAGGCGTTGCCGACTTTAAGGAATACCGCATGAAACTGGTTACCGCAGCTACGGTTGAAGAAATTATGGATATTTTAGCACAGGTTGACAAAAAATATGCCTTTGAAATGGCTTAATATTTGTTTGCATGCTATATATTTGAATATAAAGACACAATAAACAATGGCCACTACTATAACTGAAGGTGTTAAAGTTTCAGTTGAAACAATTTACCAGCCCGAATATTCAAACCCAATGAATGATCACTTTATGTTTGCCTACAGGGTGAACATCGAGAATATGGGTAACTATGCGGTACGCCTGGTTAGCCGCCATTGGTACATTTTCGATTCGAACGGAGCCAAGCGCGAAGTAGAAGGCGAAGGTGTTGTTGGTTTACAACCCATTATTGAACCCGGCAGCTCGCACGAATATGTAAGCGGCTGCAACCTTAAAACAGATATGGGCAGCATGAAAGGCGAATACCAGATGGAGCGCCTGCTTGATAGTTCGGTATTTAATGTACAGATCCCCGAGTTTTATCTGATAGCCCCTTACAGGTTAAATTAAGAGAATAGTATTAAAGCATAAAATTCAAGAAAATAAGATATACGCCCCGACAGAAATGCCAGGGCGTTTTTGTTAATCGGTATATTGGCTTTTGCGCCATATAATATTTAAATTGGGGGTAACCCCGGTTATATTTTTAATGTATCCCACCGGGGCGGCCGAGTCAAAACGGTCATAGTAGGTAATGCTGGTGTTGCCTATCGATTTTACCTTCCCCTTTACTTCGTCACCGTCAAAACGGGTGTAATAAGTGTACTTAACATTCCCTATCGATTTTATTTTCCCCTTTACTTCGTCACCGTCAAAACGGGTATAATAAGCAAACGTAACGTTCCCTATCGATTTTATTTTCCCCTTTACTTCGTCGCCGTCAAAGCGGGTGTAATAAGTGTACTTAACATCTCCTATCGATTTTATTTTTCCCTTTACTTCGTCGCCGTCAAAACGGCTGTAATAAGTGTACGTAACATTCCCTATCGATTTTATTTTGCCTCTTACGTCGTCACCGTCAAAACGGGTGTAATAAGTAACCGTAACATTCCCTGTCGGTACAACTTTCCCCCTCGATTCACCCCTGTCACCGGCATCGGGATAATCTAAATTAGGTGATACATTGCCACGCGTGCGATGGTCGCGGTTATCTCCATCCCAAAAATCGTTATCACCGTTATCTTCAGCATCATAATTTAACATTAACCTGCCGGCACTATCAATATAAATGGGAGCATTATTATCAATAAAATGTATTGATGAAATAAAGGTCCGGTCTTTGATTGCCCGAAGATTTATTTTAAAGGCATCCTGTGCCTTACAGTGGCAGCAAATGCTTACTAATAAAAAAAACAGAAAGAAGCGTTTAAATATCATGTGTATAAGTTATGGGTATTGCAAAGGTATGATTAAGAATAGCCGGTATAGTTTAGCGTGGTGTAAACTTTTCCCATAATCTATCTGCACTATGGGTGTTTGAGGTACCTGCCGGGCACAAAAAAAGCCCTCCCTTAAGGGGGGCTTTTAACACTAAACTAATTAAAACTAAAAACTACGGTTCGCCTAAAATGGCTTTATATGCTGTTGTATACTTACGCTTTATTATCTTTTATACATACATGACGATGCCGCAAACAGATGTGTTACAACCAAACAAAAAAATCGCCCCGAAATTTCGGAGCGATCATCCTTCGACTTTAATTTTTTTTGCCTTTTATCTAAAAAAGCAGCTTAGTTGCGGCGGTTAAACAGGAACGATGCATAGTAAACCAAGGTAGCCAGGGCGCTTAGGGCAGCAACTACGTAGGTCATAGCCGCCCACCAAAGCGCATCTTTAGCCTGCTCATGTTCCTCGCGGGTTTGCATAACAGTATAGTTATTATTTAACCAGGCCAATGCACGCTGGCTGGCATCAAACTCAACCGGCAGGGTAATAAAACTAAACAGGGTTACCAATGCCAGTGCACCCACACCAATGGCCAGCACAAGGGGGTTATGCGTAAAAAACAACAGCATAATGCCTATCATCAATGTCCATTGGGTAAGGGTTGATGCCACATTAACTACCGGTACCATTGATGAGCGAAAGCTTAACCAGCTATAAGCCTTGGCGTGTTGTACCGCGTGCCCGCATTCGTGCGCAGCAACGGCTGCCGCGGCAATGCTACGGCTATGGTAAACATCGGGGCTTAGGTTAACGGTTTTATCTTCGGGGTTGTAATGATCGGTTAGCTGGCCTTCTACAGATATTACACGAACATCGTAAATGCCATTATCTTTCAGCATGCGTTCGGCAACATCTTTTCCGGATAGGCCCGATGATAAGGGTATTTCTGAATACTGCTTGAATTTGCTTTTAAAACGCCATTGCACAATAAAGCTTACCAATGCTACCACGATCATGAGCAGCAAGGCCGAATTGTAGGATACAAATAATAGGTTTATCATTTTTCAATAGTTTTTGTAAGAAAGGTATTTCAAAAAGTATTCCACGTTAATTCAAAAGGCACAATTTAAAAGTCAAAAAAGGAATTGCCGATAACCTCTGTTTTGAATTTTTACTTTTTAAATTTGACTTAATGGACAACCATAACTTCTCTTACTGGGAGCGTACCGCTTTTATTGATAATGCGGATGTAATTATCATTGGCAGCGGTATTGTAGGCCTTAGTGCCGCGTTGCATTTAAAAACCCGCGAACCAAAGTTGAAAGTGCTGGTTTTAGAACGCGGCTTTTTACCAAGCGGTGCAAGCACAAAAAACGCCGGTTTTGCTTGCTTCGGCACAGCATCTGAGCAATTGCAAGCACTTAAACATACACCCGAAGAAGAGGTTGCCCGGCTGGCAAGCTACAAATGGCGGGGACTGCAGCGGCTACGCCAAAACCTGGGTGACGAAAATATCGACTACCATCAGCACGGCGGTCATGAGCTTTTTATGCAGGGCGAAAATAACAGTGCGAATGAAGCTATAGCTCATATTGAACGGCTTAATAATTTATTAAAACCCGCTATTGACGGGCATGACATTTATGCAGCTGCAGATGCTAAAATTGCAGGTTTTGGTTTCGATGGGGTTGAGCATATGATCTATAACCCGTTTGAAGGCCAGATACATACCGGCAAAATGATGCGGGCTTTACTTAATAAATGCTACCAAAAGGATGTGCTGGTTTTAAACGGCTGCGAGATAACAACTATAGATAATGAAGACGGCCACATTCATCTAACATCTCCGCAGGGAAACTTTATGGCTGCAAAAGTGGTTATGGCAACCAACGCTTTTGCCAAACAACTTTACCCCGACTTGCAGGTTGTTCCGGGCCGGGGGCAGGTGCTGGTTACTAAACCCATAGCCGGGCTAAAACTAAAGGGCACATATCATTTTAACGATGGGTATTATTATTTCAGGAATATAGATGGCCGTGTGCTTTTTGGCGGTGGCCGTAATATAGATTTTGCCGCCGAAGAAACGCCTGAGTTTGGCCACACAGATGCCGTTAAACAAAAACTGACCGATTACCTGCACAACATGATCCTGCCCGGGCAAAATGCCGAAATAGACTACTGGTGGAGCGGCATTATGGGTTTTGGTGAAGAATTAAGCCCAATTGTTAAACAGGTAGAACCCAATATATTTTGCGCCGTACGCTGCAATGGCATGGGGGTAGCTATGGGCAGTTTGGTAGGCGAAGAGGTGGCGGAGCTGGTGCTTACTTAATTAGAGTTCCCCTGGGGTTATGTTTATGAAGGGGTAATAATGCGGCCGGGAAGCCGTTCCAATCGGAACAAAATGGAACACGCGATAAATTTCAATTGTCTTTAAATCAGGTGATTAAAATTTGTGCTTATAGGTGGCCTACTGCTTTTCTAATTCATAAAAAGGCCGTTCTAAGGGCGAAAAAAGGCGAATAAAACATAGGTTTTGGCGCTGTATTACCTGTCTCGCTCTTATTTCGTTTCCCCAAAAATGGAACAAACCCCCTGTTTTAATAAGTGTTTGATTTGTAGAAGTTTAAATCAAAAAAGCAAAGTAAAACTTTAGATAGAGCGACAAGTTAAAAACGCCAATGCGCTGTGTGTTAGCGTGTTCCATTTGTTCCGCTTGTTCCATTTCTGAGTGGAACAGAACAAAAGCAAATATTGCTTAAAACAACTCCACCAACCGTTCCAGCGCCATCCCTCTTGAGCCTTTGATCAGGACGGTTGCATTGGTGATCGGGGATGTTTTCAGGCCGATAATAGCATCTTCGGCAGTCATGTAAAAGGTAGTGTTGATCAGGTTAGTGTTTGCTACCTCAGTTTGCTGGCTGGAGAAGTCCTTGCCGATAAAAATGCGCTCGTCAACGTTGGCGTTCATGGCTTTTTCAATAACCGCAGTATGCTCTACAGCCGATTCTGCGCCCATCTCGAACATATCGCCCAGTATCAACACCTTGTGGCTTGCCTGTACTTTGTCCATGTTCTCTATAGCCACGAACATGCTGCTGGGGTTGGCGTTATAAAAATCGCAAATGAGCGTGTTTGTTGCAGTTTTGGTGATTTGCGAGCGGTTGTTTTTTGGTTGATAGCCTTCTATGCCCTGGTTAATCTCGTCAGAATCTAACCCGAAAAAGCTGCCAATGCACGCTGCTGCCAATATATTATCAAGATTGTATGCCCCGGTTAACTGCGATTTAATGTTATGCGATGAGCTTTTTTTATCATGCCATTTAAAGGTGAGCAGCGGTGAATTGTCCAGCAGTTTTCCACTAACCAAGTTGTTGGCATTGCCGTTTTTGCCGTAATAAACTACATTTTTTAACCCTCGGGCTTCCTGCATTTCTAATAGTGTTTTATCATCGCTGTTCACAAAAGCAACCCGGCTTCCCGACTTCAACAAATAATCATACAGCTCACCCTTGCCTTTTTTCACACCTTCAACCCCGCCAAATCCCTCCAGGTGCGCTTTGCCTACATTGGTTATTAAACCATGGGTAGGTTGGGCAATGGTGCAAAGCAGCGCAATTTCTTTTTGATGATTGGCGCCCATTTCTATCACCGCCATTTGGTGCGAACTATCAATAGTAAGGATGGTAAGCGGTACACCTATATGATTATTCAGGTTGCCTTGTGTAGCCAGTGTTTTAAACTTTTGCGATAATACAGCGTTGATCAGCTCTTTGGTGGTGGTTTTACCGTTTGTACCCGTAAGGCCAATAACAGGGATAGCTAGTTGGCTTCGATGATGGGCGGCCAGGTTTTGTAAAGCAGTGAGTACATCATCAACCAATAAAAACTTTTCGCCTGTAGCATATTCGGGGTTATCAATAACGGCATAAGCCGCGCCGGCCTCAACCGCTTTTGGGGCGAAGGTGTTGGCATCGAATTTATCGCCTTTGAGGGCAAAAAACAGGCTGCCAAGTGCAATTTTACGAGTATCTGTACTGATAACGGGGTGCTGCAGGTATAGTTGATAAAGTTGATCTATGCTCGTCATGGTTTAATTCTGTTCTTTAAAATTACGCATCCTTGTTCATCCACGCAATAACGGCTTTAATTTCGCCATAGGTATAGGCATCGCCCAAAATTTCTTTTAACGGCGACAGCATTTCACTGCCGTAGCTTTCAACCGCGTTTTTTATCGCGGGTATTTTCGCTTCATTAACAAATTCGTGTACATCCAGTTCGCCGGTTTGTACAAAACGGCTTAAATGGCCTTCAATTGTAGTTGGCGACAGGCCGCGCTCATTCGCTATTTCGGGGACAGTTTTGCCCTGTTTGTACAGATCGAACGTCACTTTAAAAGTATCAGAGATCTTGCTTTTTTTAGGTTTAGCTTTCCGCTCGCGTTTGGCTGCTTTTTGAGTAATGCGAGATGAAAGGCCTTTTTCAACACTGTACGCATTAATAATAGCCAAAAACTCGCGCCCGTATTTGGCCAGTTTTACATCGCCAAAGCCGGATATCAGCCTTAGTTCATCCATTTTTTGCGGCAGGTAGGTGGCAACTTCCAGCAGGGTAGCATCTGATAGTATAATATATGCCGGCAGGTTTTCGCCAATGGCTATCTCCTGGCGTTTTTTACGCAGATCGGCTAATAGTTCAGCTTCGTATAGTATTGCTTCCTCCTCGCGTTCTTCGGTAATTTCTGATGCGATGAGCTCCACTTTTAGCTCACCCTTTAAAACGGCTTCGCTTTTTGGGGTAAGCTGTATGGCCGAGTAACCGTCTTCGCTGATGCGTAAAAAGCCTTGCGCTATCAGTTCGCGCAGGTAACGCTGCCAGTCGGCCTTGCTGATGTCCGCGCCCGCTCCATAGGTTTTAAGTGCTTTATGATCCGCCCAGATCTTTTCACTTTTTGATCCCCGAAGGAAATCAATAATATAATTTGCACCAAACCGCTCCTTGACTCTTGCTACCGCCGATAACGCCTTTTGGGCGATAAGCGTACCATCAAACTTCACAAATTCGCTGAGGCAAAAATCGCACGAACCGCAATTATCAGGGAACGGTTCATCAAAATAGTGCATCAAAAACTGGCGCCTGCAAGCATGTAACTGGCAATAATTCACCATATCGTCCAGCTTTTTGAGCATAATGGCGCTCTGCTCTCTGTTGTTCTCAACGGTGGCAAAGCTGCGCAGCTTGATAGCATCGCCGGGCGAGTAGAGCAATAGGGCATCTGATGCCAAACCATCCCTGCCGGCGCGGCCGGTTTCCTGGTAATAGCCTTCTATGTTCTTGGGTAGGTCCATGTGCACCACGTAACGCACATTGCTTTTATTGATGCCCATACCAAAGGCAATGGTGGCCACCATTATTTTTACTTCATCCTTTAAAAAGGCTTCCTGGTTGCGGGCTTTTACCTCGTTGTTGAGGCCGGCGTGGTAAGCTTCGGCGGCGTAGCCTTCTTCCTTCAGATCTTCGGCCAGCGATTCGGTTGACTTCCGCGACAGGCAATAAATGATCCCTGAATCGTCCTTATGCGTATTTAAAAAGGCTAAAAGCTGCCTCAAACCAGCCTTTTTGGGATTCACACGGTACGTAATGTTTTCGCGGTTGAAAGACGAGATAAAAACCGCCGGTTGGTGCAGATTTAATTTTTCAAGGATATCTTTTTGAGTGAGCTTATCGGCAGTAGCGGTAAGGGCTATTACCGGCACGCCGGGGAACTCCTTTTTCAAACCTGCCAACATCAGGTACTCGGGGCGGAAATCATGGCCCCATTGCGAGATGCAGTGCGCCTCGTCGATAGCTATCTGCACCACGTTTAGTGTATGCAAAAAGCTCATCATCTTATTGTCGCCACCAAATAATCGCTCGGGGGCTATGTACAAAAGGCGGATCTGGTTATTGCGCAGTTGTATGGCTATGTCGCGCTGCTCATCGGGGTTTTGGCTGGAGTTTAGGAACGCCGCCGGGATGCCGGAAAGGTTCAGGCTATCTACCTGGTCCTTCATCAACGCGATAAGCGGCGAGATAACAATTGTTAGCCCATACAGCAGTACGGCGGGCAACTGGTAGCAAAGCGATTTGCCGCCACCGGTAGGCATAAGCACCAGGGTATCCTGCTTGTTCAGCACATTGCTGATGATGGCTTCCTGCGAGAGCCTGAACTGTGAGTATCCGAAATATTTTTGAAGGGCCTGTATGGGTGTCATGCGATAAATGCAAAAGTGCAGATTTGAATTAATAGCCTGATGATGAAACCTCAAAAAAATATCTTTAGCTTAGCGTTACTGATCTAATTATTAACGTATGTTTAAAAAGCTACTTTTTATAGTATTGTCTGTTTTAGGCTGTGCTTCTGTTTTTGCACAGCAGATCCAATCGCCTGCCCAGTTTTTGGGCTATAAGCTTGGCGAAAAATTCACCCCGCATTACCGCGTGGTAGATTATTTTAGATACGTTGCCAAAACCGCTGGCAATGTGCGTTTGCAGGAATTTGGTATCACTAATGAAGGCCGCCCACTGCTGGCCATGTTCATTGCATCGCCCGAAAACATTAAACGACTGGAAGAGATACGCCATAATAACCTGCGCCTTGCAGGGATAGAGAGCGGCACCGCAATAACAAACGCCCCGGTTATTACCTGGTTAAGCTATAACGTACATGGTAACGAGCCAGCCTCAAGCGAGGCCGCTATGTGGACCTTGTATGACCTGGTTGATCCATCGAACGCTAAAGCTGCGGAATGGCTGAAAAATAGTGTTGTGGTGATAGACCCCTGCATTAACCCTGACGGGCGCGACCGCTACGTTAATTTCTATAATTCGGTAAGGGGCCAGGAGCCCAATGCCAGCCCAACCTCGCGCGAGCACCTGGAGCCATGGCCCGGAGGGCGCGTAAACCATTATTATTTTGACCTTAACCGCGACTGGGCATGGCAGGCGCAGAAAGAAACACAGGCACGTGTTGGTTTATATAACCAATGGCTGCCAGAAGTACATGTTGATTTTCATGAGCAGGGATATAATAACCCATACTACTTTGCCCCGGCTGCCGAGCCTTACCATAAAGATATTACCCAATGGCAGCGCGATTTCCAGGTGACGATTGGCAAGAATAACGCTAAATATTTTGACCAGAACGGTTGGATGTACTTCACCAAACAGGAGTTTGACCTGTTATACCCATCATACGGCGATACTTACCCGTTATACAATGGCTCTATCGGTATGACGTATGAGCAGGGGGGCATTGGCGCTGGCTTAGCGGTTGTTACCCGTAGCGGTGATACCCTTACTTTAGCGCAGCGTGTAGCACACCACCATACAACGGGTTTAAGCACGGTAGAGATCGTATCGGCCAATGCGCAAAAAGTGGTTGATGAGTTTAAAAAGTTTTATGACAACAGCCGCCAAAACCCGCCGGGCGAGTATAAAACCTATGTTATAAAAAATGATAATAACGAAAAGGTGAACGAACTGGCTAAAATGCTTACCCGAAACGGCATACAATTTGGTTACGGCCTGGCAAATAAATCAGTTGCCGGGTATAATTATTTTACAGGCTTAACTGAGCAATACAATGTGAACGCTAACGACCTTGTGGTGAATGCTTATCAGCCCAAATCGGTATTGCTGCATGTATTGCTGGAACCCAAAACGTTCATCCCCGATTCGAATACTTATGACATTACTGCATGGGCGCTGCCCTATGCTTATGGGCTAAAAGCTTATGGCTTAAAAGAGTCGTTTAAGCCGGCAACAACAAATTGGGGTGTAATAAAACCGCAGCCATTAACCAATACAAAAGCATACGCCTATGTATCAGCATGGCAATCAATAGCCGATGTTAAGTTCTTATCGGCCTTACTGAAACGGAAAATTAAGGTGCGCTATTCAGAATTGCCATTTGAGGCAGCCGGTAAAAAATTTACCGCAGGCTCGTTACTGGTTACCCGGGCAGGTAATGAAAATATTGATTTTGACCGGGTGATTACCCAAATTGCAGCCGATTTTGGACACGAAATTACGCCGTTATCGTCGGGCTTTGTAGATAAAGGTTCGGATATTGGGTCGTATGATGTTAAATATATTAAAGAGCCACGCGTGGCGCTGGTTAGCGGCGATGGAATTAACTCGGAAGCAATGGGCGAGGTGTGGCACTTTTTTGAGCAGCAGATAGGTTACCCTATTAACCTGATACGTTACCAGGATATTAACCGCATAAAACTGGCCGAGTTTGATGTAGTAATTATGCCCGACGGAAGGTATAACGATCTGTCGTCAGACAACCTGCAATCGTGGGTGCGCGATGGGGGCAAGCTGATAGCGATGGAAAACGCGGTAGCTGCCCTGGTAGACAAAAAAGGCTTCGAAATAAAAAAGAAAGAAAGCAAAAAAGATGATAAGGCTGATGCCAAAACAAAAGCTACCGTAAAAATTTATGCCGATCGCAACCGCGATGCTATCCGTTCCAGCATACCGGGCGCTATTTTTAAGTTGGATATGGATAATACCCACCCGCTGGCCTTTGGCTTCCCTAAATATTACTATTCGTTAAAACTAAGCGATGATATTTACGAAATGCTTGGTGATGACGACTGGAATGTAGGCACTATTGCAAAAAATGGCTATGTAGCCGGTTTCGCGGGTTTTCAATCAAAACAAAAAATAAATAACGGTATGCTGCTTGGCGTGCAATCGCTTGGCCGCGGGTCGGTAGTTTACCTGGTAGACGACCCGCTTTTCCGCAGCTTTTGGGAAAACGGGAAGTTGCTGTTCAGCAATGCCTTGTTTATGGTGCAATAGGACGGGATTCAAGATTTTTAGAGTCGGGTAACTAACACCTTGGAGGATAGATACCCACCCTTTTTCAACATTTCAGATACCGGCAAAACGGCTTCCATTTATGCTGTTTAGAGCTGAATAGGGTAATTGATATATCATTGTTTGTATTGTTTTTAGCCTGTTTCACTTATTTTAAAATCACGTAGTTTTACGTGTTTTTTTTAGGTTTTTTTTGTTATACTTTTATAGCCGTGCTTTATAACAATTATCTAAACCAATGAAAAACCAATTACCAAAAGTCAGCGCTCCAATCATTTTATTTTTGTTTGTGATGGCTTTTATCATCAACAGTTGCAAAAAAGAACTTTCCGTTTCGCAAACCGTCCCTTTAACTCAAAAGCAACAGGCAGATGTGGTGAATGAAGCCAAAACCTGGTTTCAAAAAACGAAGCCATTAATAAACCATCCACCGCCGTTAATGAAGCAGGCAGTACCCGCAAGTGGTATGATGGCTTGAACCCCGGTTGGGATAACACCCTGGTATATGAAAAAGATAAAGGCACCGTTATAGAGATGCCGCTACTGAACAGCGCGGTAGCCTTTTTAATGAACACCACCGACGGCAGCAAGGCCAGCTTACAAACTAACTACACCAAAACCACCTACCTGATACAAAAAGACAGTGCAGGTGTTTTTAAAGGATGGTTTATGGTACTGATAGCCGATACCGCCTATGTAAATGGCGATTTTAGCAAACTCAATAAAAACACTTACCAACAACGGGACCCCGCTTACAGCGGCCGGCTGATGTATTTTAATATAAACGGCAAATTTGCAGGCGGCTGGCGATACCAGAACGGGGCTATTACCAAAACGCTTACCTTAACCAATGCTGCCGCAAGCGGAGGGCAGCAGCAAATAAATGCTGCAAGACCGAAGACTACTATGAGTACAGGTGGCTGTACAGTAACACCGATAGTTTCTGTAAGCTGGATATGTGCGGGGAACCCTACGCCAACAACAGCATCCATACGAACCAATAGCGTATCGTGCGAACCCACGTATTATGTTACCGGTTATATTTTGGAATGTAGCGGCGGCGGCGGTTCTTCAGATGGCGGTGCCGGCGGCGGCGGCAGTAACAATACTCCCGGCGCAGGCGGTAACACCAGTTTCCCATCCCCCATAGAACAGGGCTGTAAAAGTGTAGCTCCGGCATCAGTAGATGGGAAACAGGTTAATTTACAGCCTCCGGTACCTACAACCCCTGATGACCCTTGCCTGGTGAAACCACCGGTGCCGGATCCGGTAGCACCAAAACCTCCAAAAATTATAATGGATAGTTTGTTAAAGAATTTCCCTTGTGCGGTTAGGTTAATATTAGATAAATTAGCACAAAATGGGGTTTATGGAGATTTGGTGAAGCCTTTTACTACTACAGGAATGCCTGATTTATCGTGGAATAATAGTCAAATGCCATTTAATCAGATTAATACTTCTGGTGGTAACCCTATATATCAACTTGGTGAAACAACGGTTATTGGTCAGAGTTATAATGCTACTATTAATCTTAATACAAGCATGCTTCAAAATAGTTCACAGCTTTTAATTGCATCGGTAGCTATACATGAAACATTACATGCTGTAATTAATTATAATTTGCAAATGGCCGGATATAATAAAGCAGATGGAAATGTTACTTTAAATTCATGGCTTTTTGGAATAGATAGTTGGTATGAAATAAAAGGATTACCTTCAAATTTTTCGAATCATTACCTAATGATGGACTATTATTTTGATCAAGCCGTAACAGCCTTATCGCAATGGGGCAATAACGCTCATACTACTAAAGAATATCAAATGACAATGTTGTATGGTTTAAATAATCCTGGGGAAAACGATTCATCAACGTCAGCTCAGTTTGTAGCTAAAACTCAACGTTTAAAAACAGAGTATAATGAATTATTGAAAAAATTTAGTATTACTGAAGCTGACCTTAATGTGTATTGGAAATCACAATTAAATTCGACAACTAATAAATTACCAAGCTCTGGATGCAATTGATAATTTAATCATTATGAAATTTTTGGTAAAAATAATCTTGAACCTTATTGTAATTACAAATCTGTCCAATTCGGTTGCCCAAACTATTAGTAAAAAGGATACTGTTTATTATTTTATTGATACGGCAAAAATACCAGTATTAGATAGACTGATACGTGTTGACATTGCAGATCCGCATATATTTTATACTATAAATTGCCCGTGTTTAAGTTCGGGTAGTAATCCTGTTTTCCGCACTAACATTAATAATAGAACCCTTGTCAACAAAAGTAAGGTTGCTAAAATTAAGTTTATTAGTCTTGTCAAGTTGATAGAGCTTGTTCGGAAAAATGACACTCCTTATTTTAATGATGCAGTGACAATTTTTTTTATTGAACCCAGGGAAAAGGTATTTATTCAAGAAAGAGTCTTTTTTTTAGGTGGAAAGCAAACAAAGATAGAATGATAGAATCCTCATTGGTTGAAGCTTGTAGCTTCGAACTAAAACATGCCAAGCTTTCAACTTATACATTTATATAAATACAGGGGTGGTGGAAGTGCAGGCACAGGCGGCAACGCCAGTTTACCATCATCCATTGAACAGGGCTGCAAAAGTTTAGCCCCGGCATCAGTAGATGGGCGGCCCGCAAGCAGTAACAGATTATGACAAATACAGGCGATTTATTACCCTCACTGGTCTAAACTTGTAGCTTCTGCCTAAAATATATTAAGCTTTCGGCTATATTTATGTAGACCTAAGTTTAGTTGTATTAACCCGGATAGTTACAATGGGCGGTTTGCAGTTGCAGAATCACCTTAAAAAAAGAAAAGCGATAGGGTTTAACCCATCGCTTTTCTTTTTGTGTGCTAACTGCCCACTATAAACGGCAAACTTAATTACCGCTTTTCACCCTGCCTTTTTCATCTTCGGCGCCGGTTTGGTGCTGGCTGGCTTTTATTTTGTTATTGCCAAAGTTATAGGTTAATGTAAGGCGGCCTAATTGCGTTTCGTTTTTTTGGCGTACCACCAGGTTAACAGCCTGGTAGTTGCTGTTTACATTATTGCGGCGTGTGTTAAAAATATCAGTAACGGCCAGCTTAATGTTTAGTTTTTTATTGGCAAAGGAACGGCTTATACCCGCATCTGCCGAATACTGCGGCCTGATATCGAATATCCCATAGCGTAAAGCAGATTGGTAATTAGCAGTTGCTTCGGCTTTAAACCCGCTAAATATAAAAGTTTGAGTGGCCCTTAACTGGTAACCTGCTTTACCCGCGTTTAAGTTGGCATCTAATAAAGCGGCCGATTTAAACTGCTGGTAAAAGCCCGTAGCATTGATGTTACCTGACCACCATTTGGTTATGGTATAAGGCGAGTTTATATTAATGGTATAAGAGTTTTGGGTTTGCAGGTTAAAGTTTGTTTGATAAGTACTTTTTGTGATGGTATCAGGTATCAGCATCTGAATAATTACATCGGTAGTGCGGCTATAGCCCAGGCTAACATTTATGGTTTTATTATAGGTGTAGTTTAATTCAAAGGCGTTGGTGTACTGCGGTTTTAGGTTTGGGTTGCCCTGTTCGTAAGTGTATTGGTCAAGATAATATCTGAAAGGGTTTAGGTTGTCATAGTCGGGGCGATCAATACGGCGGCTGTAGCTAATACCTATCTCATGTTTATCAGACAGGGTATGGTTAATAAATACGCTGGGAAAAAAATCAAGATAGTTGCGTTTTACCGGTGGTTCGCTTTGTTTGCTAAGTAACATACCGTTAGATGATGTGTTTTCGGCACGTAACCCTAATTGTACAGATGTTTTATTAAAAGTTTTACCCATGTTTACATACGCGGCGGCTATTTTTTCGCTATAAACAAACCGGTTTGTGCGCGATGTATCATTAATAAAAACCTTTTCTGCTGCTGTGCCGGTATCTATCTGAGCCTGCAGGTCGTTATCGGTTTTAACCGAGCTAAACTTTGCCCCGGCTTCAAATTTTAATGTTTTGCTTAAAGGGAGTGTATAATCTACCTTTTGTGTCCAGATGGTGATGTTTGCCGGTGTTTGGTTTTTGATGAAAAGCGGGTGTTGCAGGTTGCTGCCGTCGGGCTTAAAAAAGTAAGTGTCGTAATTTGCATCAGAGTTGTTGCGATATTTAGAGTAATCAAGGTCAACGCTTATCTCCTGGCCAGCAGTATCTAACTTTAGTTTATCATTAATGTTGGCAGAGATGCTGCGATAGGTTTGCTTTATGTTTGATAAAGTGTTTTGATAAGAATCGTTTGCCTGTGGGGTTAACCCAATATAGGTAAGGCTTTTATTATCGTTGTACTCGTTAGTGTAGCCGCCATTAACTAAAAAGCCAAGTGTGTTTTTACTTGATGTGCCATAGTCGGCCCCGAAACGGTAGTTATTGTAATGCACTGTATTTAGCATGCGGGTTTGTTGCTTAAAATAAGTGCTTTTATTCGCGCTGTCTATTGATCGGTCAATATTGATCTCGTTTTGGCGGGTTATATCACCGCGAGAAAACGTAGCAAACAAGTTAAGGTCGCCTTGTTTATGGTTAATATTAAAACTGGTATTATCCCTAAAGTTTTTACCGTACGATGCGCTTGCGGTTACACTGCCGTTTGTGCCGGTTAGTTTATTCTTTTTTAATTTGATGTTGATTATTCCTGAATTGCCCGATGCATCATATTTGGCCGACGGGTTGGTAATTACTTCTATTGATTGTATAGTGGAGCCATCTGTAGAACGCAGATAGTTGGACAACTGCGCTGCCGACATGTAGGTTAGTTTATCGTTTATCATTACGGTAACGCCTTGTTTCCCTTTAAGGCTAATGTTATCATCCTTATCAATAGTAACCCCGGGCGCGCGTTCCAGTATCTCTAAGGCGTTATTGCCTGCGGCAAGTACACTGTTCTCGACATTCATTACGGTACGGTCAAGTTTGCGTTCAATAAGTGGTTTTGCAGCGGTAATGGTAACCCCCTGCAGGTTACGGCTGTTTTGCTGCATTTTTAAAACCGGTGCATTGATCAACTGATTATCCACTTCAAGCACAGGGGTAAAGGTTGGCTGATAACCTACGGTTGTAGCTTTAATAATATACCGGCCCGCTATAATATTATTAAACAGGTATTTGCCGGCATCATCGGTGAGTGTGCTTTTAACAACAGACGAGTCTTTGCCCCTTAACAGGCTTACGGTGGCATAATCCATTGGTTTCGCCTGTTCGTTTTGCAGCTGGCCCGCTATGCCTGCGGTTGGTTTAGGGCCTTGCGCGCTTACAGCAAGCGGGGTAATTAATAGTAGTGCTATATATAGTAGTTTAGTGATGTGCGTTTTCATGATGTAAAAAATTTAGGCAATAAGATTCCGGCAAGGGTTTATCCCTTGTTTTTTTTGAGTTGGCAATAATTTGTTTAGTGGTGGCGGGTAACCGCCGGGGTTATATAATATATAGTGTAGATGTTTTCATAGATACGGGGTTTATATGGTATGCCGGCACGGGCGGGCATGTAATTGTTATTTTATAGTAAGATGTTAAAATAGTGCTTTAGGTTACAGATTATTTTCAATTTGTAAGCTCGGGGAGGTACATCTCTGCAATAGCCTGATAGATAAAGCAATGCGGACCATGATTTTTTGAAGGAGGCGAGGTGTTTATACCGGCGGCGGCTTTTACCGTGGTTTTTTTTGTATTTGAGGAATTGCAAAAAGGTAATATAAGCCCGCTGAACAGCAGCAGGCTTATATACTTTATAATAATAGGTTTCATTATTCTCCGTTGTTTGCCCTTGCAACGCTATCTGCAATTGCTTTTTGTTTGGCTGTTTGCGGTATTACCAGAGTATCAACCTTGCATTGCAGGCCATTATCAGTCATGATGAACCTGGCTGATGATGCCCCATCCTTTTTGTTGATCTCGTTGCAATCGCGTACACTTATATTCCTCACAAAACGATCTACCTGATCATCGATCACCACCTTTGCATTCAACGGAACCCTTAGTGTTAAGTGTATCCTTTGATCGCGCCACGGCCTGTCTATCTGTTTTTCCAGGCGGCGGTTAAACTTCAGTACATTACCTTCCTGTTTAAACTGGTAGTTGGTACCGCGTGCATTATATAATGCTTCCTGGTCGTCGCTGCCGCGGGCGCTGAACGATTCTATTAACACCGGCTGGGCAACATCACTTTTCTCAACATATATCTCAATGTTTTTATCCGGCATATCCGAGTTATTATCCTCATCGTCATCCAGTATAACGCGGCCCCTAAAATCTTCTTTAATTTTAAGGCGGATGCTATCCTCTTTTGTAAGGAATTTTATATCATTCAACTTTAGGTAATAAGTGCTATCGGCAGATGGCTTGATGTTTATGGTTTGGCTAAAGCTGGCATACTCTCTAAAACCGGTAGATATTTTAGCACTATAATATATAACAACGCTTAGGGCAATTATCCAGGTCATTAATAGTGCAGAGCCCGCAGTACGGTTAATAACATTCCCCCTGAACACATAATGGATAAGCGATAGAATAATTGCAAGCAACGGAATGATGGTTATTAATAGCAGGCATGCTAAAACTATATTGTTAACGTGCTGGTCGGCAATGTTGAAAGGGAAGATCCTGTAGATGTTCATATGGCGGTTACCATAAGCAAATGCGGATACCGCTGCTACTATAATGGCTATTATACCGGCAAAGGCGCTTGCAATAAGCGCAATAGCTATTAATTTGCCAATCGCTTTACCGGCACCGCCTAAAAAGTTGCCAAAGTGGCTAAAAATATCACCGGCAAAATCGCGGGTTTTGTATACGAAAGGGCGCGCCTCTTTATGGAAGTTATGAAGATGGCCTTTTACCGTATTCAATTCCTCTTCGAAATTATTTTTAAAGCCCTGCAAGTCCAGCTTCTGGCCCTTCATCGCCATACGATCGGCGCGGGTAATGGCTTTAGGTACAACTATCCACAGTATAACATATAGTATAAAGCCGGTTCCTGCAAAGGCAACGGCTACGGCAAATAGTAAACGCACCCATACCGGGTTAAAATCGAAATAGTTTGCAATGCCTGAGCATACCCCGGCAACGAGGTGGTCATCCGGGTCGCGGAAAAGGCGGCGTGGTTCTGTGCCATAAGTAAATGCCTGTTGTGCATGTGGTTTGGCACCTTCTTCAACGGTTTCAAAATCTTCAACCGAGCCCATTTGCTCAACAACTGTTTTAACGTCCTGCAAAACAACAACCTGTTTGCCCTCTTTAAGTAGAATTTCGTTAAACATCTCCGCTATGCGGTTCTCAATATCTGTTGTGATCTCCAGGCTATCGGCCGAATTAAGGAAATGGCGCTGCACATCGGTCATGTAGCTTTTAAGTATCTCGTAAGCATCCTCTTCTATATGGAAAACGATGCCGTTTATATTTATGATGATAGTTTTATTCATGATGGGGTGGTAATTAGTGTTTATGTGAATTGTTTCTGTCGCCAATTGCGGTTTGTACGGCAAATGATAGTTCCTGCCATGTGCCATCCAACTGTTCAAGCACTTTACGGCCTTCTTCGCTCAGTACATAATATTTTCGCGGTGGGCCGGAGGTTGACTCTACCCAATTGTATGAAAGCAGGCCGTTGTTTTTTAACCGGGTTAATAAAGGGTATAGCGTACCCTCAACTACAAGCAGGCGGGCCTTTTTTAGCTCAGCTATAATATCTGAAGCATATATCTCGCCCTTTGCTATTATGGAAAGTATGCAGTACTCCAGTATGCCTTTCCTCATTTGGGTTTGTGTGTTTTCAACAATCATAATACAAAGATATATGTTTTGGAATGTATTATGCAATACATAGTACTGTATTTTTTATTTTATTTTTATTTTTTGAATTTATTTTATGAAAAAGCATCTTTTTTTACATTTTAATTTGATTTATTGATAACGTAACATTACTTTTATGACTAATTAACTATTAACTGATCTTATTATTAACAAACATGAAAAAACTTCTACTAGTAAGTTTGTGTTTCTTGATTTTATGCATAACACAGGTATATGCACAAAATCGTACGATTACTGGTACAGTTACTTCAAAAGATGATGGCTTGCCATTGCCAGGAGTAAGTGTTACAGTGTCAGGGACAACAAATGGTACCCAAACCAATGCTTCGGGAAAATACTCCCTGAGCGTGCCGGCATCGGCTAAATCATTAACCTTTTCTTTTATTGGTTTTCAAGCACACACAAGTTCAATCGGCTCTTCGGGTACGGTAAACGTTGCGTTAATTGCAGGTACCAATGAGTTGAACGAGGTTGTTGTAACATCATTTGGTGTTAAAAGAGAGGCCCGCTCTCTTGGTGCAAGCGTTGGTAAAATCACTAACGATCAAATCTCACAGGTTTCTGAGCCGGATGTATTGAAAGCAATGCAGGGTAAAGTAGCCGGTGTTGATATTCGTACATCACAAGGTACCCCGGGTGCTTCAACACGTATACAAATACGTGGTAATACGTCATTTACCGGCGACTCTCAACCACTTATCGTAGTTGATGGTGTTCCATACAGTAATGATAACGTAGTTACATCAAGCCAGGTAACTGGCGGTGGTGCTTACGGTAGCGGTATCGGTAACATTGACCCTAACGATATTGCCGATATGCAAATATTAAAGGGTTCTGGTGCTGCCGCACTTTACGGTTCGCGTGCATCAAATGGTGTAATTATCATCACTACCAAATCAGGAAGTGCATCAAGAAGCAAAAAAGGTTTGGAAGTTGTTTTAAAAAGTTCTGCATCAATAGAGCAAATTTCAAAACTACCTGAATTGCAAAACGATTATGGTACAGGTTCATACGGTAACTACTCGGCATCAAACGGCTCATGGGGCCCTAAATTTGGTGGCTCTTTAAAAGTTATACCAGCCTGGACTCAATATCTGAATGCCTATCCGGAATTATTTCCTGATGGAACAGTTCCTTACGTTGCGCATCCTGACAACGTAAAAGACCTGTTTAAAAACGGTAGCGTTTTTGAAAACTCTGTAAGTATTAATGGTGGTGATGAGAAAAGTGCAGTTGTATTAACCGCATCTCAGTTAAACCAAAATGGTTACATGACTAACCAAAACTTCAAACGTTCAAATATCTCTTTAGGTGGTAGCACCAAATTGGCGAATGGTTTAAATGTACGTGGTAACTTAAGTTATGCCAGCTCTACACAATTGGGTGGAGATTTTGGTGAAACTCAAAGTGGTGCCCCGTCATTATTTTCACGTTCGTTGTTCTTAGGCCGTAACTGGGACTTAAGCTTGCCATATCAAGATAAAAATGGTAATAGCATTATTTACGCTGGTGCAGGCCAGTTTGATAACCCTTTATGGTCAGCCAGGTACAATACCAACACTACCGGTAACGAGCGATTCATCGCTAACATGAAAGCTGATTATGATATTACCAAATGGGCTAATTTGTCATACGCATTAGGTATCAATACTTTTAATTCTGATCGCCGTGAGGTTATTGAAGTAAGCTCAAGGGCAGCACAGGGATTAGGTAGCTTAACATTGGATAACTATCGCAAGCAGGAAATCGAATCTACATTATTGTTAAACCTGAACCCTAAATTAAAAGGTGATTTTAGCCTGACCGGTTTAGCGGGGGTTAACTTTAACCAGCGTACTACTGGCAGGATTGTAAATCAAGGTAACCAATTTATAGAGCGTGGTTATCATACGTTAACCAATACAGTGCAAAAGTTAGTTCTTGGTGACAGCTATTCAAGAAGAAGACTTTTCGGTTTATTTGGTGAAGCAACCGTTGGTTACAAAAACTACGCGTTTATTACCGCTACAGGCCGTAACGACTGGTCATCAACATTACCTGTTGATAACAGAAGTTACTTCTATCCGGCAATCCAGGGTACGTTTGTATTTACAGATGCATTTGGAATTAAAAGCAACGTGTTAGATTACGGTAAATTAAGGGCCAGCTGGTCTAAAGTAGGTAGGGATACCGATCCTTATAACTTGTTAGCTACTTTTGGTTACAACCAAAATTATTTAGGCTTGCCATCTTTAGGTATCAGTTCAACTGCATATGACCCTAACTTGAAACCTGAGTTTACAAAAGAAACAGAATTGGGTACTGAGTTAAGCTTCTTCCAGCAAAGGATCAACCTTGATTTCACTTACTACAACAAAAATTCATCAAATCTTATTGTTGCGGTAACAACTCCAAACAGTACAGGATACTCAAATTATGTTACCAACATTGGTGGTATCAATAACAAAGGTATTGAGGTTATGTTAACAGTTAAACCTGTTATGACACAATCTGTTACCTGGGCAATTACAGGTGCGCTTACCAAAAATAAAAATACAGTTACAAGCTTAACCCCAGGGTTAACCAGGTTTAGCCTGGGCTATTATAGCTATGCTGAACCGGGTATGCCGTACGGTTATTTCAGAGGTTCTGTTGCAGCGCGTGATGATCAGGGAAATTACCTGATAGATCCGGCAACGGGCTTGTTAATAACAGCTACAGACCCTACTAAAATAGGCGACCCTAACCCTAAATATAAATTAGGCGTTACCAATACAGTAACCTATAAAGGCTTTACTTTCTCAGCCTTGCTTGATTATACAAAAGGTGGTACCATTTACACAACAACCGTTGTGAATGAGCTTGGCCGTGGTACTGCAAAAATTACCGGCGACAGGGAAACTACCTGGGTAATACCAGGTGTTTATGGTAATCCAAATACACAACAACCAATATTACAAAACGGTAATAAAATACCAAATACAACCCGTGTACCTACAAACGATTTATATTTTGGTAGTAGTTTTGCAACAAACGGCGCTAACGAATTCTCTATGTATGATGGTACTGTTTACAGGTTAAGAGAGGTAAGCCTTGGCTACAACCTACCTAAAAGCCTGATCAAGAAATCACCATTTGGTTCTGTACGTGTTAGCTTAACAGGCCGTAACCTTTGGTGGGTTGCTCCTAACATGCCAAAAGGTACCAATTTTGACCCTGAGACCGGTAGCTTTGGCGACGGAAACAACCAGGGTATAGAACTTTCTACGGCGCCTAACACTAAGCGCTACGGATTTAACCTAACTGTAACGTTCTAATAAAAAAAATAGATATGATACGCAAATTAAAATATATAATTCCGGCTATTTTACTGATCACAACATCATGTAAAAAAGCACTGGATATTAATTCAGACCCATATTCCCCAACCGCAGTGTCTGAAGGGCACTTACTTACAGGGATAGAAAGAAATGTAGCGGCTAATCTTGACCAGGGTGGTCTTGGATATACTTTTGAGGTTTACATGCACCGTGTAACCGTACGTGAAGCCCCTAATGCTTACGGCATGACCGGTAGCGACATTGGTTGGGGTGGGTTTTATGTTAGCACACTTACTAACGTCGATTTCCTTATCACAGAAGCCACCAAAAATGGCAACCTGAAATACGCCGGGATTGGCGAGGTCCTTAAAGCCTATACATACAGCATATTAGTGGATGTTTGGGGTGATGTACCTTTTACTGATGTTAACAAACTGGTTTCTGATAAGATAACCAACCCTAAGTTTGATAAGGGTAAGGATATTTACCCACAGCTTATTGCATTACTTGATAAAGGTATTGCCGATATGACTAATGCCACAGCTACCAACGTTCTGGTACCAGGAAGTGATGACTTGATGTATGGCGGTAACATGACCAGATGGGTTAAAGTTGCTAATACCATAAAGTTGAAATTGTTATTGCAACAACGTAAAGTTAATGAGGCAGCTGTTACTCCTGCGATTAATGCTATACTTGCTGATAACAACAATGTAATTAACGCTACTGCTGAGAGCTTTTTACTGCCACATGGCCCTAACGGCGCTACTGATGACCGTAATGCTGGTTTTGGTGAATATTACGCATCTCAAAGAACAAGAAACATAAGCCCATGGTTTTATGAAATTTTAAAAGGATACAACCCAAATATCTATACAGGGATTGTTGATCCACGTATCCCTTATTATATATTTCAGCAAATTCAAACTCCTGGGTTTACCGGAACAAACCCAAGTGAATACCGGGATGGAAAATTCTTATCCATATACTTCGGTTCAAACGGGCCTAATGCTGGTCAGTCACAACAGGCCTTTATGTCAATACAGGGTATATATCCTGTAGGTGGCAGATATGATGATGGAAAAGGCGCATCAACATCAACCGGGGTAACCGCAGCAAGTGGAACCGGTGCAGCACCAGATCGTTTAATAACTTATGCTGATGTATTATTTATGAAAGCGGAGTTAATGAAAGTTGGGATTGTTACTGGTGATGCCAGAGCAACATTGCAAGCAGCTATAACCGAATCGCTTAAGCAGGTTGATTATGTAATTACCACTTATGTTAAGCCAACCTCACAAACAGTTCCTACATTGGCTGGTAGCACTGCTGCTACTAATTATATAGCCGCTGTAATGGCGCAGTACGATGCTAAACCAGGTCAACAACTTGAGCAGATCATGACCCAGAAATGGATACAAAGCTTTGGTTATTCAGTTGACGCTTATACGGACTACAGAAGGACAGGTTTCCCTGTGTTATTTGATCCTAATAATGCGGCCCAGGCTCCGGGCGGTAGGGTACAACCTCCTGTTAACGGCAATCCTGGTCTGGCAACACAACCTTCTGTACCGGTATCTGCATCAAAAAACTTCCCGCTTACTTTGCCTTGGCCACAAGCTGAATTAGATGGTAATTCGAATGCACCGGCACAAAAGGTAGATCCGTCAACATACAAACCTTTCTGGTTACCATAATTTATTGATATATATTTAAATATAAACGATATGAAAAAAATACTAATATATTCACTTGCCGCCATGCTATTCATGATATCGTGCCGCAAAAGTGATAACCCCAAATTAGAAGGGGTACTCAGGGTGCCGTTGCCTCAGCTTAGTGTTGATCCGACAGGTAATGCTGCTATATCAGCACAAGAGCCAACGGAATTTGTTGGAAAATTTGTTGTTGGTTTGTATTACCCGGACGATGTAAAACCGACTAAATTGGACATCGTGATCATTAAAAATAATGATAAAACGAAAATAAAATCACTTCAAAAAGATGTTACTGTTTATCCAAGTACACTAACCATTACAGCTGCCCAAATAAAACAATTATTTGGCGCAGATTCTGAGTTAGGTGATTCATACACCATTGGTGCTGATATTACAACTAAGGATGGTAAAGTTTATCCAGCATTTTCTACTGCTGCTAACCAAAACAACAACAATATTGGTAGCCTTGCTGGTGCCACACCTACAATTACCTTTAGTACTATTTGTGTGTTTAACATGACAGATTATGGTGCAATTGGCTCAACTGCTCCTTTTACTGTAGTAAACGATGAGTGGGATGGAGATGATGGATTGGGAATTGGCGCACCAGCAACATTGCCGGTTACAATAGTAGATGCTACTCACTTCTCAATTAAATGGGGGCCAGCTAACGATCTTCATGATATTGTACTTGAGGTAAATCCGCTTAATAACTCAGTAAAAGTTGCAAAACAGGTTATTGGGGACTACGGGGCTGCAGTTTATGGCGCTAATTACGGGCCTGCTTCTATTGCCAGCGTGAACAATAATACTGCTAATAATGTAGCGCCGTGTGATCTTACGTTAAGTATTCAATTTGAGGTGACAGTTGCCGCCGGTTCATTTGGCGACTATAACTTAACTTTGAAAAAATAATACAAGTATTATTAAATATTTCCGAGGGGAGGGGACCAAAAGTCTCCTCCCCTTTTTTGTAAATACTAAAGAAAGTGTATAGCTGTTTCTTGTTGTTCAACCCATAAATTAACAGGTTGGCCTAAAACCAAGCTACAATTATCAGCTACATGCCCTGCAGGGAAATCAAAACAAACAGGATAATCATAATCTGCAACAACATCCATCACAATTTGCGGCAGGGTTTGGCCAAAGGGAATATCATTGTCCTTTAAATCGGTAAAACCACCCACAATAAGGCCTGCCAGCTTTTTAAGTTTACCGGCCCGTTTTAAGGCCCTTAGCATCCTGTCTATAGCATACAGGTATTCGCCAACATCTTCAATAAATAAAATCTTTCCGGCGTAATCAACATCACTTACCGAACCATTAACGGCAAGCAAAAGCGAAAGGTTGCCACCGATGAGTGTTCCCCTGCAATCACCCTTCCTATTAAGCGGGTTAGGTGCTATTTTATAAACAAAGTCTTCACCAAATAAGGCCATTCGTAATGTTTCAAGGGAGTACCGCGTAGCATCCGGAATATTCAGGGGCATTTGCCCGTGTATGCACGGCAGGTTATAGTTTGCAATAATGTGTGAATGCAGCAAGGTAATATCACTAAACCCAATAAGCCACTTGGGGTTTGTTTGCATGTGGCTAAAATCAACCAGGTCTATCATACGGATGGTTCCATAGCCACCGCGCGCGCAAAAAATAGCTTTTATGCTGTCATCATTAATAAAACGTTGCAGGTCTGCCGCCCTGAAGGCATCATTGCCCGCAAACTGGTGATATGATGCATTTACGGTATCGCCCAAAACAACCTCAAGCCCCCAATGGGTTAACAGCTTAACAGCATCCGTCATGGGGATGGGGAGTTTTTTTGCCGGGCAGGTTATAGCTACCTTGTCGCCCTTTTTTAAGTGAGGGATTATTGTGTCCGAAGGTGTGTTAGTCGGCATAAGTCCGAAAGATTAAGTTGTATGCTTTTGCGCTGATAACTTTCTGTCTTCCGGTTGTACGGACTTTCCGTCTTACCGACTAAAAAGTTATCTTTGCAAATTAATAAACATCCCTGTTTAATGTCGCAACTTAATAAATATAAAAGATACACTATAACATCGGCGCTGCCCTATGCAAACGGGCCGCTGCACATTGGCCACCTGGCGGGCGCATACCTGCCGGCAGATATTTTTGTACGCTACCTGCGGCTAATGAAAAAGGATGTAGTGTACATTTGCGGTTCAGACGAGCATGGCGCAGCCATCACCATAAAAGCCAAAAAAGAAGGCACTACGCCACAGGCTATTATTGATAAGTATCATAACCAGATAAAAGATAGTTTTGAGGAGTTTGGGATTGCGTTTGATATTTACCATCGTACTTCATCGTCTATACACCACGATCTGTCGCAGGAGTTTTTCTTGAATCTGTACGAAAAAGGCGAGTTCATTGAGAAGTATTCTGAGCAATATTACGATGAAGATTTCGACCAGTTTTTGGCCGACAGGTATATTACCGGCACCTGCCCGGTTTGCAGCTATGATAAAGCCTACGGCGACCAATGCGAAAATTGCGGCACCTCTTTAAACCCGACTGATTTAATTGACCCTATATCGACCCTAAGCAATAAAAAACCGGTTTTAAAACCAACCAAACACTGGTATTTACCTTTAGATAAATACCAGCCCTGGTTAGAGAAATGGATTGATGAAAAAGAGGGCGAGTGGAAAGTAAATGTGTTTGGACAGTGCCGCTCATGGCTGAAATCGGGCCTGCAGCCACGTTCTATGACCCGCGACCTTGATTGGGGTATTGACGTGCCTTTAGAAGAAGCAAAAGGCAAAAAGCTATACGTGTGGATGGATGCGCCGATTGGTTATATATCTGCCACCAAACAATGGGCAATAGATAACGGTAAGGATTGGCAGCAGTATTGGAAAAAACAAGCCAATACCGAAGATGATGCCTGCCTGATGCATTTTATTGGTAAAGACAACATCGTGTTCCATTGCATCATATTCCCGGCGATACTGAAAGCGCATGGCGATTATATATTACCACAAAACGTACCGGCCAACGAGTTTTTAAACCTTGAGGGCGATAAACTATCAACATCGCGTAACCACGCAGTTTGGCTGCACGAATACCTGGAGGAGTTTCCCGGCAAGCAGGACGAATTACGTTATGTGCTTACATCAATACTCCCGGAAACCAGCGATAGCGAATTTACCTGGAAAGACTACCAGGCACGTGTGAATAACGAATTAGTGGCCATTTTAGGCAACTACGTTAACCGGGTAATGATACTAATGCACAAATACTACGAGGGCAAAGTTGAAAGCGATAGCACTACCATTAAACTAACCGACGCCAAAGTAGATACCGAACTCGGTGGTTATTATGATGACCTGGGCAAAAACCTGGAGAGTTACCGTTTCCGCGCCGCCCTGCAAAACGTAATGGATATGGCCCGCCTGGGCAACCGTTACCTTACCGAGCAGGAACCATGGAAAACAATTAAAACCGACCCTGAAGCGGCTAAAACAGCCTTACATAACAGTTTAATACTAATAGGTCACCTGGCCACTTGCCTGCAGCCGTTTTTACCGGCAACTGCAGCCAAAATATTTGGCATGCTTAATTTAGATGCGGTTACTTTTGACCAGGAACTTGAATTTGCCAATGGGCATCAGTTAAACCCTGCAGCCTTGTTATTTGAAAAGGTTGAGGATGAAGCTATCGAAAAACAGATCCAAAAGCTGGCCGATAAAAAGGCGGCATCGGCCGCGGTAACACAGCCTGTAGTGACGCCTGCAAAAGCCAATATCACATTTGATGATTTTGTTGGGATGGATATTCGTACCGGTACCATCTTAACCGCCGAAAAAGTTGCCAAAACTAAAAAATTGTTAAAACTTACCATTGATACAGGTATTGACCAGCGCACGGTAGTATCGGGGATAGCAGAGCATTACGAACCTGAGGCTATCATAGGTAAACAGGTAAGCATACTGGTTAACCTGGAGCCAAGAGAGATTAAAGGGATCATGTCGCAAGGGATGATATTGATGGCAGAGAATGCCGAAGGCAAGTTGAGCTTTGTAGCCCCGGCTGATGAAATGCCGAATGGATCTGTGATTAGGTAATACGTATATGTGAAAATATGCGGATGTGCAGGTTGATTTTTCATGGATAATTTGCACCTTTGCATTTCCTGAAATAAATGGTCCCGTAGTTCAACGGATAGAATAGGAGTTTCCTAAACTCTAGATATGAGTTCGATTCTCGTCGGGACCACATACGACAATTCAAAAATAATCAAAGGCCTGTAAATTAAAACATTTACAGGCCTTCTGATTTTGGTAAATGATCATTTTATGCATCTTTTTTCACTATTCTGATGAGTTTTAGAGCATGTTTTGACATTTATCCAGTTATTCACCAAAATCGCAATAATTAGCTGAATTTCAAAATGTTAAGAATTTTAATAGCTTGATTTTGCCAAGTGTAAATGTAGGTTTATAATGATTTTTTAACAAAAATGGTGAGATATCAAGCAGAAAGCCTCATAAGCTGTTCTTGCCTGTTCTCTGATTGTGATTTATCTGATATGCCATGACTTTTTTGTATTGAGTTCAATTAAGCTCCTGCGAAGCATAACAGCGCAACAAAAGGCATCGGGCGAATCTTCCATTCCCCAGTTAGAATAGGTTAAGATCGAACATAGTCATTGTGCGACGTTGATTACAACCGCTATTCTCGGCGGCTTTCAACAGTATATACAAACCCATCGGACTTGTAAAAACCCAAATTGTATTCAATTGGGCGGTCCCCCTGGTCATAAACAAACCTTTTGCGGAATAATACCGGGCTTCCGGTTTCAATATCCAGTTTATTAGCTATGAATTTTGTAGCCGCCAAGGCACTTATTTCTTCTTTGGACAATTGCGCTATAACCGAGTATTGTGTTTCCAGCGTTTCATACAAGGGTTTGGTGAAATCTTCTTCGCCGGTAAGGCCAATGCGTGGGTGGAAGTAAGATACAAAATATACAAAGGGGCCTTCAATTCGTCCTCTTACACGTTCAAGCTTTAATATTTTCTTGTCTGTTTTTATCTCAAAAAAATTTGCAACTTTTTCTTCGGGAAATTCCCAGCTTAAATGTAGCTCGAAATTTTTTATAGTGATTCCCCGGGCTTTCATCTCCTGCGAAAAGCTTAACCAGTTCATGGATTTTGAACTTAAAGACAGGTCGGCCACTTTGGTACCTACGCCTTTCTTCCGGATAAGCAACCCCTCAAACACCAATTTATTTAACGCCTGTCTTAAAGTTGTGCGTGATATGGCCAGTTGCTTAGCAAGTTCAATTTCGTTTGGAAGGAATTTTCCATCCTGATATACAGGGTCAATTATTATTTGCCGGAGTAAGGATTCTGCCTGCGCATGCAGGGGAATAGGGCTTGAATGGTCAATTCTGTATCGCATAATGTTTAGCAAACAAAGGTATAAATTTTATTAAATCCAAAGTTTGTACATACTTATTATTACTTCATTTAAGAGCTAATCTTTTTCATTTAGTTGTTTATAATAGTTTATAATACTTGTAATCAGTATGTTATGAATTAATTGTAAAATTATTTAAAAAATATTAATAATTAGTTTTGATTTATAAATCATGTTACTATGTTTGTACATATTAAAACCTAAAGCGTCTTGCTTTTTTCCTGAATAACAATTAACCAATATAAACGGGTATGTCATGGCTATACTATGTACATACATTCTAAAATTAATTATATAAGCAATAGAGAAGATGGTAGCCAAAAAACATTTTTTTACAGTACTTACTGTTCTGGCAGTAATTATTACCCAAATGCCGGCAATGGGATCAGCCGAAAGCAAAATAACCCATTACTCCCGGTTTGAACGTATCATAAAAGGTACGGTAACAGCGGATGATGGCAGCACATTACCCGGGGTTAGCGTAAAGGTTAAAGGTGCATCTGCTGTTACCGTGACTGATGTTAATGGAAGGTTTAGCATTAATTTACCCGACGAAGGCGGAACTTTGATATTTAGTTACGTTGGTTTTAAAACAAGGGAAGTATTGGTTACCACGGCAACAGTTAATGTGGTGTTGACTTCTGACAGTAAAGAATTATCACAGGTGGTGGTAATTGGCTACGGCACTACCCGCAAAAGTGACCTCACCGGATCGGTCGCTTCTGTAAAAGCCGATGAGTTAAAGGCGGTGCCGGCTACCACGTTTGACCAGGCCTTACAGGGAAGAGCGGCAGGCGTTCAGGTTACACAAACATCCGGAAAACCCGGCGCAGAAACGTCAATCCGGATAAGGGGTACCAGTTCCATTAATGCAGGTAACGAGCCCTTGTATGTAATTGACGGTATGCTGGTAAACAGCGATGGTGGCGATGTAAGCACTGGTGTAAACCTGGGCCCGCGTATTAGTCCATTATCTTCCATCAATCCAAGTGACATCGAATCTATTGAAATATTAAAGGATGCATCATCTACCGCCATCTATGGTTCGCGGGGTGCAAACGGTGTTGTGCTGATTACTACAAAGCGTGGTAAGGCTGGTGCCGGATCTGTTACCTTTGAAAGTTATTATGGCCTGCAGCAAATATCTAATAAATTAAATGTATTGAACGCGGCCCAGTATGCCGATTTTGTGAATGAGGCAAAACTCAATGCCAACCAAACCCCCGTATATGTTAATCCTAAAAATTTAGGCGAAGGCACCAACTGGCAAAATGAACTATACCGTACCGCCCCTATGGCCAGCTACCAATTATCGTTTAGTGGCGGGGATGACAAAACAAAATATAATATCTCCGGCGGATACTTTACACAGGATGGTATCATCGTTAATTCAGATTTTAAGCGCTATTCTTTTCGCGCCAACCTTGATCGTGATCTAAATTCACGCTTAACCGTTGGTAACAGTATCACTTACTCACGCGTATCATCATCAGGTGTATTGACCAACGCAGGGCCTATTGTGCCCGGTGTAACAACAGCCGCCTTATTATTTAACCCGGTATTACCAGTTTATAACAGCGGTGTTAATGGCGGCTATACTTTTGAAAACGACAGGGGCAAAATATTAGGTAACCCTATAGCAGATGCAAAAGAATACAATTCATATGGTGTAGTATCGCGCGTATTGGGAAACGTTTATGCCAGGTATAAAATAGCTGATGGCCTGGAGTTTAAAACCACTTTCGGTATAGATGCATTTTCGGACAAGGAAAACTCCTTTGGCCCAAACTTCCTGAAAAGAACGCAGGCAAGTAAGGGTGAAGCTTCGGTTGGTACCGTGGAGGGTATGACCTGGTTAAATGAAAATACGCTTACTTATAACAAGCAAATTAATAAAGACCATGCTTTTAACCTGCTTGCAGGTTATACGCTACAGCAATTTCAAAACGAAAGCTTATTGGCTTATGCTTTTGATTTCCCGGATAGCCGTACCGGTTATCATAACTTAGGTGCAGCGCTTAATCCGCAGAAGCCAGTAAACAACGAATCGCGATGGAGCATGATATCCTACCTTGCCCGCGCTAATTATACCATGATGAATAAGTACCTGTTTACCTTAACTGGACGTGTGGATGGTTCGTCAAAATTCGCCCAGGGGAAACAATATGGCTTTTTTCCATCTGCTGCATTTGCATGGCGCTTGTCTGAAGAAGAGTTTATCAAAAATATAAGGGAGATATCAAACTTAAAACTGAGGGCCAGCTACGGTCTTATTGGTAACCAGTCTATTGCGCCTTACCAGTCACTTGCCTTAATAGGCCCTTACGGCCAGGGTGTTTTTAACAGCGGTAACGGCAGCGAAGTGTATTCGGGTAACGAACCGCTTACTTACGTAAATAAAAACCTGAAATGGGAGAGCACCAGGCAACTTGACCTGGGAATAGATGCTTCTTTTTTTAATGATAGGGTATCGCTAACTGCAGACTATTATGAGAAAAAAACATTCGACCTGTTGTTGGCAACACCCATTCCTACAACTACTGGATTTAGTTCAACCTTATTAAATATAGGTAATATAGTTAACAGGGGTTTTGACTTTGATTTAAGGACCGTTAACACAACAGGTAAGTTTAGCTGGAATTCATCAATCAATATCTCTATAAACCGGAATAAGATAACCAACCTAAACAGCGATACCGATATACAATTAGCAGGTGGAAGCCTGTTAAGAGTTGGGCAGCCTATCGGCACCTTCTACGGCTATATATTCGACGGTATTTTCCAAACGGATGCGGAAGCAGCTTCAAGTGCGGTTTTAAAAGGCCAGGAAGCCACATCATCTAATCCGGCATCACGTGCAAGGGCTGGTGACCGGAAATACAGGGACGTTAATAACGACCATGTTATTGATGAAAAAGACCGCACACTGCTGGGCAGTGCCCAGCCTAAGTTTACCTGGGGGTTTGGAAATAACATAAATTACAAGAATTTTGGTTTAAGTTTCTTCTTCCAGGGATCGCAGGGTAATAAAATGGCCAACCTGAACAATCTTGACCTGCTGAACTTTACGGGGCAAAATAATATTTTAGCAGAAGCAGGTTTAAATCGCTGGACACCGGCCAACCCCAGTAATAAATACCCCCGTGCACTGGCAAGTGGTAGTTTAGATGCGGGTGTATATTCATCAGCAATTGTTGAAGACGCGTCTTACCTGCGTTTAAAAAGCCTTTCGCTTGCTTATAATTTTTCATCAGCCCTGTTAAATAAAATTAAAGTTAAAAATTTAAGGCTTTACGTAACTGCAAGCAACTTATGGACGCTAACCAACTACAGCGGTTATGACCCGGAGGCCAATACTTACGGACAAAGCACAACTGTTGTTGGTATTGACAGTGGCGGCTACCCAATGGCTAAAACATATATAGTTGGATTAAACGTAGGCTTTTAAATATAAAAAATCAGTTATGAAAATATTCTCAAAATATAAATTGATCATCGCTTTACTTTGCGTTGCTTCATGCTCGCTTACCGCTTGCAAAAAGTTTTTGATGGAAGATCCTAAAAATCTTGTAACAGAAACTAATTACTATAAAACCAGTGGCGATGCCATATCGGCTGTGAACTCTATTTATGGTTACTTAAACTCAACCAGTACAGGCACAACTGCGGGGGTTTATCATAGCTCATTTTGGGTAGCCGCGGGCCTCGCGTCAGATGAGTTAAGCAATAATCAATTGGCTTCCCCGAATTTCGATCAGTTGGCCACTTTTACCTACGGGCCTCAAAATTCAACTTTACAGGATATATGGAGCACGCATTACAAGGCAATAACAATAGCTAATATAGCTATTGCCCGCATCCCCGCTATTGCCATGGATGAAACTTTAAAACAACGCTTGTTAAACGAGGCACATTTTTTAAGGGGCTTGCTGTATTTCGACCTGGTAAGGATGTTTGGCAGTGTGCCGCTTGTTATTGTTGAAAATGATGCATTGAAACCCAGCGCTGCTTCAGCAGATGCTATATATGCACAAGTGCTAACTGATTTAACCGCTGCTGAAAACCTTCCTGCAAGTTATACAGCCGGAAACGGATTAGGCAGGGCAACAAGTGGGGCGGCTAAAGCCATTCTGGCTAAAGTATATTTAACCCGTAAGGATTGGGCTAAATGTGCTGCCAAGGCGAAAGAAGTTATCAATTCAAACCAATATAGCCTTTGGGATGATTATGCAGATGTATTTAAACTATCTAGCCGGAACGGCAAAGAAGCTATTTTCTCTGTGGGTTTCGGTGATGGTGGCGGGTCGATTTCATTTTGGGAAGTAGGGCAGTTCAATGTAAGACTTTTGCCAAGCGACCTGAGCGTAGAAGGTGTACAAAATGCCCAGGGATGGCAATTTCCTACACTGCCATTATACAACAGCTACGATCAGGATGACAGGAGAAGATCAACAACATTTATTACCGAGATCCACAATACCGACGGCACTACCAAAACCATCAGGCCATATATACAAAAATACTGGGACAGGGTTGCCGAGCCTGCCGGAAACGGAAGCGCGAACGATTACCCGGTTATCCGCTATGCCGATGTGCTGTTAATGTGTGCCGAAGCAAGTAATGAGTTGGGCAATTCCGCCGATGCTTATAAATATATCAACATGGTTAGGAAAAGGGCCCGCTTCAACGGAACCACTTATTTAAGTATTCTTCCTGACTATAGCAGCCTTACTAAAGATGAATTCAGGGCTGCGGTATTACAGGAGAGAAGATGGGAATTTGTTGCCGAAGGCCAGCGCTGGTTTGACCTTGCGCGTACCGGAACGCTTGAGAAACTGGTGCCTATAGCAAAACCGGGTGTGGTGCCATCTGCCAAAAACTACTTATTTCCGATACCACAAACAGAAAGGGATGTAAATCCTAACCTTCCGCAAAATGCGGGTTACTAACACTTAATTATCATATAAATAGATACAATTATTTTGAAAAGTTCAAACTACGATAAGTTCCCGGTTATAAAGGCCCAGGCTAACAACTGCATAACGGGCTGGGATACCATTGCGCAGGAGATATTAGCGGCGGCGGCAGCAGTGCAAGGCAAACCTGTAATTGCAATTGAATGCTATCCTGGTGTAAATACCGGTGAGATACGAAACGGGTTGTTAGATACTATAAAGCAAGCCGATATTATAGATACCGCCACCGCATTTAAGAGCGAGGAGGAAATTAACAAAATGGTATATCCTTATGTAACCGACGATCCCGTTTTTGGTTACATAACCCCACTGGCGCTAAAAGATTTTTTTGACGCTGAAAAGGTGGCGCTGCTAAAAGCTTCTGTTGAAAGTGCGGTTAATAAACTTGTATTGGTGATAGGTGCAGGCGCTTCACTCATTGTTGAGCAACCAGCCTTATTAATATATGCTGATATGCCACGCTGGGAAATTCAGCTGCGTTTCAGGAAGCAGGCAGTACCAAATTTAGGTGTTAGTAATAATAGCGCCGGGTTTTCCTATTTATACAAACGGGCGTTTTTTGTTGATTGGCGCGTATGCGACCGGCAAAAAAAGGCGTTAAAAAATAAAATTGATTTTTGGTTAGATACCACTAAGGCAGATGAGCCAAAATTGGCTACTGCAGCAGCTATTAACCAGGCGCTGGCAAGCGCTGTTCAACAGCCGTTCCGTGTGGTGCCGTTTTTTGATCCGGGGCCATGGGGAGGCCAGTGGTTAAAAGAAGCGTTTGACCTTGACCGCTCTGAAAAGAATTTTGCATGGGGGTTTGATTGTGTGCCCGAGGAAAATAGCTTGTTAATACAGTTTAAAAATGAGGTGTTTGAACTGCCGTCTATAAACCTGGTGTTTGACCATCCGCAGGAATTACTGGGCGAAAAAGTCTACCAGGCATTTGGTGATGAATTTCCTATAAGATTTGATTTTCTGGATACCATGCAGGGAGGTAACCTGAGTTTGCAGGTGCACCCGTTAATGGAATATATCCGTGAGAAATTTGGCATGGGCTATACACAGGATGAGAGCTATTATTTTTTAGAAGCGGCGGATGACGCCTTTGTTTACCTGGGCTTAAAAGAAAATATTGTTCCTGAAAAAATGATAGCCGAGCTGGAGAGTGCCCAGGCTGGAAAAGGCCCGTTTGAAGCAGAACGGTATGTAGAAAAGTGGCCTATTAAAAAGCACGACCATATATTGATCCCTGCGGGCACGGTACATTGCTCCGGCGCTAACAGTGTTGTGCTAGAGATCAGCGCGACGCCCTATATATTTACATTTAAACTTTGGGATTGGGGGCGTATGGGGCTTGATGGTAAGCCAAGGCCAATATCAATAGCGCATGGTAAAAACGTGGTTCAATGGCAAAGAACAACCGAATGGACCAAGGAGAACCTGGTTAATAAATTTGAACCTATTACTGAAGGCGAGGGCTGGCGAGAGGAGCGTACCGGTTTAAGCACCACCTCGTTTATTGAAACACGCAGGCACTGGTTTACAAAAACAGTACAGCATAATACAGAAGGTGTAGTAAATGTATTGAACCTGATTGAAGGCCGGGAAGCGATCGTAGAAAGCCCGGTAAACGCGTTTGAACCTTTTATAATTCATTATGCCGAAACTTTTATAGTTCCTGCAGCGGTTGGTGCTTATAATATATCACCGTATGGCGAATCGTCAGGTAAGCAATGTGCTACCATTAAAGCATCTGTACGGACCAATAACCTTAAAAATTACCGCATAAATTAATATGGAAAATAACCTTTCAAAGTGGTTTGTTTACAGAATAACCCTGGTTGCAGCCATAGGCGGTTTGCTTTTTGGTTATGATACCGCTGTTATTGCCGGTGCGATAGGTTTCTTGCAGATCAAGTTTCAGCTTTCACCGGTTATGGTGGGGTGGATAGCCTCCTGCGCTTTAATTGGCTGTATTGTAGGGGCTATGTTTGCCGGCTCGTTAAGCGATTGGGCAGGGCGAAAAAAAATACTGATCCTTTCCGCTATCCTGTTTGCCGTTTCCTCATCAGGTATAACACTTTT